>MDTG01271587.1_pt1 | contig 13313 bp, 12 predicted proteins | sample 811421 | NCBI WGS metagenome assembly MDTG01 (sample SAMN05326645, study PRJNA326480) | marine metagenome | isolation source: seawater | place: Pacific Ocean: South East | collected 2011 | reverse complement strand
TATGGCAGTTTTTTTATTCAACAATATTTCAAAATTAAAATTATCTAAAATTTTTTGAGAGTTGAGATAATAAAAATTAATATCTTCAAAGGATATCTTATTTTTAAAATTATCTATATTTTGATGTCTGTTGTTTATTTCCTCTTTAATATTATTGTAATAATAATCTATAGAGGAAACTGTTGGTCTGAAAAATTTAAAATTATTTATACTTTGTAATATACGTGTAATTGAAGGTAAAATTCTTGCTAAGGAAATAACTGATAAGACCAAAATAATAGAGATATTATTAATATTTGTAAGATATGGTGACAGAAAAAATAAGGAAAATAAAACTGTAAATATTATTAAAAATTCAAGTATTGGTCTAAAAATAAAATTAATCATTTCATTTAAAATTAAATCTTTAGAATTTTTTTTATTTAAATTGTTAAATTCAATTATAAATTCATTAGAAACATTTTGTAAGTTAATTTCTCTATATGAATAGAAAATTTTCTGTATAAATGATATTCGATTAGCTTCAAAAGCAAATCTATTTTTACCTAACTGTAAAATTTTTTTTTTAAAAATCCCTACATACACTGCAATAAGGAAAATTAAAAATAAAAGAACATATATAGTAAGTTTTGTGTTTACTGAAATTAGAAGAAGACTTATAAAAAAAATCATAATTATATCGAGAGTAAAAGTCATAAGACTATTAGTCAAAGACAAAGAAAATTGGTCAACTTCATGTGTTGTATTTCTTATCATTTCTGACGAGTTAAGTTGTTTATTTTTTAAAAAATTGGAATTAAAGTAATTTTTTATAGCGACTATCGATAATTTATTTCTTAATTTATAAATATATTTTTTTTGAAATAATCCTAAAAGTATTATTGAAATAAAACGTAAAGAAAAAAAAATAAATGAAATAATTATTAGAAATTTGTAGTCAAATTGATCAATATTGATAGAAGAATTAAAGAAGGGTAAATTTGTTATAGTATCTTTGTTAATCAGTTTTTCTACTATGATTGCAAAAAAACTCAAACCTACTAATTCAAAAAATACAGATACTATTCCAGCTAATATAAAAAATAAAAATAAGTAATTAAATTCCTTTAAATTAATTAGAAATGTCTTTTTAATTATATTATATGTCTCCATTTGATTAATCCTTTAAATACTTTGCATATTTATTTATAAAAAATTTTGAAATTGTTGATAAATTTTTAACTTTGGAATTATTGTATTGCTCTCCTTTGATATTTGCCAAATAATCAAACTTTTTCTGTTGTTCATTTTTTATTTGTTTGTAATTGTGATTTGTTTGATCAATAATTTCTTTGGTTGCTGCCTCTATTTCTTCGCTAGAATTTGAAATAGTTATCAAATTTTTACTATTATATTGATCATCATGCCATAATAATCCTATCTCGGGAGATAAACATTTGCCAAAACTTAAGTAACTGTTTTTTTTAATATTTTTGATCATTCTAGGTAGAAATATATCGCCTTTTTTTAAACTAAATAATGGTGAATAACTCGCTGAATTTGTGAATAAAACAGGTACACCAAAATATCTTGGAATTCTAAAAAAACCAGAAGCTGTGCCTATACAAAATCTTGATTGTGAAGCTAAAAAGATATCCATAAATTCTGATTTGAAAGAACTATGAGCGTAATCAATAACACCTTCTATTTCAGGAAATTTAGACATTCTTTTATCACCCATTCTAAAAACAATACCTCCCTCTTTAATTATTTCTTTACATGCGGATATATAAGATAAAGGGTCACTTGTCCTAAAATTTTCTTTAGAATTAAATTTGTTCTCACCTCTATATGATGGTTCACGTATATGCAAAGTAACAATCCATTTATTTTTATCAATATTATTATTTTTAAGAATATTAAAACCCTCTTTTTTATGATCATGATGAATTTTTAACAGGTTTAATTTTTTATTTCTCTTATTGATAAAATTTTCAATATAATTCGAAGCTATGTCCATTTGTAATGATTTGTTATTAATTTTTAATATAAGTCCTAGAGGTGTAAATATTTTTTTTTCAATACTTTTATAAATTAGATAGTCCTCATCAGTTTCGTAAATTATTTTAAAATATTTTGAAAAGCATTTAAAAAGATATTTATTATTTAAATATGAATTTTTTGACAACAATACAATTATTTTTTTGTGTTTTCTTAAACCTAATAAATTAGCTTTTATTAATGTTTCTAAAGCATAAAAATTTCCAATACTCCCAAAATAAACAGAAGAGTCAATTATTTCAAAATTGTTATTTATTAATAAATTTTGTTTATAAAATTTAATATTTTTTTGATCATATAAGTCTATATATTTAAGATAATTAATTAAATTATTATAATGAAGAAAAGTTAATTTTTTATAATAAGGTAGCCAATGGTTTGGAAATTTATCTATAAATGTATTAATTAAATTTTTTTTTTTTCATTATTATTCTCTCTGTTTATAAGATAATTAAGTTTGTCAAAATCATTAATTTTATGAAAACTTAAATTTAAATTGAAAATAAAATTATATAGTTTCTTTTTTAAATAACTTTTCATACAAACATTTAAATTTTCTGAAATGAAACATATTGCATACCTCTGCCCCACCAAGCTCTAAAATCATTTAGTAAATTAATATTTAGTTTTTGATTTTTATAAAATTTATATAAAAAAGAGTTATAAGAATTAATTGATTTTTTTGTCAAATTGAAATCATTTGGAAGTAATTTTGAAAGCGTATCAAATTCTTCTATTAAATTTGGGAGTAAATTTAAATCTTTACATGTTTTTTTTATAGATACTCTAAGTTTTTTTGACATTTTATATATTTGTTCTATTTGTTTCTTATCACTAAAGTTGCTGAGAACTCTAGTGTCTAAAAGGTTAAGCACTTGTGACTCGTATGAAGAGTAAGCTAAATTATTAAAGTATTTTTGATTATTAGTTTTTATATTTTTATACCAATTTGAGTCTTTCAATATGTTTGGAGAACTAGATTTAAATATAAAATCTTTTCCTAGACATTTAATTGCTTCAGAAATTGAAAAAAGTTTAGCATCTTGCCAAAACTCAACATTTAAAAAATTATCTATTATCCAGTCTTTTTTACTTCTGGTCATATTTTTTATAAAAATGAAGTCTTTGTCAAAAAACTGAGAAAGCTTTAAAATTTTTAGATTTTGATTTTTTATATTTTTAGTAATTAAAATACTTAAAAAACACCTCATCGTTTCACTTAGAGTAGAGATATAGTCGTGACAAGTAATTACATAAATTCCATTTTTTTTTGTAAATGAGCCACAATATTTTGCCAAAATTTGAGGCTTTTTATTATTTGGTAAGAGACCTTCACAAAGAACTAAGTCGAATTTCTGATTTGTTTTATAATTCTCAATAAGAGATTGATTTATTTTATAATTACTTATTTTTGGCATATATTTTTTTATATTTTTTTTTAAATTTTTTAGACCAGTTGGATTTGCATCAACATAATTATAAGATTTGGGTCCATATCCAAAAGTGTGTATAGAGTTAATACCATTACCTGGTCCAAACTCTATTACATTTTTATTATTTATATGGTTAAAATCTATTGATAAGTGTGAGTAAAGAGCACTTCTTTGATTAAAAAAATATTTTTTTTTAAAACTATTAACTACTGGAGATATTTTATTTTTTTTATAAAAATCTATATAGTATTTCTTTTTCATTTTTTATTGATACGTTTCTTATAATTATCGCACCAATTTTGTAATGTATCTACAGTATTAAGTATATTTATTCCAAATTCACTAACAATTTCTGAGGTTCTTAAACAGGTGTTAAAATATTTTCTGCCAGTAATATCATTATGACCTATTGATTTTATAATTAAATTTTCATTAAAGTTTAGATTTTTGGCGATCATTTTAGCTATATCGTAATAACTATACTCATCAGGGCCTGATATGTGGATGATACCCTTAATTTCGTTATCTATTGCCTTTGATATAAATGAAATTACCTTTTTTAAAGGAACGAGTGATACTGTTAAATTAGTAAATGTTTCAAATGGTTTGTTTGATTGAAATGAATCGCACCATATTGAAAATCTTTTAAACTTATAATCTAATACTTTAGTCAATCTTATTACTAAACCATTTTCATTTAATATTATTTCTTCACCTTTAAGTTTATGCTTGCCAAGTATATTTAATGGATTAGGACTATCGTCTTCAGTATAAAATTTTTTTCTACCATCAAAGACATGGGATGATGAAAAAAAAATTAATTGAGTATTTTTTTGTTTATATTTTATTATAACATCATGTATGGATGATACATTTACCTTATAGGATATAGTCTCATTTTGCGCACATCCCTCTAAAGAACTAATTGAACTACAAAAAATAATTACATCACATAGACCAATTTCTGGCCAAGACTCATTATTTTTTGAAAGATCTAAATAATAATGATTATTTGATACTCTTCTAGATGTGCCTAATAATCTATAATTTTTATTTAGGGTTTTTATTATAGAGCTACCAATTAGGCTGTTTACCCCAATAACTAAAACTTTTTTCATTTAATTTTTAAAAAATTAAATAATCTCATTAAAATTAAATTAAATTTTCGATTTTTAATTAATATAAATATTCTTAATATATTTATGAAAAAGCCTCTATGACCATAAATTTGGATATAATCCTCAAATTTTATGTCATGTTCTATATTTGCTATAAGTTTTGATATATTTTTTGATAATTCAACCCGAGTACCTCCTTTTCCAATATAACTTTGGTCAGGTAGTTTGAAATCATCTTTATTTATCTTTTTAAAAACATATGCAATTTGTTCTTCGTTTTGATGTGGAACATAATCAATTATATTTAATTTTACAAAAGTTCTAAATTTATCTATAAATTTTTTATCATAAGGTAATACATTATGTGTATAAAATTTATGAGTCGCAACAGTCCAAAATAAATTCATTTCATAATTATTCGCTAAGGCTAAATGTTCAAATAATATAGGTTGGTAATTAAATAAACCATGATCTAATGAACCTTGCATAGGCACAATACCAATAATTAAGCCATTAACATTGCATAAATTATGCATATTACGAAATACTTCAAATTGATTAAATATATGCTCAGTAGTGCCAAAATTTGTAACTAAATCAAATTTTTCATTATAACTATATTTGTTAAAAAGGTTTTCATTTAAGTCAAATGGTTTTGAGCCAGCATGAGCATTTACATCAATAGCCTCATATCTATCAATACCAATAGACTGGTACATTTCTTTAGGATTTTTATATTTTGGAAATTTAATATTTCTCATCTTTGTAGGTATGCTATGAGGGAGGTCATCTACAAAAGATTGATGATGATGGTTAATATCTTGGGCTCCTATTTCAACAACACTCTTTGTTTCTTTTAGAAGATCATAATTATATAAAGTTGATAATAGACTAGTTGCTGGTCCGCCAATACCCATTAATCTTGCAAATTTATAATTATTCTACCAGCTCTACCTGACCTGAATAAATTGAGAGCTTTATTAATTTCTTTAAGAGAAAATTCATGTGTTATAAGTCCTTTTAATGACATTTTATTTTTCTTAATTAAATTGATATATCTTGGTATGTCTAAATCAGGAATTGAACTTCCACCATGAGATCCGGTTAAAACTTTTTTAAAATGTAATGGTAAAGAATATATTGATATATTACCATTGGGTACTCCAACACAAATAGTCTTACCGTCAGGATTTGTAAGTTGATAAGCTAACTCAATAATCTTTGGAATGCCAGTTGTGTCAATAACCACATCAGCTCCATTATCGCCAATAATTGAGGAGAGTTTCTTACGATTTAAATTTCTTCCATCAAATGAATGAGTAAGACCAAATTTTTCTCCCATTTTTAATTTATTTTTTTGAATGTCGACTCCTACAACTGGATTTGCAGATACCATATTTGAGGCCTGCGCAATATTTAATCCAACACCACCAAGGCCAAAAATTAAAACAGACTGTCCTATTTTAACTCTTGCATCATTATTTACAACTCCGAATGCAGTTGTAATAGCACATCCAAAAAGAGGTGCATATTTCAAATCAAAACTTTTTGGAATGACTGTTAATCTATTTTCAGATATTATCGCTTCATTATTGAAAGTAGTAACCCAACCTGCATTTAATTGTTTTCCTCTCCAAAGATACTTTGGAGGTTTAGATTGTATCCCTTTACTTTCTTTCCAATGAAGTACAACGTGGTCACCCTCTTTTAAAGTAGTTACTCCTGGGCCTATTTTAACAACCTTTCCAGAACCTTCATGACCTAGTAAGTGAGGTAAATATTTATCTGGGCCTTTTACAGCATCAATTTCGTTAATTTGGGCACCACAAATACCACTATAAAACAGTTTCACATGAACTTGACCATAATCAAGACTTTCGGGTAATTGAACATCGTCAACAATTAGTGATTTATTAGACTCTTGTAGTATTGCAGCTTTCATTTAATTTACTCAAAAAAAATGAACTCATAATCACCTTTAAATCCATAATGGTTATAAATCCATTTCCATTCATCTTCTTCAAAAAAAGACTCGCAAGTTAATGCCCAGCATTGAAGATTAAATAATTCTTGTTCGTTACGATAACTTTCTAACATTATATAACCTTTTTTTCCTACCCTTTGAATTTCAGGAAGTGATAGAGCTAATTCATGAATTTTTAAATTATGTAAACACCCAAGAGAAATAACTAAATCGAATTCTTTATCTTTAAATGGCAAGGGTTCTTGGGCTTTGTGAATAATCATATTTTTTGAAATCTCCGGAAATGCTTCATTCTTTGCATGTTGAGAAATATCAGTGCATTTAAAATTTATATTTGGCAATATTTTTATAATTTCATATAAAAGGAATCCTTTACCACAGCCTACATCAAGTACAGAAGAATTTTCAGTTAAATTGTATCTTTCAATTAATTCATGTGCTACAGGCTTCCACCTTCCAGGTATATATTTATAACCTCCATAGCCATATTTTCTATCACCATCCCAATAGTCAAATTCATATTCTTTTGCCTTTAACATACATTCAACTTTGTTATTAACCATTCTATCTAAATAATCTCTTTTTGTTTGTTTATGTAGTTTGGTTACAATTTCTAATTGTTCACCCATTTATTTTCCTCTCAAATATTTTCTAATTGTTTTTACTAAATTTTCAAAGCATATGCCTTGCGATTTCATTAGCTCATCTTGTGTACCATAATTTTCTATAAATTCATCTTTTATCCCAATTGGAACAAATTTAAAATTAATTTTATCTAATTTCGATAACAGCACCTCAGATACTATACTTTTTAAACCACCTATTAATGAGTGCTCTTCAATTGTAATTATAAGTTTAGTTTTATTTGATAATTCAATTAGCTTCTTTTCATCAAAAGGCTTAATTGTATTGTAATGTAAAACACATACTCCTGTGCCTTTTGAGCGAAAATATTTTGCAGCATTTAAACTCATTTCAAGAGTCTTACCAAAAGTTACTATTAAAATTTCTGATTTATTAAAATATTGATTAGCCTTACCTATATTAGTTTTCTTAGTTTTATCAGTCACAACTGGGTCAAAGCCTTTGGTTAGTCTAATATAGATTGGGCCTTTATGGTTTAGGGTTTGTGGCATAATTCTCGAAATCTCTTCATGATCAGCGGCGGTTATTATAGTCATATTTGGAATAGATCTCATGATAGCTATATCGTCTGTAGCTAGATGAGTTGGGCCAAGTGGTGCATACACAAGCCCTCCCCCATTACCTATTAGTCTTACATTTAAATTATGCAATCCTAAATCTACAACATTTTGTTCAAAGCATCTTCTTGTTATAAATGTAGCAATTGTATTGACATATGGAATGAAGCCCTCCATTGCCAATCCAGCAGCCATACCTATCAAATGTTGTTCATATATCCCTTCCATAAAAAATCTTTCAGGGATATTATTCTTGAATTCACTTAATACATTTGGACTTAAATCTGAGCCAAGAAAAACAACTCTTTTATCCTTTTTTGCCATTGAATAAACGTAATCTAAAGATGTCTTACGCATATAAGGTTTTTTTCATATTTTTAATGTCATGTTGAGTTAATTTTGATTTGTGGTGCCAGCTTGGTTGATTTTCAGCCAATTTTATCCCTTTACCTTTAATAGTATGACAAATAATGACAGTAGGCTTTTTTTGATTTTTTAATAATTTTTGAAGCGATTTATTAATTTTACCAATATTATGACCGTCAACTTCAATTGAACTAAAACCAAAAGAATTCCATTTATCTGATAAAGGCTCTAGGTTGCAAACGTCTTTTGTAAAACCATAGGACTGAATTTTATTATAATCTATTAATAGTATTAAATTATTTAAATTATTTTTACTTGCAGAAAGAGCTGATTCCCATATTGAACCCTCGTTTATTTCACCATCGCCTACAATAACAATTACTTTTGATTTTTGATTTTTAATCCTCAAAGCAGCAGCTTTTCCAACTCCAATAGCAAGTCCATGGCCCAGAGCCCCAGTTGAGGCTTCTATACCATTAACAAAGTGTGATGTATGTCCACCAAGTTTAGAATAAAATTTGCAATAATGGTCTAATTCCTTTTTATTAATAATTTTCAAAGAAGATAGTATTGAATAAAGAGCTAAACATCCATGTCCTTTACTTAATATCAATTTGTCATGATCATATTTATTTTTAGGAACAAAGTTGAAAATAGTAAATAAAGATATAAGCATTTCTACTAAAGACATGGAGGAACCAATATGTCCTCTTCCTCCACCTTCTAGACCTCTGAGAATTAATTTCCTTATATCAATTGGGTTTAAATTATTCAAATTGTTAGTTTATATCAGAAAAAAGATTTAAGGTAGAGTTAAAATTATTAAATTCGTTTAAATAATTCCTCGATTTTATAAATTGAATATTATTTTTGTTAAAACTTTGTCTGTGATCTGTTTCAGAAAATTTTTTTAAAACGATAAGTATCCATTTTAGTAAATGGAGTCTAAATGTAACTTTATACCTAATAATAAATTTTTTATCACCAAAGAGATTAACGAATTTAATAAAAAATTTATTTAAAAGCATTTTTTCTTTAAAAGTATTTGGGTTTAAAATTATATCACACAGTAATTTTACAGGATCATCTCTGCCAAAATATTCAAAATCATAAAAACTATAGACTTTGTTTTTGAAAATACTGTTATGTTGTCCCATATCTGAGGGACTTAAAAACTGTTTATTCATTTCAACTTTGAACTTAATCTTATTTTTTTTAATATAATTATTATTTTTAGATACCAAATGTTTGAACAAGATCTCCACTTCTAATATGATTTTTTTAATCTCATATGGTAATATGTCCTTATTAAATCTAAATCTATCAAGTCTTTTTTCTATATCTCTTACTAAATCTTCAAACTCTAAAACAGAGTCTTTAGCTAATGGGATAGAACTAAAATCATTTTTTTTTAGCTTTTTTGTATTCTTATAAATATTAAAAATAAAATTATACAAACTATTTAAATAAAAATTGTCTAAGTTATTTATTTTTTTTCCATATAACCATGAAGTAATAATAAAATTAAATTCTTTATTACATATATATAGAGTAGGTACGTTTGTTATTTTCATTTTTTTCAAAGTATTTAAGCAAATTGTTTCTCTATCTATGCTAGTGTTCATGATTTTTTTTCTATGCGGATAAATTTTTAAAAAGTATTTTTCTTTATCAAAATTAATTAATTGAAATACAATACTGTTTCTATTAGATTTAATTTTTTTAATTTTAATTATATTAAATTTGGTAATGAGATTTATAATTTTTTTGTAATAGTTTGAGTTTATATTGGAAAATATTAACTTAGTGATTTGGTCCCAATGGCTTAGGTTATAACAATTTTTTAAACACAAATTTTGATATGGAGAAAATAAAATTTTTTTATTTAAATTAATTGTCTTTATTACTTTAGGCAAATCATCAATAAAATAATCAAATTTATTAGAATTAATAAATTTTATTTTATCTCTGAAATTATCAAGAAATTTTATACTTTCAATGTGATTAAAATAGTTATGCCCTTTGTATTTTAAATTTTTTTTTAAAAAGCCTAGTGCTACGTTTCTTAAATTTACTTTACTCTTGTCATAATGGCCTATTATTGTCTTATGGCTGACTATATAAATTTTTACTTTGTAATATCTAGCTAAAGATAAAAAACTTATAAAACCCTCAAAAATTTTAGCATCATTAATAAGTTTACCGTAAGCCTTACCTTGTATTTGCATCCATTTTAATTCTGAATTTTTGTTAATAATTAATTTTTTTTTTAGAGTTTCTTTATACGATGCTGATTTGAAAACTTCCTTTTTATTTAAGTATTTTTTAAATATAGGGTTGTAGTCGATTATTGTATTATCTAAATCAATACCAATTTTTAGCATATTTAAGATAAAATATGATCTATAGTTTTTAGTAACTCTGTTTTGTTAAGACTTTTACTATTACCCATTGACTCGAGTGACTGAATAGCAGCTATAGACGCTACGAATAATGACAATGAGATATCGACATTATTATGTTTTAAAAGTGAAATAATTGATAGCATTGTGTCCCCTGAGCCAATTTTATCAACTATTTTTGATCCAAAAGCAGGACAACTAATGAATTTGTGATTTTGTGAATTGTAATAAATTGCACCTTTTTGTCCACAAGTAACAATAATTTCTTTAAAGTTATTTTTTTTTTGAAAAACTTTTAATTAAATCATCTAGTTTTGATTGTCGATCTTTCATTTCATAACGAAGTTCTTGCTCGTTTACAAAAAATAAGTCTACATTTTTATATTTGTTCATATTGTGATAGCCAATGTTAGAAGCGTTTACCTGAGTATTTACGATTATCTTATTTTTTAAATTATTTATTTTTTTTATAACTTTTTCTGTGATTAAGTTATGACCATAATCTATTATCAATAAAGTAGTTTTTGAGTTGATACTTTTTTGAAGTCCTTTAATTAGATTTTTTTCATCAGTTGATAACATTTGAAAACTATCTAATTCATAAACACCTAAAAGTTTTATGTTGTTATTTGTTTCTATATATCTTTTTTTTATATTAAGAGCTGAGTTTTTTTTGTGTATAGAAAATATTTTAGCATTTTTATTAAATTTTTTTTTTGTACTTTCTATTATTTTTTTATTATTTCCTAAGTTAGTAAATACTTTAAGATTTTTTGCAAAACTACAAATATTATTAGCTATATGACCAACACCACCTAAATATTTAACAGAGTCTTTTTCCTCAACTACTAAAACTGGTTCTTTACCAGACTTACCAAGAGCTTCACAAAAAATATACTCATCTATAATAGTCTCGCCAAAAAGAAGTATTTTTGAGTCATTAAGCTTTTCAAATATAGAAATAATTTGTGAAAAACTGTAATTTTTCTTAATTTGATTAATAAAAGAATTTTGCTCATTATTAAACTTATTAAAATGTTTGTTAATTAATGAGCTTGAGCTGTACTTATCATCAGCAGTATAAATAATCTTAGCTTTGTATTTTTTTGCAGAATTTATCTCTTTGTAAATATTACCTGTTAAATCATTTTGATTATTTTTATAATCTGGTCCTTTAGCATAAATATTTGGTTTTATTAAAGAGATTATTTTTTCTGCAGTCTGATAATTAGAAATTACAACATAGTCAACATTGTCCAATGAAGCAATAGAATACGCCCTTTGATTTGTATTAAAATATGGTCTATTTGGACCCTTATTTACAAATTCGTCAGATGTTATTGATACTATTAGACAATCACATTGATCTTTTACACTATTAAAATGTTTAATATGACCAATATGAAGGAGATCAAAAACTCCATGCGATAAGGCGATAGATTTGTTATTAGTTTTTAGTTGATTAATTTTTTTGGTTAAATCTTGTTTTTTTAAAATCTTGTTAAGTATATTAACGCTCATAAATATTTATTATTGAATTTGACTTTTTTTAAATTCTTCAATTTCTTTTTTAATTTGATTTATAGATAAATAATTATTCTCAGAATTACTTGAATATGTAAACTTTTTATTTGATAATTTGCCTTTTGTTATCAATGCTAGTTTAGTTAATGGGGTTTTTAATAATTTAGAGGTTGAGCCTATTACAAAATATTTATCATAAACTATAGTATTTATTGACTCCTCTTCTGTTATCATATCTTCATGAATTTTTTCACCCTCTCTCAAACCAACAATTTTTATCTTTTTATTAGGGTCAATGGCTAAAGCTATATCTTTAATTTTAATTGAGGGTAGCTTGGGTATAAAAATTTCTCCACCATACATCTTTGTTAGAGACATAAGGACAAATTCTATACCTTGTTTTAGTGTTATATGAAATCTAGTCATTGACACATCAGTAATTGGAAAATATTTTTTTTTGTGACTATTCAGAAAATAGGGAATTATTGAACCTCTACTTCCAAAAACATTACCATATCTCACTACTGAAAAACTAATTTTTTGATCACCAACAATGTTATTAGCTGCAATAAACAATTTATCAGAGGCGAGTTTTGTTGCCCCATATAAATTTATAGGCGCAGAAGCTTTATCAGTACTTAATGCGATTATCTTATTAATGTTATTTTGAAGACTAGCTTTTATTACATTTTGAGCCCCATAAATATTTGTTTTAACTGCTTCAAAAGGGTTATATTCAATTATTGGAACATGCTTAAGGGCAGCAGCATGGATTAGAATATCAACTTGCCTTGAGGCTAAAAGAAGTCTTTCGTAGTCCCTTACATCTCCGATAAAAAATCTTACTTTATTATAATTTTTAAAATTTTCAGTAAGATAATTTTTCAATTCAAATTGTTTTAACTCATCTCTACTGTAAATTATAATTTTCTTTGGATAGTTTGTATGAAGTAAATATTTAACAAAATAACTACCAAAAGATCCGGTTCCACCAGTAATTAAGATAGTTTTATTTTTGAGAGTTTTGAATTTCATTTTGAACGATTAATAAAAGTTTATAAACCTATTTAATCAAATAAAATACTAATAATTTAGTAACATATTTAGATTATATGTATAATTTTAGAAAAATAATTAGAAAAAAAGAATATAAATAATGTAAGCAATAAAATAATAAATAGGCGGCGTCCTACTCTCCCAAGCCTTAAGACTAAGTACCATCGGCGCTGGAGGCCTTCACGACC
>MDTG01090391.1_pt1 | contig 13313 bp, 12 predicted proteins | sample 811421 | NCBI WGS metagenome assembly MDTG01 (sample SAMN05326645, study PRJNA326480) | marine metagenome | isolation source: seawater | place: Pacific Ocean: South East | collected 2011 | reverse complement strand
TATATACCTTATAGGTCAAAACTTTTTAGTCAGGTTAAGGTTCCGTTTTGGGTCAATTCTTTTAAGTATAAGGTTAAGGCTGAGAATCAGGGTCATTCTTTTTTGTAATGAACTGCTTTAGCTAATTCTAAATCTGAAAACTTATAAATTTAGATTTTCAAATCCTAGTCCTGAGCTTAGAAGATTTTTTCTTAAATTAAAAAGCCGCCCATCGGCGACTTATTTTTTCCATGAAACTATCTTGCTTAATTTCCATTTGGAGTTTTCTAATATTTCTACTAATTTAAATTTTAGTTTTATTGGAAGCTCTCCTTCTGATGCTGCTGCGTTATTAATCATAACGTATTCTTCCTCTGTCAATACTTCCTGTAGTTCCCCCTTAGTCTTTTCATCGGTTAGTCCCTGCTTTACATCTATAAAACATAGGGGTGGGAATAGTACACACCACCAGTTCTTCCCTTGTCCACTCCCGATAACTACTCTTAGTGCCTCATAATCTCCGGCAGGCAAAGTTATACTTCCATAATTCTTGGTTGGAAAACTGTGTTCTTCTAATGCTACCTTCACTGGATAATTGAAGCCATTTCTATTTATTTCTTCCATTGCTATTTTCTCAATATATTCGGTATTTTCTACTATTATTTCCTTAGCCATTCCTATATCGTTTGTTTTAAATTTTTCTCCCATTTCCTTTAGAACTCGATCTCTTACCTTAAGCTTGAGAGCCTGATCAAACGTTGCATCGCTGTTTGCAATAACATGGAATCTAATCATGTTCTCTTTGAAACTTTCTCGATTTCTATAGACATCAGAAACATATATTGCTATAAAGGATGTTATGAGTCCAAATACCACTGTAAGTGTAATAATTTTTTTCTTATTCATAATAATAATTCCCCCATTTGCTATTTTATTATTTTCATTATAAGTATTAACAAATAGGGGAATTTTTAAACGGATATGTTATTTTTTTGATGTGGTAATTATTTCTATAGTCTTACCCTTGTATTCCAGCCCTTCTGATATTCATCTGGAAATCAACCGTTACATCAATATTGGGATAAATTTCTTCCCAATCATCTTTCACTTTTTCCCATGTATCAGGCTCAAATTTTCTTAAATATTCACCGACTTTAAAGATATCTGCTTCGAAATCCTTCTGCACTTTTTTGAACAAATTCTGTAAATCATTGGAGATAAGTTCACTGGCCTTCTTATCAACCTTTTCTATGTATTTTAAATCATAGGGCTCTTTTGGTGTTTGGAAGTAGTGCTGTATGATATCTCCTTCGGCACTAATTGCAAAGTGTACCTTTATCTTCTCATCCTTGTCTTCATATGCCTTCATTTTGCTTTTTAAATCTGTCTGTCCTATAACGATAAAGTTATCTTCAACCTTGATTGTATAATCTGCACTCTGAGTTTCACCCTTCAAAATTAATACATCTCTCGTTTCAAGCTCACCTAAAACACCTATAAATTTATTGTCCTTTAAGACGGCCGAACCACTTACCTTGAGTTCATCATTAGATTTTACTATCCGTGGGGCCAATGCTGCATTACTTTCATTTAAATCAATAATTATAGACCCTAAGTCACTTTTTGACATTCTAGTAGGTGCAATCTCCTTATCCATTAGCTCCTCAATATAGAGACCTACATCCATATTTTTTCCTGTATCTGTCATCAATATATCCTGTGCTTTATTGGGGGTTACAAAGAAATATAATTTATTATTTAAGAAAACGCTCCTCTGAAATGTATCAAACATTTCTCTAAACAGTCTTTCATCCTTGGCAACCTCTTCGTTAAATATCATTGCCTTAAGGTGATAAGCATAATAATTCTTATTATCTCTGAGTGCTATTTGCTGTCTGCCATCGGCCCAGCTTATTGAAGTAGTGCTGTATACAAAAGATGGGTCCCCTTCACCTTTTCCAGCTATTAGAGAGACATTGGGATACGTTACTGTTCTAACGTATCTATTCAAAGGCTTTTGCTCCGTTTCTTTTTCAATATCTTCTCCACCCTCTGGAGTCTCACCTTCATATTTGTCATATCCTACGGCTGTTATAAAGGCTCTCTCGTCAATTTCAACCTTATCCCAGCAACTACTTAGCATTATAGGTATACAAATTAATAAGATTACCAATGATATCTTTTTTTTACCCATTCTTCTTCATCCCCTTTTTGGGCTTTCTTCTAAACAAGCTCACTAGAAGCAGTACAGCTGGTATAGCAATTGAGAAGGTTGTACCCATATAATTGGTGAAGTTATCCATAAACTCAGATACTTCAACAATATTTTCTGGAACTAATGCTAAAAAGTATATCAAAGGCAGTAGCGCTATAGCAAAATAGTTTTGTTCCTTTGACTTAATTAATCTACTAAGCAAAAATGTTGCGCCAAAATAGGAGATAGCAATAGTCATGAATATAGATAAAAGCCATGTGGCTATTATTACCACTTCAATATTTTCAAGGAGAGTTCCTGGTATATCAACACTTTTAAAAAGAGCCACAACTGGCCAAATAAGGTTTTGGCTTTCTTCGACGCCAAATCTAGCAATGGTTATTGCAGTGAAAATAAAATATACGATTGAAACAAAGGCAACAGTACGTATTGTTGTCTTTTTAATATTTTTTGTATCAGCTACGAAAAAGCCTATGAACACTATAAACTCAAAACCTAAAAAGCTAAAAAACACATTAGGTAGTGTTTTCATCATATCTAGCCATGAAGTTCGTAGTACAGGCAAAAAATATGTAAAGTCTAAGTCCGGTATGGCAACCATAGCAGCTAATATAGCTGGGAATATAGATAGCGGTAGAATTATAACCGAAAGTCTAGCAATAGATTCTATACCACTCCTTACAAGATAGACTGCTGTAATCAAAAACGTAATCATTATCACTTCTATGGGTGTGCTTAACAACAAGAAGTTTTTTGTGATTTCTCCAAAAGCTCTCACTTCTAATACAACAAGGGTAAATGTATAAACGAAATATCCTAGCCCAACTAAGAACCCCAGTGGTTTAAAGAATATAGAATTAGTAATTTCGATTATGGTATTTCTAGGAAATTTAATCACAAGCCTCTGTATCAATAAGGCTATAACTAAAAACATAAGACTTCCAATAGCCAATACTATTAGACTATCTGGTCCTGCCTTTTCAGCTAAAGTTCTTGGTAGACTCAAAATTCCAACTCCAATAATTACATTTGCTAATATAGAAAATAACTGGTTGCTGGCAATCATATCATTGTTTCTGTCCACTATTATCTTCCCCCTTCTTTAAGTAGTCTCTACTAAAATGATTTGCCAACCTATCCTTATCATTCTTTACTATGTATTCTGGTCTACGCTTCATTTTGTGCAGCGGAGCCCTTATAAATGTATCCTTAAAATCCTTTATGGACATATTGTAGGTAAATGGTGCTAAATATGGGATACCAAAGCTCTTTAGATTCGATAAGTGTATAAGGCTAACTAAAAATACAATCACTACTCCGTACAGACCTAAAAATGCTGCTCCCATCATGTATGCAAACCTGAGCAATCTAAATGGACTTCCAAAGCTATAATTTGGAATAGAATAAGTAGCAATGGCTGTTATAGCCACTACAATAACCATGAGTGAACTAACTATTCCAGCCTCAACAGCAGCCTGCCCAAGGACCAAGCCACCTACTATACCTATGGTCGATCCAATAGGTCCTGGCAGCCTTATTCCGGCTTCCCGTAAAAGCTCTAAAGCACCTTCCATAATAAAAGCTTCTATAACCGCTGGAAATGGAACTCCATCGCGATTTCCAGCTATATACAATGCAAGTTCAGTTGGTATCATTCCTGGATGATATGAAAGCATGGCTATATAAAGTGCCGGCAATAAAACAGAAACAAACATCGATACGTATCTAAGAATCCTTATGGCACTGGCCATTAAAAACCTTTCATTATAATCCTCTGAAGCTTGCAGCAAGGCATTAAAGGTGGTCGGTACCACAAGAGCAAATGGTGTATTATCTACTATTATAGCTACCTTGCCTTCATATATATTAGCAGCTACTTTTTCTGGCCTTTCTGTACTTTGAATCTGCGGAAACGGTGAACGCCAATTGTCTTCTATCAATTGCTCAACGTATCCGCTTACCAATATACTGTCTATTTCAATTGATTTCAATCTATCAACTACGCTTTTTAATATATCCTGATTAACTAGTTCATCTATAAAAAGTACTGCGACATCGGTCTTAGACCTCTTTCCAATTTGCATCTGTTTTATCTTAAATTTCGGATCCCTGATTCTTCTTCTGATAAGTGCAGTATTAACCCTTAAAGTCTCCGTAAAGCCTTCCCTCGGACCTCTTATAACTACATCGGACTCAGGTTCTGATATCCCCCTCATAGGCCAGCCCTTTGATGCAATTATTATTGCCTTATCCCATTTATCAATAAATAGCACTGTCTCTCCAGATAATATGTTATCTATGATTTTATTTATGTCATCAACTTCCTTGAGATCAGTTACGGATAAAACTCCGTCCTTTATTAAGTCATAAACCTTTTCTCTTATATTACTGACCTGAGGCTCTGTCATTCTAGCCAGCATCATAAGATTTTTTAAAACGTATTCATTAACTATTATTTTGTCAGCAAGACCTTCTGCGTATACAGTGGCAAATTTAAGGTTCTGACTTTTGCCTACATTAAATTCTCTATATATTATGTCATCAGAATCACTAAGTATCTCTTTTACTTTTTTAAGGTTTTCTTCTAGACTCTTTGTCACATTTATTTTATCCTGATTCTCTTCCTTAGACTTGAAGAGTTCTTCGTAATTACTCATGGCTTACCTCCTGGAGGAATATTATATGGGGCTTGGCGACAGGGTCAGGGTCATGACTATACAGAAATCGTTACGTTCTTTTAGGATTTCATATTAGTCGGTTACAGTCTCTAGAGTCAGACTCCCTGGACCGTTACAGCGTTACAATTAGCTTTTGCTACTCGAATTAAGGTTATTAGCTATGTGGTTATTGTTACATTATCATAGTTTCAATTACTAAGGTATATTGCCTATTCTACTCACTTTCACATAACTCTTTTATGTTTCTTCAAGTAACGGTCCCATAAGCTATACCCTATAGAATGTAACGCTGTAACCGACCTAATATATTTGTCCCTTAAGTTGGTAACGCAACTAAGAAGAATGACCCAAATCCCAGTGCCTATCTAAACTACATACCACATAGTTATAAAAAAGGCTATTCCACCTATTAAGTATCCATAGCCTATGAACCTACAAATTTTAGCTTCTCTATTTAGCTTCTTCTTTTTTAAAGCTTTATGATCTATGAAAATTGTAAAAAAGGATGTTCCAATTACAATCAAAAATAAATACATCGTGGCTAAGCTTTTTACTTTTTCTAAGCCTATTAACATTTAGTCACTCCCTTTACGAAAATTTCCTTTATATAGAGTTTGCAAAATCGAGCTATGATATGCACGAAAGTTGTGAGATTTTCAGGTGCGAGGTGCGAAGTGCGAGGATCAAAACACATATTAACTTCTCTAATATTTTTAAGATACAATATGCAGTAAAGAAATTATTAAGTTTCTATTACTCTTATACGCAAAAAAACAGCCAAAGACTTTCATCTTAAGCTGTTCGAATTCACAGTTAACAGTGTAATTTTTCAATTTAACATTCTCTTATAAGTCCCTACTTCTGTTTGTCTTTTCCCTCACTTCGCACCTCGCACAAAACTAAACGCCTCTAATCCCTTTGCCTACTCCTTCGTTATCTTATTTTTCTTCTTCCATTTTATAATAGACTCTTCTATCATTTCAACATGGGTCTGCGCATAGTCTTGTGCTTTTTTTGAATCCCTATTGCTAATTGCATTTACTATTGCTGTATGATATTTAACTAAATCCTCATGTTCATTATATTCATTAAAATATATTACTCTAAACCTTTGAAATTGTTCCTGCAATCCCTGAACAATCTGTAGCAGCTTATTGTTCCTAGATCCTTTAATTATCATATCATGGAATTTATTATCAAGTTCAATCATTTCTTCTTTTTCCATAGTTACTATTTCATTTTCAAATTTCTTCGATATTCCCTTAAGTTCCTCGATTTCCTCATCGGACATTCTTTCCGCAGCAAAATACGCAGCCAAGCCCTCCAGAAACATCCTTACTTCTAAAATATCTAGGATGTCTTTAATGGATACATCTGCTACATATGCCCCCTTTCGAGGAATCATTTCTACAAGTCCTTCAAGTTCTAATTTTCTAATGGCTTCTCTTACAGGAGTACGACTAACCCCCAGCTGTTGCGCAAGTTGCAGCTCCATTAGCCTTTCTCCCGGTTCTAATTCTCCATTTAAAATTGAGTTTCTAAGATATTCAAATACTATTTCCCTTAATGGTTTATAATTGCTTATTTCCAGCTTATTCGAATTAAATTCCATCATTAAATTGCCTCCCATTATAAGTCCTAACTAAATAAGTTTGATTGTACAGCAGCTTTAGTTTTTCATATGCTGACCTAGCCTTACTATAATCTTTGAAAACCCCGTATACACTGGGTCCACTACCACTCATCAAACTACCTAGAGCACCATACTCAAGCATTTTTTCTTTAATTATTTTAACTATTGGATATTTAGAAAATATACCTGGCTCAAAAGTATTGCATAAATTATTAGCTACATCATATATATTATCTCTTTCAAGGGCATCTAATAAATCTTCTGTACTCGGTCTCACCTTAATTTCATCTAAGTTTAAGTTTCCATAGGCTTCTGCTGTTGATACACATATATTTGGCTTTGATAGCACTATCCAACCACTTTTCAGCCCTTTGATACTAGTAAGTTTTTCTCCTATTCCTTCAGCTAGAGCTCCATCCCCCAATATACAGAAGGGAACATCTGCACCGATTGTAAGTCCTATCTCCATCATTTCTTCTAAGGATAGATTTAAATCATATAATATATTCATTCCTTTAATAACTTCTGCAGCATCACTACTTCCTCCAGCTAAACCTGCTGCAATGGGAATATTCTTATCAATATTTATATATACACCGCCATCTACATTATACTTTTCAATCATAGTATAGGCAGCTTTATAGGCAATATTGGATATATCGGTAGGTAAAAAACTACAATTGCTAGTTAAGGAAATACCTTCATCAGTCTTTTTTAAATAAATTTCATCATACAGAGTTATCTGTTGCATCACCATTTTAACATTATGATATCCATCATTTCTTTTATTTAATACATCTAATGATAAATTTATCTTTGCACGTGCCTTTAATTTCAATTCATCCATCTGTTGCACCTCTTTTCTAACCGAGGAAGTCTATGAAAGATTTTATGACCTTTTTTAATATTTGAAGAAATAACATAATTCTAACTTGACACAATTACATAATATATATATTATGGCTCTAGGGCTTTCAAATTTATATATAGTAGTAATTTTTTTAAGGTGGTAATATGCAATTTGATCATTTAATACAATATACAAAATACAAGTGTACATGTACACTTTATATTATAAACAAAAAATCCGTAGGCGACTACGGATTTTTAATAATTTAGGTCTATTTTTTATTAGATTAAGCTAAAATTCCTAATTTAAATACGTTTCATAATAGATATAGTGTAGCTTTTAGGGCATTTCAAATTATATATTGTAATAAGCTATACTAAAATTTATACTCATAGTTTTTCTGGATTATTATTTTATCACCGGATTTTATTTCTTCAGTTTCAGCAATATCGTTGGTTTCTAAGATTTCATTAACAGTTGTATTATAGCGTTTAGCTATATCCCAAAGACTATCATTGTCTTGAACAAAGTATATTGTTATACTTGCCCTATTATCATCCTCAGAAACTTCACCTAGATCCTCAAGGTTAACAAGTACCTTCATTTCGTATTCTTTATTTACTTCACTGTGGGCATGTAAATTAAACTTTGTCTCAATCTGTTTAGAATTGATAGCTGAATAGTCAATATTATCAATATCTAGCTTTATGTCTGCTTCCATGTTTTCTTCCAAGCCTTCCATCTCTACATAATGTCTAAATGGAACTTCTTGATTAAATGAATACACTTGCATCTCTTCGTTGTCAGCCATGTATAATACATTAGTATCAATATATCCTTCTATAATATTCTTGTTATCTATTAATTTGTAATCTGTAACCACTGGTTTTGCCTTAACAGTGAATACTTTAAAAATATTTGGATATTCATTTGGTGCATCAATCGTTTCCTTTATAACCGCTTGAGAAGAGTTTCTACCAACATTCTTTAGATATTTAAGATCATTCGTTTGAAGGTTTAACTTTCTAGAGGGAGAATAGAGATCTAGAAGGACTTCTCTTTCAACCTTATCGTAAACCATAACACCTGCCTTTAATACTACCTCTACATCATAAACCTTATTTTCTTCGTTTATATTCTTCTTGATACCTGTATAGATTTCATTTACTTTTAAGTCTACTTTACAGTCCATATTATTTTCAGCTCTAGGAACTTCAATAAAATGGTTAAATGGTATTTCATGCTTAACTTCATGTACTGGGTTTCTTGGTTCTTCAGTTTCATATAGCATGTTAAGCATTACATTACCGCCTATTATTACCTTGTTATCCGTTACCTTTTTCTCTGTAACCACAGCTGTTCCATTGCTTTCTAGTATTTCTGTAATTTCTGCATTTTCTTCACCCAGCTCAAAGCTTTCTCTTAATACTGTTTGAGATGAATTATTCCCCACCAAGTTATCGTAGGTTATAGTGTCCTTTAACGCCTGAACATCATCTACTCCATCAATATCCTTTACAACGTCAATTTCTTCAGTTTTAAACACCTTACCATTGATATTTAATATAGTCTGAGCTGAGAGCTTTCTTTCATTCATAATACTGAGATCCAAATGCTCAATGTTACAATTAACCTCAGGTACCATTGCTCCTTCTATATTGTCCATTTCAATATTCTGAGTAAAGCTGGCGGATGCATTCATGCTATGTAATAGTTTATCTGGGTCATTTGATGTATAGAGTACTTTATAGTTAACAGTACCATCCACAACAACCTTCCCCTGTAATATTTCTTTATCGGTTATATCCACATTACCTTCAGCTGATAAAATATTATGGATATCCGGCTTAGTATCTGGAACAACTATATCACTTTCTACATTTGCCTGAACATTTTCTGATCCAACCATTCTATCTAATTTCAGATTTTCTTTTACTAATCCTACAGACATTCTATCCCTTCCCCCTTACGATTTACTATAGATTCCTACTATATTAATATTTTATGGACAGAAAAATATGACAAAAAACTTATATAACTAGCTACTATTTATAGATAGTAGGCTTATTATTCTGCTTATTTTATTTGGTATATATAATATATAGTCAAAAAATACAAAAAAAGAAGTCAATAATTAATACTATTAACTTCTTTTTTGATAACCCTTATATTCGTATGTCTATTTTTTAAACTCATAAGCTCCGACATTAATCCGAGTACCCAGCGCCGAGTGCCGTCTTTTAAAGTTTCTCCCTTACCAGAGGCATACTCATACATCTTGGGCCTCCACGTCCCCTTGATAGCTCCGATGATGGCATGATATAAAGCTTTATGCCATTTTCCTCTAAAAGTCTGTTGGTAACATAATTTCTAGAGTATACAATAACTTCTCCAGGTGCTATAGCCAAAGTGTTCGAACCATCATTCCACTGTTCTCTAGCAGCATCTATTGGATTACCGTTACCACAACGTATCAAAGTAACATCATCAAGTTCAAGATATTTCTTCAATATTTCACTAAGCTCCATTGTTTCCTTCTCAATAATTAAATCCTCAGGTTCTTCACCCTTCCTTAAGGAATAAACAGTAAGAGGCCCCTCTATCTCTGGATGAATTGTAAATTTATCATAATCAACCATGGTAAATACTGTATCAAGATGCATAAAGGCTCTTTTCTTCGGTATATCAAATGCTAATACCACTTCAAAGGTTTTATCAGTGGCAAATATTTTTTTAGCTAATTTTTCAATGGATGCCGCTTCGGTTCTTTCTGAAATACCGATTGCAATCACCTTGTCACTAAGTACCAGCTGATCGCCACCCTCTATTGAGCTATCTTCTTCTCTATCATACCAAAATGGAATATCAGCATCTTTAAACATTGGATGATATTTAAATATATACTTTGAAAACAATGTTTCTCTGTTCCTAGTAACTGTTTTCATATAGTTAAGAGATACTCCATTTCCTATTGTAGCAAAGGGATCTCTGGTGAAATAAAGATTTGGCATTGGATCTACTATAAATGGATAACTGGAATCCACCATATCTGTTAGACAAGATCCCATGCTAAGCTTTATTTCTTCCTTCCTAACACCTTCCATCATCTTGTCAATCATTTCCCTAGCTGTAGAAAATCCTAAAAGAAATTCCCTCACGAGCTCTTCCTTTTTCAAGCTCTTTATATTGGCCTCACTAATAAACTCATCAACAAATTCACTTTTTATATTGTTATCAGTAAGTGCCTGAGCTGCTAACTCTTCAAGGTAAAATACTTCAGTTCCATTCTTCCTAAATATATCAGCAAAGGCATCATGTTCTTGTCTAGCTATTTCTAAAAAAGGTATATCATCGAATAACAGTCTATCCATTAAATCTGGCATCAAATTCTCTATCTCTTTCCCGGGCTTATGCAGCAAAACTTTTTTTAATCTACCAATTTCCGACCTTACATTTAAAAAACAATTTGTATTAGTCATATTAGTCCCTCCACTAAATTCATTGGAAATATTTTACTTTTTATGCATACTTTTTTCTTTATTAAAGTATACATGTACAGCCCAACATTTTCAACATCTCCTTTTTCCAATAGGTTTAAGGATTTCAATATTTTGGAAGAACTATGAATATTCATCCACTGTATATTTTTCTAATTTGTGGAACATTTATTCTTTACTTTGTGTAATTTCAAATAGATAACTTTTTCAATCTTTCTAAATTTTCTGCATAATAATTTATATATACGAATAATAAATTTTTTCAAAAAAATAAAACGGGGGTGTTTCAGAATGATGAATTTCTTCGTTGTTTGAAATTCATTCATTCTGAAACACCCCGGGTCTGAACTTTTGAGAAGTCCTTGTGAGACAGCCCCATTTATTTTTATGAAGCTTGAATCTTTGAATCATCATTGCAAAGAGTTATTTCTACCGTTTCGGTTAATATATCGGAATAGCTATAAGATACTTTTCTTTCTGAATTCAGTCCTCTATCAATTCTAACTACGAAAATATTTGGATATACTTCTTCTAGTACTCCTTCCTTAACGAAAACTCTTTTCCGACCCTTATTTGTTTTAAGTATGACTTTTTGACCTATATAACTTTCCACGTTTTTCTTTAGTTTAGTTAAGGTTTCCTTAGTGGCCAAAAAAACATCTCCTTCCTTTCGATGTATACAGTATAATATTATCATATTAATGGAGATATGTCAAACTTTTAGCTAAATATTATACATTCTTTATTCTTGTTTGTCAATATATTATTAGCCATAATGCAAAAAAACATGAGTTTCTTTTATTTGGTAAAGATACCCATGTTTTTTTTGCTAGCTAACAGCTGATTGCTAATAGCTTATAGCCAAAGCTTAAGGTCATTCTATATGGTATTTTTAAAACATAAATAAATATCAAAATGCTTAAAATCTACCTAATTGTTATACCTAAAATACAATAAAAATTTATTTATATCTGATACTTATAATATTTAGTTATTCCTTCCGCTATTGAATCGGCAACTCTTTTTACATAATTATCATCCAAAAATTTATTTTCTTCCTGCGGATTACTTAAATATGCTACTTCTATCTGAAGTGCGCTGGTTGTTACGGTTTTCAACAAGTAAAAATCAGCTGTTTTAACCCCTCTGTTAACACTTTCAAGATGTTTTGACATACTTTCAATAATAAAGTTAGCTAGAACTTCCCCCTCTTTATCTCCTCTATAGTGATATATCTCTATCCCAGAAATACTCTCATTTTTAAAGGAATTCATATGAATGCTAATAAAGAAATTTGGCCTTACTTCATTGGTAATCTTAGCTCTATTATTTAATGATAAGTATTCATCGCTCTCTCTTGTTAAAACGGCCTTTGCCCCTAAACCTTCAAGGGCAGCTTTTAGGTTCAGGGCTATAGCCAATGTTAGATCTTTTTCTAACAGCTTTTGCTTACCTATAACACCTACATTTTCTTTTCCTCCATGCCCAGGGTCTATTACTATAACTTTATTAGACATTGGCTTATTTTTATTTGGTTTCTCATACTCTTTAATATCTATACCTGTATAGTAATATTTTAAAATTTCTTCTGCACTTTTCCCTTCTGCCGCCATTTGATTCGCTCCGTATTGACATAGCCCCAGTCCGTGTCCCATGCCTCTAGTCTCGAATCTTAAAGCTACTGGAGTAAACCCAAATCTAGTGGAGTCAAGACCGAGGCACCGACAAAATTCTGTACCCTTCAATACCTTATCTCCTACTTTAATTCTTTTTACCCTACCTTCATCATCTCTTTCGATTTCTTCAACGATTCCCTCAATATTTGTTTGATACAAGGGAGAAGGTTTATTAAATTTGACATTAAGTTTTTCTTCAATCTCCTTTAAGGTCAACTCCTTAACGTTTCTCCAGCAGGGCGAATCCTCACAATAACTGCAAAGAACTCTCCTTAAGTATATAACTTTTGAATCATCTACATTTTCTGAGTTCTCAGTTGCTCCCCCACAGGTGATATGAAACCTCGGATCTATTACTTTATTGTTAAAAGTAATTATCAAATGTTTGGTTTCCTTCTCTGCCTTTAAGAGCTTCTTCCAGTTCTTGTTGAAGTTCTCTCCCCATCTTTCCTTAAGTTTTTCTTTAGATACCCAGTTGTTACAGTAATCCTCTAAACATATATCTGCCTGGGGATGGGTACTGCAACCCTTTCCTCCAAAGATTTTTGCCTTTTTAACTAGTGCTGTTCTAGCTATTATCGTCTGGACCTTAATGGCCTCTAGTTCAAAATCTATATTAATCTGACCCGCAACCATCTCCGGTATTAGATCATCTATTGATTTATTTAAAATATTATTTGTTTTCCTATCATATACCTTTATTTCTATAAAATTTTCACTGTTGTTCAAAACCTAAACCTCCCTCAAGTTTTTGCTGCATCCCCTAGATTATCGTATGCATAACT
>MDTG01302735.1_pt1 | contig 13314 bp, 9 predicted proteins | sample 811421 | NCBI WGS metagenome assembly MDTG01 (sample SAMN05326645, study PRJNA326480) | marine metagenome | isolation source: seawater | place: Pacific Ocean: South East | collected 2011 | reverse complement strand
AGGAATATGAGCCGTCAGTATTTAAGAATCCTCCTGAAGCAATAACTGAAGCATCTCCCGATGGAATATTTAAACAATAAGCTGAAACTATTTCGCTAGTGTCAAGAACTAACTTTTCAGGATGATCTATAAAAGCATATGCTAATTGATTACAACCATTGGCATCTGTAACACTTAATTGATACGGCTGAGTAGAATAAGGTAAACCATCAACAAAACTGTTATTTGTTCCTAATGAGTTGCCATTATTAGTCCAATTATATGTGTAACTAGTAGTACCTCCATGAACATCGGCTATTATCTCTCCATCAGCTGAACCAAAGCAAAGTGCATCGGTGGATTGTAACCTTACACGAAGTTTTTGAGGCTGATTAATTAATATAGTATCAATAACATAGCATCCAATGCTATCTTCTACCTTTACCCAATAGTTTCCAAAATTGGAAGTTATACTCGGTGCTGTACTTCCATTAGACCAAGTATAAGAAAGACTGCCTGTTCCACCACTAGCACTTAAAGTAGCTGTTCCATTGCCCGAGCCAAAACAAGATGTTGGCGTTGAGCTTAATGTAGTTATTATCTCTGGGTTTCCAGTGATTACAACAGTATCACTAACTACACAATTTTTGTTATCAGTAACATTAATTACATAAGTACCCGAAGTCAATTGAGACGCTATTTCAGTAACATGACCACTACTCCAGTTATATGAATAAGGCAAACTACCACCTGAAACAGAAACAGAAGCAGAACCAGAAGATGCACCAAAACAGCTAATAGATGATGTACTAGACTGTAAGGTTAAGGGAGCGTCTGACTGATTTATGTCAACAGAAATATGGGTAACACAATTGTTAAAGTCTGATATTTCTAAATTATAAGTACCAGCAGTAAGATTATTTAATACCGATGAGGTATCATTACCATAGTTTGTCCAATCAAAAGTATATGGTGGTGTTGCTCCTCCATCAACTAATACCTCAATTGAACCATCACTCTCACCAAAACAAGAAATATCATTTTTTACAATCTGATATGATAAAGCGTTTGGCTGTTCAACTGAAACCTCATCTGTACCTTGACAACCATTATCATCCTCAACAACCAGATAATAGCCTCCAGCTGAAACATTAGCAAATGTATCGACACTAACAACTTGATTAGTGCTTGAGTTATACCAATTGTAAGAGTAGCCAGTTGTAATATTTCCTCCAGATATTGATTGAATACTAATATCTCCTAGATTATCTCCTGAACAAGGAACATCGGATGATACAGCAATAACTTCAATATTTGGAGCTGACGAGGGAACGATAGCTGTGTCAGTAATTATACAACCCAATCCATCTCTAACTTTAATTTCATAGGTACCGAAATCTAAATTATTGTAAATAAATTCAGATGAAAAGGTTTGACCTCCATCAACAGAATATTGAATTGGTGAAACTGCAGTGTTTTCAGGTACTATAGTTATTGAACCATCACTAAGCCCTTGACACGAAACTGGATCGACACCAATTTGAACATCAAAATCATCTGTGGCAGTGGTAGGCACTAAGAGCGTATTAGAACATCCAATTAAATCCGTACCAATAACCGTGTAGACAATAGATGATTGAGTAGTAGTAAATACAGTGCTTCCTGTATCTGAACTCAAATATAGGTTCGGTATCCACTGATAGGTATTAGCTCCATTTACACTAATTTCAACTGGAATACCACCACAAACTAAAATATCTTGCGGTTCAAATGATAAGTTAGGAATTGGTTGTTCTATCACTGTAATTTCATGATTATCTGTACAACCATTTGAATCGGTTAAAAATAAACTATAATCACCCTCAGTTGATATAGTAAGTGTCGAGTCCGTACTTAGTCCACCCCAATTATAGTAAAATGGAGATGTTCCACTATTGATAGTTGGATCAAGAGTTAAACTAGAGTTTTCACAGTAGTATGCTGTATCTGGAAGTATAATTTCAGGAATAGGCTGGGAAAATACTCTAATTGAGTCTGACTGAGTTGAACAGCCAAAAGCATCTGTAGCTTCAACCCAATAATAGCCGGGTGTAGCTGATATAGTTTGAGTAGTTTCACCAGTATTCCAAAGAAAGGTATAATCTCCCTCTACTTCAGCTGTTAATTCTACTGGAGCTCCACAATTTGTAAATATTTTAATCGAATCAATATTTAAACTATTCGAGACTTCTAAAGGAGGAGAACTAAAACTGCCCGCCTCAAGTAATACGAAAGACGATAAACCTGTATCAGAACCATCAGCAATTGCTAGTTTAATGTGGTATAATTCACCACAAACCACATTAGCTTCGGCCGTAAAAACAGTTGTAAAACCATCTGCATTATTCGGGTTTACTGTATTATTTCCATTATTCTGATTATTAATAAAAAAGTTAGAGTTGTAATTAGCATTTACTGAAGAAATTGTAATTGGCAAATCAACACCTAAACTATTTGGCTCAACACTTTCAAAAGTAGCAATATTGATACTTCCATCTGGAAAAGCTGCTGGACTATCATAAGGACCTACTATTCCAGGACCTGAGATAAAAAAGCCAAATACATCATTAAATTGTGTATTCTCATATGCAAAATACTCCTGAGAAGCAAAAACATATTTAAATGATAAATATGAGGAAACAGGTACAAAATCAAATTCTAAAATAGCCACGTCATTAACACTGTTTACGTTAAAGTTTTGTCCAATTAGATCTGGTACGGAATTTGCTAAGTCTAACAAGTCTGGATCATCAATATTATTCACAAAAAAACCGCCTCCACCACCAGGCTCAATCTCAGAAACATCACCTGTAGCAAGTACTATTCCGCTATCAATTCCGATATTACTATTAACACCATTGAAAAAACCAATTTGGATAGGATCACCTTGAAAAGTATGATTTGTCGCTAATACTCCTTCACCAAGCAAAATACTATCAACAAGAAATGTTGGAGAATCATATGGTGCCAATAAATTGGTAGTGATTTGAGCAATAGAAGATTTTGCTAACGCAAAGGTTATAAACAAAAAAGCAATTAAATAAAATTTTCTAGTCATGGTGAGTTTTTTTAAACTAATCGGCAATTTAAGAAAACTATTCTAATATTACTAGATGAATCTTACCTAGTAGAAATCAATCATTACATATCCAAACTATTTTTTGAATTGCAAATCAAAGAGCAATTTATATTTCTTATCTAGTGATATTAACTCAGTATGCGTCCCTTCTTCGACTACTTCACCACTTTCTAATAGTAATATTTTTGTAGCATTTTGAATGGTAGACAATCTATGAGCAATTACTATTGAAGTTCTCCCTTTTGTAAGTTTTTCTGATGAACGCTGAATTAATAACTCACTTTCAGAGTCGATACTTGAGGTTGCTTCATCCAGAACTAATATTTTTGGCTGGGTGACATATGCTCTCAAAAAAGAAATTAACTGCCTTTGACCTAATGACAGCATATTACCCCTTTCTCTTACATCATAATCATATCCATTAGGAAGTGATTGAATAAAGTCTTCTATTTCAATATCACGTGCGTATTTTTGCACATCATCAAAAGCAATTTCCCTCCCCAAAGTAATGTTGTTTAAAACTGAATTTGAAAACAAAAATACATCTTGTAAAACCACTGCAATATTTTCACGAAGAGAGCCCAAACTATATTCTAAATAATTTTTTCCATCAATGAAAATTTCTCCTTTGTTGATGTCGTAATTTCTTGTTAAAAGATTTATAATTGTAGATTTTCCAGAACCCGTTGCTCCAATTATAGCAAGCGTCTCTCCTGCCCTTATTTTAAATGAAATTCCTTTTAGAACCCAATCCTCATCATTATATGCAAACCACACGTTTTTAAATTCAATTTCTCCTATGCAGTCTTTTAGCTCTAAAATACCATTATCTTCAATAGATTCAGAGTTATCAATAATCTTGAAAACTCGTTCGGCAGCAACCATTCCCATTTGAAGCACATTAAAGCGGTCAGCTAACTGTCTAATTGGTCGAAACAACATGTGTATGTAAAGAATGAATGCAATGAGTTCTCCTAAGGTTACCTCATTGGACATTACAGACTCAATACCTCCCCACCAAATAAGTAAACCAACCGAAACAGCTGATAATATTTCTACAATCGGGAAAAATATAGAATAATACAAAATTGAACGAATATGTGCTTCTCTGTGAGCTTTATTAATTTTCTTAAACCTACTATATTCTTCTTTTTCTCTATTAAAAAGTTGAACAATGTACATACCAACAATATGCTCTTGCACAAAAGTATTTAAAGCTGAAACCTCCTTTCTAACGTCTTGAAAAGCTGACTTTATAGAACGTTTAAACCAATACGTAGCAACAAGTAAAAGAGGTATCGAAGCCAGACTAAATAGAGCTAATCTCCAATCAGTAACAAACATCACAATTATAACAATAATGAGCTTTAATATATCGGCTATGATAACTAATAATCCTTGAGAGAAAATATCAGAAATTGTCTCAATATCAGAAACCACTCTAGTGACTAATGAACCAATTGGGTTTTTATCAAAAAATTGCTGTCTAAAATTGATTATCTTTTTGTAAGTCTGTAATCTTAAATCTTTTATTACACTTTGCCCCAAAAAATTAGCCCAGTAAGTATAAAAATATTGGGATACACTTTCGGTAATTAACAATACTACTAGAATTAGAGTAATGAGTAATAACTTATACTCATTGGGGTTCAAAATAAAATTATCAAAAGCATACTGAATTAGTATTGGTCTTGCTGGAGATAAAAAAGCAATCAAAATCGCAAATAATGAAGTTCCTAAAAACAAAGATTTGTATGGCTTTACATAACCCATTACACGTTTGAGTAATGTAATATCAAATGTTTTCCCTTCAATATTACTCATCACAAATAATTTTAGGGTATTTAATACTCACCAAATACAGACCACAAGCCGGAACAGAAGCACCTGCCTTAGACCTGTTTTTACTTTCAATAATTTCAATAAATTCTTCAATAGAAATCTTTTTTTCACCTACAGCAACAAGAGTACCAACAATTGCTCTTACCATATTTCTTAAAAATCTATCCGCTTCAATGCTAAAAATTAGAGTATCATTTACTAATTCACAAATCGCCATCTTTACTAAACAGTTATTTGTTTTGGTTTGAGTGTGCAACTTAGAAAAGGAGGTGAAATCAGTGTAATTAAGCAATAGTTTAGAAGCATCATTCATTAAATCAATATCCAATTCTCTTTGAAAGTACCAAGATTTATTAATTAGAAAAGGATTTTTATTAAAATGAATTAAATATTCATATTTTCTTGAAATAGCATCAAATCTAGAATGAGCAGAATCGTCAACTTCAAAAACTCTCAAAATACTAATATCATTTTTCAAGTATGAGTTTAACTTATAAACAAGGTCTTTTACTTCAAAAGAAACTGAACTATCGAAATGGGCAAACATTTGTTTAGCATGAACACCCGTATCCGTCCTTCCAGCACCAACAACATTTATATTTTCTCCTAAAATAATGCTGATAGCTTGATTGATTTGCTGTTGAACTGTAGTTGAGTTAGGCTGAACTTGCCAACCGTGATAGGCCGTGCCATCGAACATAATTTCTATGAAATATCTGTGCTTCATTAATTATTGCGAAGATATTCAATTGAAAAGAAATACTTAATACATTTACTTAATTTAATAATGGAGAATTAAAAACACATATTCAACCATGTATTCTTTAATTAATCACATTATGATATTTTTTTTCGAAATCTGTGATTTTTTATACAATAGGGTTAAATTTGTATCGTTATGAAATTTTGAAAATGACATATCACATAAAATTCGCTTTTAAATTAAAACTATGGATTCAACTTCTAATGTAGACATCAAAGAATTAAATGAGAAAATCAATAAAAACAGTGCTTTTATTGACATGCTCATGATGGAAATGAATAAGGTCATTGTTGGACAAAAACATATGACTGAAAGATTACTAATAGGCTTGCTTTCAAATGGCCATATTTTACTGGAAGGTGTTCCTGGATTGGCTAAAACTTTAGCTATAAATACTTTAGCAAATACTTTAGACGCTAATTTCAGTAGAATTCAATTTACTCCAGATTTATTACCTGCTGATGTTTTAGGGACTCAAATATATAGCCCTAAAAACGAAACTTTTTCAATAAAAAAAGGTCCTATTTTCGCTAACTTTGTTCTTGCTGATGAGATAAATAGAGCTCCTGCAAAAGTACAATCGGCATTACTTGAAGCTATGCAAGAACGCCAAATTACTATTGGAGAAGAAAGTTTTAAATTAGATGAGCCATTCTTAGTTTTAGCAACACAAAACCCAGTTGAACAAGAAGGAACATATCCTCTTCCAGAAGCTCAAGTAGATAGGTTTATGCTAAAGGTTGTCATCGATTATCCAAAAAAGGAAGAAGAGAAAATTATTGTAAGACACAACCTTGCCAAATCATTCCCTATAGCTAATCAAATTCTCAAAACCAAAGACATTCTTGCTGCGCGTGAGCTCGTCAAAGAAGTGTATATGGATGAAAAAATTGAGCAATATATTGTCGATATAGTATTTGCCACTCGATACCCAGAACAGTGTGGACTTAAGAAATTTGAAAACTTAATCAGTTTCGGTGCTTCTCCAAGAGCAAGTATTAGTCTGGCTCTTGCCTCAAAAGCATATGCATTTATTCAACGAAGAGGTTATGTTATTCCAGAAGATATTCGCTCAATCTGTTATGATGTATTGCGTCACAGAATTGGCTTGACATATGAAGCAGAAGCTGAAAATATTTATTCTGAAGACATCATAACTGAAATACTAAACACTGTTGAGATTCCATAATGGAAACAAGTGACTTATTAAAAAAAGTACGTAAAATAGAATTGAAGACTAGAGGTCTTTCCAATCATATTTTCGCTGGAGAATACCATACTGCTTTTAAAGGAAGAGGAATGGCTTTTAGTGAGGTAAGAGAATATCAGCCAGGTGATGATATCAGAACAATAGATTGGAATGTTACTGCTCGATTCAATACACCTTTTATCAAAGTTTTTGAAGAAGAAAGAGAGTTAACTGTAATGCTTATAATTGACGTCAGTGGCTCGAAAAACTTTGGTACTCAAAAACAGATGAAACAAGAACTCGTCACTGAATTATCAGCAGTATTGGCGTTTTCCGCTATTCAAAATAATGATAAAATTGGTGTTATCTTTTTTAGTGATAAAGTCGAAAAATTCATACCTCCAAAGAAAGGAAAATCGCATATACTTAGAATAATCAGAGAGTTGATTGCTTTTGAACCAGAAAACAAAGGAACAGATATTGGTGAGGCTCTACGCTACTTCAATAATGTCATAAAAAAACGAGCTATTTGCTTTGTCATTTCTGACTTCATGGGCGAAAACTTTGAAGCACCACTTAAAATCGCAAACAAAAAACACGACATAGTTACTATCAGTATAAATGACAAAAGAGAGGAAGAACTTCCTGACATTGGATTAATTCAAATGAAAGATGCTGAGAGTGGCGAGGTTAAATGGATTGATACTGGAAATAAGTCGGTTCGACATAACTATAGAAAGAACTATTTACAAATTAAAGAAGAAGTCAATCAATTATTTATAAATAGTGGTGTTGACACCATACAGTTAAGAACAGATATGGACTATATCAAACCCCTAATTCAGTTTTTCAAAAGACGAGTAAAATGAAACAGTTATTATTTTTACTTCTTACTCCCTTACATCTGTTTGCTCAATTAAATGTAGAAATTGACACGGATACCATTTTAATTGGTGACCAAATAAAAATAAGTTTTGAATGTAATGCTATTGAAGGAGAATTATTTCCAAACTTCAACGACTCCATAGGTCCATTGGAAATATTATCTAAATCAAATGTAGATAGTATTACGTCTGATTCTGGTCTAATACTATCTCAAAATTTTACTATAACAGCTTGGGACAGTGGCATCTATTACATTCCTTCTATCAAGTATGGCAATGATATCAGGGATTCAATCCCCATTTATGTCAACACTATAGAATTGAGTAAAAATGATGAATTGAAAGACATTAAAGCACCTATTCATACGCCCATAACTTTTGAGGAAGCTAGTCCTTACATACTAGGTTTTATTATTCTATTGATAGTAATAGTCTTAATAAGGTATTGGCTTAAAAATCGGACTAAAAAAGAAATAATTCCAGCTATCAAAGAAGAAATAATACCACCTCATGAAATAGCCTTGAATAAACTTGAAATACTTAATGCTCAAAAACTTTGGCAAAATGGTAAAGTCAAAGAATATTACACCACTATTTCTGAAGTAATTAGAATATACATTGAAGAAGGAATTGGTACTCCCGCAATGGAAATACCCACTAAAGAAATTATAGATCAGCTTCATCAACAAAGAATAGAAACCAATAAACTAGAGGAACTGCTTATGCGTTCGGACTTAGCCAAATTTGCAAAAAGTCAACCTCTAGAAATAGAAAATAAAGAGAGTTATAAAATTGCAATTGATTTTATCAATAGTACTGCTAAATCGGTAAATGAAAATGATGTGGAGTAATTGGACATATAATAATCCCGATTTCTTGTACCTACTGTGCTTAGTACCACTATTATGGGTATGGTATTATTTCAATCAAAAAAAGCAATCGGCACAGCTACAAGTTTCGACTTTAGAAGGTATTCAAACCAAAAGCTGGAAAGAAAAAGGAAGACACATACTTTTCCTACTAAGAACAATCGCCATATCATTGCTTATTGTAGCATTTGCTAGACCTCAATCTACACTATCCTGGGAAGACATGACCACCGAAGGTATAGATATCATAATTTCTATGGATATTTCGGGGAGTATGTTAGCGCAAGACCTAAAACCTGATAGATTGGAAGCCTCAAAAAAGGTGGCGATGGACTTTATTTCTGGTAGACCTAACGATAGAATTGGTCTTGTCATTTTTGCCGGAGAAAGCTTTACTCAGTGTCCATTAACAACTGACCACCAGGTTTTACAGAATCTTTTTGGGAACGTCAAAAGTGGAATGGTAGATGATGGGACGGCCATTGGCATGGGCTTAGCTACAGCTGTAAATAGATTAAAAGAAAGCGAGGCAATCAGTAAAGTTATCATACTATTAACGGACGGCGTTAACAATCAAGGAACAGTAGCCCCATTAACAGCTGCAAAGATTGCCCAAAAGTTTGGTGTCAGAGTGTATACTATTGGTGTAGGCACCAAAGGCTTTGCACCCTACCCTTTTAAAACACCATTTGGAACTACGGTATACCAAGACGTTGAAGTGCAAATTGATGAAGAAACGCTCCAAGACATCGCTTCTGTAACAAACGGAAAGTATTTCAGAGCTACATCAAACAAAGCGTTAGAAAGAATTTACAAAGAGATTGATAAATTAGAACGCTCAAAAATTGAAGTAAAAGAATACCATAAAAAGAAAGAAGAGTTTTTTATTGTAGCTCTCATTGCATTTTGTCTATTACTACTTGAATTTTTGTTAAAACTTAGCATTTTTAAAAGTATTACCTGATGTTGAGATACGAAAATAGCGAATGGTTGCTCTTGCTAATTATTGTTCCAATAATTATCACTCTATTTATATTGGCAATACGCTGGAGAAAGAAAGCCATTGATAAATTTGGAGAAAGCCACATGGTTTTTAAACTTATGCCAATGGCATCTTATAGAAAATTAAGGCTTAAGTTTTTTCTATTTTGCCTATCCATCGTATTTATAATTATTAGCTTGGCTAATCCACAGATTGGCTCTAAAATGGAAGAAGTTAAAAGAGAAGGGGTCGATTTAATGATTGCCATCGACCTGTCAAATAGTATGTTAGCTGAAGATTTACAACCAAACCGATTGATGCGTGCTAAACAGTCCATTTCTAAATTAATTGACAGATTGGATGGGGACAGAATTGGATTAGTAGTCTTCGCAGGTGATGCCTATGTACAACTGCCGATAACTACAGATTATTCGGCCGCTAAACTTTTCTTATCTACTATTAACACTAATATAGTTCCTACACAAGGAACTGCAATTGGAAAAGCCATAGAATTATCAATAAACAGCTTTGATGTGTCCAATGACCAAAATAAAGCCATAATTATTATTACTGACGGTGAGAACCACGAAGACGATGCCATCCAAAAAGCCAAAGAAGCCGAAGACATGGGTATTTTCGTTCATACAATAGGTATGGGTTCTGCTGAGGGCGGTCCTATTCCAATAAAAAATAGATACGGTAATATCACGAGTTACCAAAAAGATAATAGTGGAAATACCGTTATTACTAAGTTGAATGAAGAAATGCTTAAAGAAATAGCTACCAACGGAGGTGGTTCCTACATTAGAGCAAACTCTACACAAAGTGGCTTAGATGCTCTTTTCAAAGAGATTAATAAAATGGAAAAGAAAGAGATTGGCTCAAAAGTATTTACAGATTATAAAGATAGATTCCAATGGTTTTTAGGAATTGCTTTGTTACTGTTAATTATAGAATCTCTTCTAAGAAACACAAAAAACAAATGGAGTTCTAAAATCAATTTATTTGAAGAAAATGAAAAATAATTTTCTACTATTAATACTATTGTTTTTTACAATTGATGCTTTAGCACAACACCCCAACAGCTTAGTTCGTAAGGGAAATGCTTCATACACTGATACTCTGTACTCTGAAGCTGAACAAAAGTATAGAGAAGCTCTAATGAAAGACCAAAACTCTTATGCTGCCTCCTTCAATTTAGCCGATGCTATTTACAAGCAAGAAAAGTTTTCAGAGTCTACTTCTCTTTTCAAAGCATTATCTGAAAAAACACAGAATAAGATTGAAAAATCAGAAAGCTTTCATAATCTAGGTAACTCATTAATGAATGAACAAAAGATTGACGAAGCCATAGAAGCTTATAAAAATGCTTTGAGAAATAACCCCAAAGACATAGATACAAAACATAATTTGGCCTATGCACAGCGAATGAAAAATCAACAGCAGAAGCAAGAGGAAGAAAAAGAAGAAGAAGAGAAAGAGGAAGAGGAAGAGGAAAAAGAAAAACAAGAGGAGGAAAAAGAAGAAGAGGAAAAAGAAGAAGAAAAAAATAATCAAGAACAAAACAAAAACTCAGAAGAACAAAGTAAGGAAGAGCCAAAAAAGCCTCAAGATCCTAACGAAATGACAGAGGACGAGGCAGAACAAATTTTAGATGCCTTACAACAACAGGAAAAGGAACTTCAAGAAGATTTACAAAAGAAAAAAAATAAAGGTGTTAAGCTTAAAATTCTAAAAGATTGGTAGCATGAAAAAGAATTGGATAGCCTTTATAATCATACTTTTACCTCTTCTTACCATTGGTCAAGAGTTAAAACTTAGCGTCAGTAAAAACCCCGTAGCTGTTGGTGAAGAATTCAGAATAGAATTTTCTATCGAAGGCTCAGCTTCTGAGTTTAAAGGTCCAAGCCTAAACGGTTTACGTAAGCTTAGTGGCCCTAACCAGTCAAGTAGCAGTAGTATGCAAATCATCAATGGTAAGGTTAGCAGCTCAAAAACCACCTCTTACACCTATTATGTAACGGCTTTAAATGAAGGTACTCTGACCATTGGTGAGGCTAGCGTAAAATCTGAAGGGAAAACAGTACGCTCCCAGGCAGGTCAGATGCAAGTCACCAAAGCAAATCCTAAAACCAAACAGGTTAACAGTTACAACATAGCTGAAAATGTATATCTGAAAGCAACTGCAAGTAGAACACTAATTTTTCAAGGTGAGCAAATTGTTGTCAGCTATAAACTATACTCTAAAATTAATCTTGCGGATATTAATTTAACCATCGTACCTGAGTTAAATGATTTTTGGAAGGAAGAGATAGAAACTAACTCTAGTGCAAAACTAGAAGTCATAGATGGTATTAAACACAACGTATGGGAAATTAGTCGATTTATCCTCACACCACAGAAAAGTGGTAAGCTCAAAATTGACCCTATGAGTATAAACGTAACTGTTCAAATAAAAAACAAAAGAAGCAGAGACCCATTTGGTGATCCGTTCGGATTTTTTGGCTCATACCAAAACATAGAAGAGGAAATATCTTCCAAAAATATAAACGTAACCGTTAAAGATTTACCTGAAGGAGCTCCGGAAAATTTCAGTGGTGCAGTAGGTCAATTTGAATTAAAATCATCAGTCGATAAATCAAGCATTGAAGCAAATCAAGCTTTAAATTACAAACTTACTCTTTCAGGTAATGGTAATATTCATTTAATTGATGATGTAAAAGTTGACTTTCCTTCAAATTTTGAGACCTATGACCCTCAAAAAAATGATAAAACATTTAGCACAAAAAATGGAATTGCAGGTAAAATCGAATTCGAACACCTCCTCATTCCTAGATACAAAGGAGAATATGAAATTAAAGGCGTTGACTTCTGTTACTTTAACCCTAAAACAAAATCTTACAAAACCATTACTACTAAGCCGATAGTGGTGAATGTACTAAAAGGCTCAGGGAATGATAACTCATACATTAGCTCTGACGAGCTAAAATCAAATGCTAGTTCACAATTGAATCCAATAATTTCTACAACCGAACTTAAGGAAAATGAAGATTTACCGTTCAATAAATGGCTTTTTATTTTCATAATATTAATACCAATCATAGGACTTGGAGGGTATTTTGTAATGCTAATAATTCAAGCAAAAAATGACGCCAACCCGGTTTTAAGAAAATACAGGAAATCACTAAGAATAGCACAAAAAAGACTAAAAAACGCACAAAAACACCTCGAAAACAGCCAAAAAGAGCTCTTTTTTGAAGAAATAGAAAAATCGTTATGGACGTATTTCTCAAATAAATTCAATGTTAATTCCGCTGATTTATCAAAAGAAACGATAAATGAATTTTTTACGAAAAATAATATTTCAGAAAAAGCATCTAAGAGCTTTACTTCCATAATCGAAAAATGTGAATTTTGTCGTTTTGCCCCCTCCTCTCTTGACGCTGAAGACATGAACAAGGTATATGAATTAGCTACAAACGTTATAGTTGAAGTTGAACAAGATTTAAAGAAATGAGACTTAAAATAACAATCGTATTACTATTTTTTGCGGCTTCAGTGAAAGCCAATTCATACTTGGATAGTTTATTCTTAAAAGGCAATGCACATTACTTTGAAGAGCAATACGCTGACGCAATTGATTCTTACAATCAAATATTAGATTCTAACTACGTCTCTTTTGAGCTTT
>MDTG01189860.1_pt1 | contig 13314 bp, 4 predicted proteins | sample 811421 | NCBI WGS metagenome assembly MDTG01 (sample SAMN05326645, study PRJNA326480) | marine metagenome | isolation source: seawater | place: Pacific Ocean: South East | collected 2011 | reverse complement strand
GTTAAAGGGTGGATATCTAAAAAAGAATTTATTAATATTAATTACAAGAAAGACTTGGGACATGGGGAGGGCTTTATGGTCGATCAGGATTCCCTTGGCGATCTCCCAACTCTCTGGAAGCACATAATGACAGCGAGGTTTTCATAATGGCATTACAGTCACAGATAAAGAAAGAAGAGTTTAGGGAAAAGCTTCAAGAAGATGTTGCGGCTTTTCTAAAAAAGGGCGGGAAAATACAGAAGTGTACATCATTTGACAATTTAGGGGCGGCAACACAGCTTAGACCCTCTAAGAATAGAAAGGGTATGGTTTACGCTCACAACCTGTATTCTCAATTCTCAATATCTGGCAGTTACAATACAGCAAATAAGCAAGCTATTCCAAGAAAAACAACAATGTTAAGACGAACAGTCAGGTAAATCCTTGGTAGGCGATTTCTTTCATGCACCTCCTGCTGGATTTGACGCAGCGGGCTGCTGCTTCACATATTAACTAGTTAATACCATTATTTGAGCAGGTTAAAAACATAAAAATTTTTGTACTAATATAAATATTTTTGTATAAGGGGTTTTACATGAAGACACTTTGCCGAATCGCTAGGCGCGAATGGGAAGATATTAAAATGGAATTTGAGCTATGGAAGAAAAGAAAAGAATATTTTAAGCGTTTAAAAGAAAAGTCTAAGCCCACACTTTAGTCTTTTTGCCGCCTCCATAAACAACAGCGTGGCCTTCTTCTACTAATATATCGCATATGCTCTTGCCCTCAGGGGTATAAGGAGTTCCTAACACTCGCCCATATTTGCCTTTTCCGTGAGAAAGCATCTCAAACTCATTCCCCAGTAGCTCAGTTAGCCTGTCCTTGGCGGCAAGACCAAGAACTTTTTCTGCCTTGTTTCTAGTTCTGCTTTCCGGCGTGTCGATGTTGTACATTCTAACCGTCTGTGACAACAAGTTAACATCAAAGCCAAGGTTTATATCCACCCGAATGGTGTCGCCATCAATTATTTTTACTAACTTGCATTTGTAGTAGTAGAGGCTCACTTCGTTTTTCCAACTATTCTGTCGTAGTTTTTATTAAAGTTGTTGATAACTTCATCTATATCGTCCTGTATTTTCATTTCCTGTTGAGCATACTGTACGGCTCTTTCTGGGTACTTTTTCCTTAACTCGCTTATTTGTCTTCTGGCGGCATAAAGCTGTCTAAGTCTTTTTTCAGTTCCTTTAGACAAGGGGATAACTTGTAAATACTTTTGATTTTCTTTTCTATATCTTGCTCTTTCGGGGGAAGTTAGTTGTTGGTTTTCTGCCTGTGCTTTTTTACTTAGAATAGTTTCCCTTCTTTCGTAGTATTGCTCTGTATCTGGTCTTGAGTTAATTTCTCCAGAAATCCTTCTGTAAAAAGGAATCTTGTTCGGATCTATGTCTACACCAAGCTCTCTCGCTTCTTTCATGGCAGATGGCAACATAAACACTCTTTCAGCAAATGTCCCTGCTCCTCCTGTGTAGTATGTAAGCAAATACTTTAACATGTCAGGAGAAACATCTAGCCAACCAGACTCGTATTCATTTCCGTCCCCTGCTAACTCGTTAACCTTACTGGTAACGTAACGCCAAGCTTCTGCTGTTCCGCCAAACTTCCTGTTGCTCATAGAAGGATCTGCAACATTTCCGAATGGGCTGTCAGCCGGATAAATTGGACTTGAAAAATAGTTTTCATTCATGGCTATTTCTGTGACAGGCTTGGCGATGGTTGGGGTAATTGTCTTTGCAATAGACCCGAACATTGTTTCGCTTGAGGATGTACCAAGAGGGTTAAATGAACCCAGTCCAACATTTGCCAATCTTATGGCGGCTTTTTCTGGAGATACATTGTCATTGGCTACCTGATATGCAAGTTCGCCCATTACATGAAAAAAGTTGTATCCATAGGGGAGTGGAATTTTCCAATAAGGAACTTTGCCTTCCTCAGGATTTACCCCAAAAAGCACTTTTGGAATAATCATATTTCTGTCCCTTATGTAACCTTCCGCATCTTCTAGCTCAAGATCTTCCTCATCAAGCAACTCATCAGCAATCATTGCCATTAATGCGCCAAAACCAACAATACCTCCGACCATTCCTTGCTTTAACCTTGATGATCTAGGATCAAGAGGGTTAAGTCCTCGCATCATGTTCATAGTTCCTTGAACACTGGCATTAAAAAAGAGAAACAAACCATTGAGCAAGTTTCCGGCATTTCCCTTACGATTGAAGTTAACCGTCAGGTTTTTAGCCAAAGTTGATGCCGCCTGTATTGCTTCAGATACAGGAACTCCTTTCTCAATCATTGCATCTCTTGCCGCCACGAATGTTGAAAATCTTACTCCGTTTTCTACAGCAGAGTTATAGTTTTCCACAAAATTAAGAACACTGCCAAAGGCGGCTCTTGTATTTCCCTTGAATGTTCCCTGAGACATTTCAAGCATATTTTGCAAGTTAGCTTTTGCCTCTTCTGGGGCAGGAGAATGGAACCAGTCTGTTTTTGCGCCAGAGCCAATAAACTCATCAAAGTTTTTCTTATCTTCTCCAGTAAGCTTGCTTGGATCTCTTAGACCCTTATACACAACCCCTATTGACGATGGGGTTTTTCTTATAACTTTAGATATTATTCCTTTTGCGAGGGTTGCCTTGCCTCCCTCCATTGTTTGCTCACCAATGATATTGTATATAGCCGTTTGTATATCTCTTGGAAAGTTACCCATTACAAATTCGGGGTTTGCACTTGTATTGACAAAAGACATGAAGCGGGTTGTCGAGTTTAATGCCTGAAGGATTGGCCCCATAGATTCTGCACTTAAATTTAATGCAGCGTTTCTAAGCCCCTCATCGTGAATCATTACATAATGCGGAACACCGTCTATTTTTACTCCCAAAAGCCCATCCGAAGAAGGACTTCCTGTCCCAATAGTGGTTATGGGATCTTTTACCAGCCTTACCCTTTTAACCCAGTTCTTTTTATCTGGTTTTTCAGATATATCTCTGGCGGTTTGCCCTATTAGTTCTTTGTTTTTTCCTACATAAGTATAAAAAGGCTCAAACGCTCTTTTAAACTTAGGATCTTCTGGAGATATAACCTCCCAAACTTCTGAATTAGGGTTCTCTTTAACAAGTTTTACAAGCCTTTCTCCAAAGGATTTATTTTTAATTGCCCTTGCAGACTGTGTTCCTCTATAAGAAATAAGAGTAGAAAGCGGAGAATAAGCTTCTGTCGCCCTTCCCATTGCTCTTTTTGATTCTTTTCCTTTGACTCCTAAGTTTCCACCTGAACCTGCTGTCCGGGCGTTTAACGTCCCTTCTAACATGTTAGCAGCATCAGGAGTTACGCCTTCTCCCTGAAGAGGAACGTAATATTTATAGAAATTTGAAAGAAATTCAAAATCAGAATCGGTTAACAGACCACCTTTGTGAGAAATTGCTAACGATGTTTGCTGAATCTTATCTATTCTGTCAGCAAGGCGTTTCATTTTTTCAGATAATGCATTTCCTCCAACCCATTCCCCTGTGCTTTCACTCCATGTCATGTTATATAGCTTGCCCATTTCGGACTTAACATGGTTGTTTGTAAGTTCTTTTCCTTTCCATCTTCCAGATCCAGCGTCAGGCATTGCAGGATTTATTCTTGCAATTTGCTCGTTTCGCTCTAAAGCATGGCGATATATAAGGAATGTATCTAATTCTTCAATAGATACACCTAATCTTGCCATTTCATCAACAAGGGGTTCTAATTCATTTGCTTCAAAAGCCCTGTTTAACTCTCCCAGCTTTCCAGCAATTGTTTCTTCGCCAGTATAGGCACTTTCAGATGTTAATAAGGGAGGAAGCCCCCTTTCCTTTCTTGCGGCGTTGATATTATTTTCTATATCTTTAAGTGTTGTTAACTTGTCAGCAAGCTGAAATACAAGATATTTAGGCAAGCCGCCTTTAAGTGACGATGAGGGAGTTTCAAATGTAGCAATTCCATCTTTTGGATCAGTATATTCAGAGCGTCTTGAGTAAAGCATTGGCCCGCTTTGTATGGCAGTTACTGCTATTGGGTCAGGAATATTGTTTTCTATATACTTAAATATAGTCTTTTTATCTTCCTTAATAAGTTCTTCTGTTTGTAATTCTGCCGCGCTATCTGAATACGATCCTGCTACAGCTTCTCTTCTTGAATAGAGGGTTTTTGATGCTTTTTTCTGTTTTCTAGCGTTTTGTATTTTTTGACCAGACGTTCCATAGCCCTGTCCCCCGCTAGCATAATTTCCTTTTCCAAGTTGCTTAAGTTTTTTGTCTGTGAGCTTTGAGATTGTTTCATCTGTGCTTGCTCCTAAATACCCTGCTTTTTTTGTAGCTTGAATTATATAAAACCACCTCATTGCCTGTAAAGCTGATGCGGGAAGTTTTGACCCAGTCTTTTTATTATATTCTTCGTTAAACATAATTGAAAAATCTTGAAACAAAGCGTCTTCTTCGACATTAACTGGAAGACCTGTTTCTTTTTCAAAAAGACCATCAAAGTAACTTCGTATAAATCTAGATTCCCATATATCAACTGTTGTATATCGACCATCTCCCAAAAGATTTAATGTGTATGCTCCAACTTTTTTTCCAAACATAAACATTCTGGGTATTTGTTCATCTTGCCCAGTAGCTGCTTTAACTAAGCCTCTAATCGGGCCAACGCCAGTCATACCTGTTTTGTAGCCTAAAGATTTTTTGTCAGCATTTATTTCTTTTGTTGTTGCCGTTCCCTGCAAATACTCTATTGCCTCCCTAATACCTCCTTCTCTTTTTATTAAAGCTTCAAAAGTTTTTAACATTCTTGCTTTATTTGGAGCGGTGTTACCTGATATTGTAAAAGGGGCTTTTTGAATAATAAGACTTTTTATTGGCTTTCCTTTTTTATTAACACCTTCTCTTATCGCCATCTGAATAGAATCAAAGTTTCCGTCTTTTTTATAAAGATCTAAAATATTTACAGCATCTCCTGTATTAGCAGGAAGCCCTGTATTTGCTGATGACGCTCCAGAAGCAAACTGAAACATCATCACTTCTTCTTCAGAAATAGAGCCATACGCCCCTTCTAAAGCAGCTTTTACAGCATTCATGTCTGCTAAATAATAATCTTGATATTCTGGATTTTCTTTAATCCAGTCTTCAATATCTCTTACCGCTCTTCTTGCGGCTAGCTTTATCTTGTCAGCAGAGGTTGTGCCTTTTGTTTCAGCCATAATTTTAGGCCAAAACTCTTTAAAAAATATGTCTTCTGATCTTTGCTTGTAATCAGCATATTTTCTATCTGCTATATCAAGCGCACTTTCTATAGGTTTGGCGGGGTTTACCCTTGAATACAATGGGCCTGTTTCTGAAATTGGTTTTACTTGTCCCAGCTCTTGATATGCAAACTCTATTTCTTGACTTGTAATATTTAATGCGCCTTCAGTTACACGCAAAACAGCAGACAAAGCAGTTTCATCTCTAGGATTAAGACCTAATAATTTTTTAACTGCATCTACAAAAGCAGTCCACATTGATTTTCCAGAAGCATCTCCATAAGGATAAGGAATAGACTCTAAAAATAATTGAGTTTCTTCATTAGTAAAAGCATGGGCTACTAACTCATCAGTGCTTGAAACTGCATATTTAAGTTTAAGTCTTAAATTTGCATTCTTTTCTATTATGTCTTTTTGTTGTTGGCTTAAAGCCTTTCCTTCTTTGCTTAACTCATGCTCTGCAATTTGTCTTATTTTTTCAATTTCTTCATAAAATTGCGTAAATTTATCTAATTCAATTCCTTGTTTTTCTATTATATTTACTGCACTTCCTAATTCTGATTTTTTAATTTTTTGACGAAGATAAAGATCTTTAGTTACAGCACCTTCATTTAAAAGACTTTGCATTCTACCCAAAATCAAAGAAGAAGAAGTAACTGAATGAACCAACTCATGCAAAACCGTTTCTTCTATTCGGTCAGTTTTATCAATTCCTTTTATTTTTTGTCTTTCTGTATAAAGATCATCAGGCGGAGGATTGAGAAAGACAGGTTGGCCGCTAGAATCTTCTCCATCTTGTAAAGCTCTAATTGAAGATCCAGCAATATAAATTTGTGGAACATCTTTGTAGTATTGAACTGCCTCATCAAATGAAAGATTATTTTGATTTGTTAAAACATCAAAAGATCTAGGAGTCGCATACACAAAAAATCCAGTAGCAACGCCGCCTGTTGCTGTTTTAGTTGTTAATCTTTGAATTAATTGTGGATTTGGCACTATTTGATTTTTTGGAGATTCTGGAAATTGGTCAATTTCGTCTATAAAAGGAACAATGTTTGCTTTTGCCGCTCTGACTTTGCTTTTGTTAACTGTTATTGGAAAAGTGTCTCCATCTATTTTTTGTTTGCCCTCTGCTGCTATTAAAATTTGATTTATAACTTCTTGTGGCAAATTAAAAATTCTAAAAGGAGCTTTAAACCCTTCTCCTTTTCGTTTAAAAATACCGCCTTTACCGGGTACATAAACTATTTCTTTTCCTAACAACTCTTCTATATTTATTCCTTCATTTTCAGCAAACTCTTTTGCAAGCTGTATATTTGTATCTGACAAAGGAACAAAAATATCTGTTGCTTTTTCTTGTAATTTTATTGCTTTTCTTACTGATTCAATTATTGGCTTATATGCTTCTAATGATCCAAATTTTTCTAATACATCTAAAGCATCCAGCCTGTTATTAACCAACATTAAATTTGCTTCTAAAGCAGATGTAACTGGATATTCACCATAGTTGTGTGCTAAAAATTCATATTCTTGTGGCGTAATGTCATATTCTTTTATTCTTGCTTTTTCTGTTTTTCTGTCTGGTCTGGAATAAAGAACCTGTCCCTCTGGAGATGCATTTAGACGTTGCATTTCCTCTGCATTTTCATTTTTTGGACGCAATCTAGGGTGATCATATTGACCATTTTTTGTATTAATTGCCTCTACTTCAGCATCGTTAAGAATCCGATTGATCTTCATGTCTCCACCAATCAGCCAAACACCTTCTGCCGACTTGTTGGTGTTAAATGAATAGCTTCCAAGGATTGGAACCCTGTCTGTTATTTCTCCTCCTTGTTTTTCAAGCTCTGCCGAATAATCCTTGTCGTCACCAAACTCAACTTCAGCCCAAACCTGATCTGGTTTTCTGCTGGAAACAGGGCCGCCAGTTGACCCATCTGGCAATATTTTGTTACCAATGTGTCTTGCAAATGGCAACAGTGCCGCATGCCAACCGGGTCTGAACTTTAACTTGTTAATGCCCTTGCCTTTAACTCTTTTTTCGCCATCTACTATGACATATTCGCCCATCTCGGCTCTCATCCACTCACCGATGGGCAAGCCATCAGGCATGCTTCTTTGGGCAACATAGAGGGGATATAAAGCAACTTGGCCTTTGTTTGGCCCGCTCTTAACCTTTGCAACTCTAAATAACTTGTATGCTTTTCTGGTCTTTTTAGGTTTGTTAGCAGAACCTTTTGTTCTTGAATACAGCATTTGCCCCTTATCATCGGGATAAACTGATTCTTCGGGCATTTGTAACAACTCAAGTTGCAACTCAAGCTCTGCTCTTAGTTCTACTTGTTCTTGTGCTTTTCTAGAAAGATCATTTGCTTTTTTTGTAGACAAATAAGGCCCGTCATTTCTTAGCTCAGAGTCATAACGATATATTTTTTCATTTACATCTCTTATCTCTTGTTCTAGCTGGGCAATAGAGTCCCTAGAAAACATGACTTCGCCAAGTCCAGCATCTTCCACAAGTTTTTCTGCCTCTGTAGCTCTTGTGGTTGTTCTTGGAGTCGTTCTTGGGGTTGCAGGGGCGGCAGGAGGCAGAGGCTCTTCTTCGTCAATTCCTTCACGAATACCTTCGCTAAAGCCCCCATAGGCAAGCTCTTCCCCAAACAAGCCTGTTTTAGTTTCATATCTATGAAATGTTCTTACCTCTCCTCTTTTTCTTGATCCAATAACGCCAGAATCTAAATCTGCTAAAAAGTTAGAAAAGGAATTAGCATCTGCTTCTCTGGTCATGCCAATCATTCTTTTAAAGAACTCGACAATTTTTCTTATAATATTTCTTGGCTTTCCGCCTATACCTATAGGTGTGCCATTTTCTGAATGAACTCTTCCGGCTAACGAATCTCTTACTAACTCTGCTGTTGCCTCTTCCATTCTTTGTACAGGATTTAAATCAGCATATGTATTATTTGCCCACTGTTCATAAGTCCCGCCATCTGCTCTTTTGTATCTTTTTGCCAGCTTTTGAAGTAATTGATATTCTTTTTCTGTAATTAAATCCAGATTTCTTAAAGCATGAATAACTTCGTGGTTTAATATTTCTGTAACTGCGGCTTGAATATCTCCATCTTTTCCTACCCTAGCCGCCACAGTGTCAATAGCAATCTGTATTGCAGGATCTCTTCCAGTCTCTCCAGCACCAAATGCACCTTCAGCAGCTTCTCCTCTTGGGTCAAGATTTCCTGTAAATACAGTTCCTTGGGTATCTTTGTTAAGACTTCTTATTAAGTTTGTTACCACCAAGGGAACATCAGAAAGCCCAATATTTTTTAATCTCTGCTCAAGAGCCGCCTGTAGCTCTTTTCTTTTTACTGGAGTAATAGAAGCAGGTGTAGTTGGGCCGGGAAGCTCTATTGGCTCTCCCTGCTCCTCAATTAGTTGTTCTGGTGATAAACGCTTTTTAGAAGGCTTTATAAATCTTGGGAGTTTTGTAGGTGTATTAAAAGAGGGTAATTGATTTAATTTTGACCAAAGCAGTCTTTTTTCATTTTCTGTTAGGCTATTAAATCCTTGGTCACGTCGGAGCTTGTTTCCTGTTAACTTGTAAATCATATCCCTTATAGACTGGGATCTTGGTGTTTCGTCAATATTTTTGCGATTTAAAAGTTCTTGGAATTTGTTTTCAAGTAAAGGATCTTTGTCCCATATTTCAACGCTTGAAAGCCACGCACCGGGTTTTTTTTCGTTCAGCTCCTTAACATGTTCATATGCATCACGGTAATCTTTAAAAGGAACCATTCTAAGTCTCTTATAACGAGATCGAGTTCCTTTTTCTGCCGCCTCATCCGCCATTTCTTTAAGAGACAGCCTTCTATTAAATATTGGAGCAACATCTTCCTGTCTTCCATACTGATCGTATGCCACAATAGCTGGCTTGCCATCAATCATCTGAACATGCCAAGTAACTGCATTCTGAAGCCCAGAATCAACTCCAGCTAGTTTGCCTACGTCATTATTTAATACGCTTCTTATCTCTTGCAAAGAAAACCGATTAACCTCAGGTAATCCTTTTTGAAGTCTTTTACGGTTTATTCTTTGGGAGGCGGTCATATTTTTAGGGGCAATCTTGTTTTCTGCTGCTTCTTTAGCTGAAAGCCCTTGGTGATGATATCCATCATCAAATGTAGTATCTGCCGCCCAATCAACTTGATTGGCGGTATAGGTAGACTGGCTAGGAGAGAATAATCTTCTTCCTATAGTGAGGAGAGTGGATTTTTGTTCGTTAGAGTATTCTTGGTTAGCATTGTTAATTATATCAAGGGCTTCTGTTCTTGCTTGATTGTTTATTCCCTGTTCTTTAATTGCCCCTGCAAAAATAGCTGCCTGATTAGGGTCGCTAAATATAGGCCCGTATCGGTTTCCTTTTGTGTCAACAACAGCTAATTGATCGGCATTTAAACCGTACCTAGATGCTGCATCTGCCTGAGATCCATAAACTACCTGAAAATCCTCATCTACAGGAAACGCACTGCCTAATTTGTTAGCAACAGCCGCAGCTCTGGCTATTGTTTCGTCACCAAACGCCACCCTTCTTATAGGCTTGAGTCTGGGAGTTCCCTTGTCAAAATCAACAACCTCTTGTTCATCAAATATAAGAGGCTCTGCATCTATTATAGTTGGCGCACCGCCCGGAATAATAGGCGGCGGGTCTTGTTGTCCTGCTTCAAATATTGCCCTATCTAGTTCTATTTGAGCTTTTTCTGAGTCTCTTATTCCTTGTTCTATTTTACTAAATTCGTCTCGATCTATATTAACTTTTCTTCTGCCAATACCACCCAAAAGAACATCAGTTAAAAAACCCGCTCCAGCACCAACAGTAAATTCTTGTCCTGCCTGACCAAAATTAAACATATCTCGCTCAGGGTCATAGTTGTATGAAGCAGCTACATCCCTTGCAATGCCAGCTATTGCTTCTTGTCCTCCCTCAAATACAGCACTGTCAATTGCATTTGCTATTCTTTGTTTTATGTATTTTCCTGTTTCAGAACTAAGAACATCTCTTGGAGCGGTATCAATAAAACGCCTTAATATTCTATATGGCGCACCTAATCCTTCAGTGCTTCCAATTAAACCATCAGTAAATTTGGCTAAATTTTCCTGACCATCTTCAATTTTAATTCCTGTTCTTTCTTCTGTTTGCGCCCTGTCTTCTGCGCCAACGGCTCCTGAACCCAAAACTCCAAGTGTTGCAGGAACCGCTGCGTTTGAAACTAATTTTGCCGCTCTTGATGTTCCCGCTACTTTTTGTATAGCAGCAGGAATTCTAAGACCAGCTCCTAAATAACCGCCAGCAATATAAGGAATTGTTGAGCCAGCACCTCCAAGGATTTGGGCAATTGTGCTGTTTTGAAAAACTTCTTCATCGTAGCCAAAAAAATCAGAAATACCTTTATCTATACTTCTTTGCTTTTCCAGCATTCTTTGTTCAAGAGCTTCTTCTTCCTCTTCACCATAAGCTTCGGCAAGAAACTGACCTGCTCCAGTATACATTCTGGCAAAACCAGAAGCCGCTTCACCCGGAATACGGCGAACACCTTCCTCAAAAGCTTCAAGATAACTTGGCTCATCTTCTTCTTCTTGTACAGGCTCGCCAAATAGTCCAAATCCAGCAAAATCTTCTTCAGTTGCAAGATTATTTCTAATTGCAATTCTTGCAAGTTCAGATTGAGTTATATCTTCTGGGGCATCTTCAATAGTTACCCCATTAGGCAAAGTAACATTCATTATTAAATTATATTACCCGTGTTTAACTCACCAAACTTTTTTGTATCTGGGTCAGGAATATCTAAGCCATAATAGTTCATTGCACTTTCAATTCTTTTAAGCATGTCGTCTATTATTTTCTTTTCGTTCTCATCAAAAGTAGCGGCTTTTAAACGCATTTGTTCTTGATACATTACTTTTAATGCATCAATATTTTTTCTTTTAGTTACTGCACTACTAATATCTCTTTCTGCTTCAATTTTTGCAATTGCAGAAAGAATGTCTATATCTCTAGACTTTCCTTCTTGTTGTAAAGCTTGTTCAGCAACAAGCTGCTGTTTTCTAAGATCTCTTGCCGCTCTTCTTGATTCTAGGGCAGAAGCTCCTGCTCTTGTTAATCCTCCGCTTAAATCACCGCCAGCTATACCTGCTCCAAGGTTAATTAAAACATTGCTGAGGGCATCATCTTTATACTCATCTATTAAACCAGTCATGTCAGGAACTTTTCCATAATTTTCAGCTCCAACAAGACCCCTAAGTTCGCTTATAGCACTTTGTCGTGAAATATTTGATTCTATTTGATCTAATTTATTAGCTACCTCTGCATTTCGTTTTTTGCTTCCACCTTGGTTTTCTTCACCATCTCCTTGGACATTTGCAGATCCAACTCCAGCTTTTTTATTTACAACAGCTGGGTTTGCCATAACGGGATATCCCGTATTTTTTCCATTTCCTTGTGCAGCTTGCATTTCTTGATTAGCTTTTTTAACACTTGACGGTTCTTTTCCAAAACCAGCAATTACTTTTCCATCTTTGGTCATTCTAAATCCGGGAATTTCCGACAGATTAGGCATATTAGGCATATTAGGCATATTAATATCTGGCAACATAGATCTAAGTTGTTCAATATTGCTCATTGCAGCTTTATTTTTTGCGTCTACAATTGCAGGATCTTGAGTACCATAAGCTAACTGAGTTCCAAACTCTCCTGCGGCAGGAATTACATCCTCTCTAACAAAATCTGCCGCTACATTTCCAACATCTCTAGCAACCCTGCCCTTACCAGTAAAATATGTTTTTAAATGGTCAATACCTTGTCCACCAATAGATCTAACTAGCTGTCCAAGTCCTGCCGGAATTCCTTCCTCTTCAAATGCACCTTTTACAGCTCCAACCCTTTCTCCAGCTCTTCCAAGATAACCTCTTACGTCAACATAAGGTTCGACTGCATCCGCACTAGCTCCAGCAATACTCATTATGCCTTCTGCTCCAGTGTCCACCAAATCGCTTGCTTTTTGTCCTGCTCTAGCAATAGCAAGCTTTTCTCTTAATACATCAGATTGTGTAACATTAGGAATTGTTGCATAATTTTCAATTAAATTTTGACGTTTTTCTTCATCTGTTGGAGTAGTAAGCAAAATTGGATCTCCAGTTGGAGTCGCTAAAGGAAACCTACTAGGCAAATACGATCTTGCTTTTGAAATTGGCGTGTCAAACCCTATATTTTGTGGATCTGCCGCCATTTCAGATTGAACAGATAAAGGTATATTTCCTGCAACATCCAGATTACGAGTGCCGCCCTCATCAATTAAGCCCTCCATTGCACTAGGTGCATCCCCATATTGCTGGAGCGCATCTTGAACAGCCATTTGCATTGGATCTACGTCCGTTGTGCTTGCATAATCGCTAGACTCATATTGACTTATAATATTCCTAAAATTATCCATTTCGCCGGGATCACCTGCTTTATAGGGATCATAAGCATACCTTTTAAGCTCATTAAGCAACTCTATTGCTTTTCCTTGTTGTCCAGAAACAATAAGATTATCAATTACTCCTCTAATTTGTTCAGGACTCATATCGGTAAAGCCAGAAATAGGCAATCCCATATCATAATAACCAAACTCTCTTCCCGTCATCATGTCAGGAACTTGACCCAAATTTTGCATCTTTACAGCACCACCTTGTGCCATGCCCATATTGGGCATTTGAGGCTGTTGTGGAGGCATTTGGGGAGGCATTGGCATCATGGGCTGCTGTTGGGGCGGCATTCCCTGTGGAGGCATTTGAGGGGGCATAGGAGCCATGTTTTGTTGTGACATAGATGGCATCTGCGGCTGGTTTGGAACAGATGCAGCTATTCCCTGCTGCATTATCTGTTCTGCCACTGTATTTTCTGGCTGCTGTTGTTGTGCTTCATAATCCTTACGCATGTTAGATCTGCGTTGTATTTCTGAAACAAGCAAAAACTGAGGTATTTC
>MDTG01116885.1_pt1 | contig 13314 bp, 13 predicted proteins | sample 811421 | NCBI WGS metagenome assembly MDTG01 (sample SAMN05326645, study PRJNA326480) | marine metagenome | isolation source: seawater | place: Pacific Ocean: South East | collected 2011 | reverse complement strand
TGGCATTCGTGAACCAGTTGCTGGATCGCTCCTTTACGGAAATAACATTATTTCAGGAGCAGTTGTCCCGTCTTCAAACGCTATCGGACTACACCTCTATCCAATCTGGGAAGCAGCATCACTCGATGAGTGGCTGTACAATGGAGGACCCTTCCAACTTGTCACGTTTCACTTCCTTATCGGTATCTGGTCTTATATGGGACGAGAATGGGAACTTAGTTATCGACTCGGAATGAGACCATGGATTTTCGTAGCTTACTCCGCGCCTGTAGCAGCAGCTACGGCAGTGTTCTTGGTTTATCCTTTTGGTCAGGGCTCCTTCTCGGATGCTATGCCTCTTGGTATTTCTGGAACCTTTAATTATATGTTTGTGTTCCAAGCTGAACACAACATCCTGATGCACCCCTTCCACATGATGGGTGTAGCAGGTGTCTTTGGCGGTGCATTGTTCAGTGCTATGCACGGTTCACTTGTTACCTCTTCACTTGTACGTGAAACTACTGAAACTGAATCACATAACAATGGCTACAAGTTTGGACAAGAAGAAGAAACCTACAACATCGTTGCCGCACATGGCTATTTTGGTAGGCTTATCTTTCAATATGCTTCTTTTAACAATAGCCGCTCTCTTCATTTCTTCCTGGCAGCATTCCCTGTCGTCGGCATCTGGTTTACCAGTCTCGGCGTCAGCACCATGGCTTTCAACCTCAACGGATTTAACTTCAATCAATCCATTATTTCACGTGAAGGTCATGTTATCAACACATGGGCAGACATCCTCAACCGTGCCAGCTTAGGCATGGAGGTCATGCATGAAAGAAATGCACATAACTTCCCTCTTGATTTGGCTTCTGCTTCTAGCACTCCTGTTGCTCTCTCAGCACCTACAATAGGTTAAATTAATTATGAGTCACTACCTCAAACGATTAGACATTGCTAACGTAGGTAATGTTGAACAAGAAAATCAATCCCATTACCTGAAGCGTGTCAACATCGTTGAGGTTGTTGACCAAGACGGTAACCCGTGGGAACCTGTCCCTGGACCGGACCCATGGGATGAACTAGTAGTCGCTACTGGAGTTGTAAATAATGACGGCAACACTGCCATTATTGGGGACACAATAGCATTCACTACCGCTACATATACTGGAGGTAATCCAGAAACAACAGTCTATCGGCATCGTCTCCAGACTAGAGATAGTGCTGATGATGGTTGGATTAATGGTTCTTGGACTAACTACGATAACACAGCAATTAGTATTGTCTACACTGTTAACAGCCCTGGTCAGGTCAGGTTCCAGTGTCAAGCACGGGATACTTCTGATGATCCTGTCACTCAAATAAATAGTTTTGGTGGAGTTATCAACGTACCTCACAGTGAGTTTGATGATGTTTCAGTAACTGTTAATGACATTGATTATGACATTACAGTTGCACCACCACTGACCATTCTTATGAATGATCCACTGCCTGTTGTTGTAAGTATTACAGGTAATGCTACTCCTACTTATGCATGGACTGCTCGCGGTGACTACCCATTAATAGTTGGTAGTCAAACTGCATCTACTGTACTTACATTCCCTACAGAAGGTGCTGCAACAGTTACTTGTACTCTTACTGATTCTAACACCCAAGAGTTTAGTACTTCTGCCATTATAAACTTCTACGTCGTTGACGCTCTTGATTAATTATGTCTGCATTCGGAACTAAAGTCGTAGCTGTACTGGATACTCAGTCAGCATTTGGTGTCACCATTAAACAGATGCGTGACAATATTAACAGCTTGACTGCTGGTCAGGTAGCTGTATCTACTAGTGAACCACAGAACCCTTCAGAGGGTCAACTATGGTTTGACAAGACCGCATTGAAAATGAAAATCTATATCAATGATGGTAACTCTAATCAATGGGTAGAGATTTAAGGAGCAGTCCACCATGTTTGATTTCCCTAATAACCCCACGGATGGAGAGCGAGTAATCCATCCCAATGGTCGTACTTATGAGTTCGTCAATGTACGTAACTCTTGGGCTGTTGTCCAAGATGATCTCGCAACCCTTGCCACCCGACTTAATGCATTAGAACAATCTCACTTTCTTATTCTAGAATAAATGGCTTCTTCAAAACTTTCAGCACTCACCGCTATTACATCTGCGGGAGATGATGATCTAATTTATGTAGCAGATACTGCCGATGGTGGTAGTAGCTACTCATCTAAAAGGATTACCCGTGCTAACCTGTTTACCGGGATGGCAACAGAAGCGTATGTAACTACGCAACTATCTAACCTTGTTGATGGTGCACCGGGTGCTCTTGATACACTGAATGAACTTGCTGCTGCTATGGCAGACGATGCATCATTCAGTACTACGATCACTAACCTGATCAATGCTAACGAAACACATATTGATAATGTTGCTACATTGTCTGGTGTTGCCAAGGACTCTGTAAACTTTGGAACCTTCACTGGCTCTACCGTTACAGATAACCAAACACTGAAGGCTATCCTGCAGCTCCTTGAGACTGCTGTAGAAGCCCGTGCAACCAGCGTGACTGTCGCTGAGGTAGATGCTAACGTAGATGATCTTGTAAGCCTTTCAGGTGTTGCTGAGAACACTACAGGACTTGGAACCTTTACTGGTTCTACTATCTCTGATGACTCTGACATCAAAACTGCTCTCCAAGACCTGGAGACTGCAGCAGAAGGTGCTGCCTCTGGTAGTGCTGTAGCAGATCGTACAAAGACTGAAACGGGTTCAGCTAATTCTACCCATTACATGACCTTTGTTGCTGATGACAACGCTTCTGCTACTGCAGAGACTGTCTTCACTGATGCTGGTGTTCAGTATAATCCAGCACTGAATGCTCTCACCGTTGCTGGTCGTGTTCATGCTCTCACCTTGACGCTTGATAGTGTCGATGTTACATCCACTGCTGCTGAGCTTAACGTCCTTGATGGTGTTACTGCTACTACTGCAGAACTCAACTATGTTGATGGTGTTACCTCTAACGTGCAGACTCAGCTTGATGCTAAGACTGCTGATGGTGATAACGTAAACAACTTGGTTGGTGTCACTTCTGCTGACGCTGTACCTACTGATAGTGGTGCTGATAACTACCTGTTCCTTGTTGTTGACAAGTCGAATGGTGCTATCAAAGCAATTGACAAAACATTCCTGGAGGCTGAAGGCTGATGGCATATGATGTAGATCATACAGTAGAGTATGCTGTAACAACAGCTGCTACTGATCAACTCTTTATCCCTGGTAATTGTCAAGCACCTACTACTAGTCCTGACAATCCAGACAACGGTACTGTAGCTCAACGTAAAGCACAGAACCTTAAAACTTCTCCAGCAGGCTCAGCTGTAGCCTCGCTGTAATTATCTAGTACGTTCACCCTTCGGGGCGCATATCTACCATGCATGGAACGGGGCATGGATTACTAGGTATTAATTATGTCAATGAACCTTATTCGTTTTCTCGCTAACCAGAAAAAGAAAGCACAGCGTTATCACGTTGATGCTTTGCGTTATCGAGGTGTGGTTTATAAAGAAATAGGCTGATGGTGTAGGAGGGGTTCGATTCCCCTCCCAGTCATTGGTAGAGCCCTTACGAGGATACCTCTACCGTGCACGGTATGAAAAGACCTTAACATTTTCAACAAAAAATTTTCAACGTTGAGAAGACTGTACATACAATTATTATTTATTTTTTAAAATGGCTGCTGTATCAAAAGGCATCTCAACTAGCGCAGATGCTGCTAATCCAACTCCTAATGGTTCGATTAACTCGAACCCCCAACTAGCCCTGTCTCAGGGATACCATTCTGGTAATGCTAACGAGACAGCTCAAACTAATGCTAAATATGCTACCTACCTGAAACTGTTTTCAGGCGAGATGATCAAGGCTTATGAGTCTAGCTGCATCGCTAAAGGTACCGTTCAGAATCGTACCCTCCGCAATGGTAAGAGCCTTCAGTTCATCTACACCGGTAGAATGACGGCAGAATATCATTCTCCAGGTACCCCAATCCTAGGTAGTGGTGATCCTCCGGTGGCAGAAAAGACCATCCTTATGGATGACCTGCTGATTTCTTCTGCATTTTTGTATGATCTCGATGAGACACTTGCTCATTATAGCTTGCGGTCTGAGATCTCTGCTAAGATCGGTCACGCTCTGGCTGAAGCATATGACAAGAAAATCTTCCGCGTCATTGCTAAGTCTGCACGTACCGCTCACCCAATCACTACAGGTCCTGGTCCTGAACCCGGTGGTTCTGTGATTAAACTGGGTGCTGGTAATGAGTTCAATGCTCAAGCTCTCGTAGATAGCTTCTTTGAAGCCGCGAGTATCTTGGATGAAAAGAACGTTCCTAGTAGCGGACGCACCGCAGTGCTGTCACCACGGCAGTACTATGGGTTGATTAGCCAGGTAGATTCTAATATTCTTAACAGAGATTATGGAAATACTCAAGGCAACCTGAACAGTGGTGAAGGTCTCTATGAGATTGCTGGTATCTCCATTAAGCGTTCCAACAACCTGCCTTTCATGGCTGGTACTGTTGCTCGTGTGAATGGTGAGAACAACGATTATGCTGCTGACTTCTCTGCACATTGTGGTCTGATCTACGGTCGTGATGCTGCTGCTGTTGTAGAAGCAATCGGTCCTAGTGTGCAAACCACTGGCGGTGACGTCCGTGCAATGTACCAGGGTGATATGATTATCGGTCGTCTCGCCATGGGTGCTGATTGGCTGAACCCTGCTGCTGCAATCGAACTGCAGGCTGCTTGATTATGGCTTCTAACATTACTCCTGGTACACAGCAGTATTGTGAAGTCGCTAACCAAACTGGACTGGCTGGGAGCATCACACAAGATGTTCTCACGCCGGTTGAGTCTGGTCGGACTGCGGCTAAGTCTGCTTATACAACTACAGCATCAAGTGGTGCTGAAATTCCTGACCAAACACCTGCTCCTGGTGGAGAATAATTATGGCTACTACAACTCGTTTTAGTGTCGCTAAGACACAACGCAGCTATGACCCCGATGGTCTGGCTGTAGTGAAAGGTTCTACTGTTAAGTCTGAGACTGAGCAGTGGGCAACCACAGCTTATGGAAACTCTGCAAGTACTACTCGTCTTGCTCCTACTTCCTGATATTCACCGCCCCCTTCGGGGGGCTTTTTTTTATCCCTTTATTGAGAATAATAATCAATGTCAACTGAAACCGAACTTTCCAGTGTGAACTCAATACTGGGAGCTATTGGACAAGCACCAGTATCACGTATCTATCAGAATGAAGATAAGACTTTGGTCTATCTAAACCCTGAAATCGCTTTTGTCCATAACCTATTAATGGATGTCAATACAGATGTCCAGACAGAAGGGTGGGTATTCAATACTGAGTATTGTTATGAAATGCTACCTAATGATTATAATGAAATAAATATACCACCTAATGTTATCCGTTTAGATAAATCAGAAGGTCAAGTTTATAGAGACTGTGATCCGGTTAAACGCGGAACCCGTCTGTATGATAAATATCACCACACCTATAAATTTAATAGACCAATTAAACTAGATTACGTATTCCTATTAGAGTATGCAGAGATACCTACTGTATTCCAGAGGTTGGTTACACTCAGAGCTAGTGGTAGAGCTGCTACACAATTAGTCTCTAACCCTGAGTTGACTCAAATGTTATCTATGCAGGAGGCACAAGCCCGTGCAGCATGTATGGAATACGAATGTAATCAAAGTGATAGCTCTTTCTTTGGAACACCATCTGGTGTCTCTTACCGATCATATCAACCTTATAGAACTCTTCAACGATGACAGCAGTATCACAGCTAGTCCCTAACTTTTTCGGTGGGATCAATGAACAACCTGATGAATTAAAGAAACCTGGTCAAGTACGGGACTGCGTGAACTTCCTACCTGATGTTACTTATGGTCTACTTAAAAGACCGGGTATGAAATGGATAGATAAATTAGATGGTATATCAGGTGATGGTACTTGGATTGAATTCGATCGTAACAATCAAGTAGGTAGGTCAGGACAATACTTAGGATACATCTCTAATAAAGATGGTCAAGTATTTTTCTGGGATCTAGAGGGTACACCTGTTGAGGTAAAGTATTCTACAGTAGCTTTAGAACTTGGTAAATTTTACACAAGTGGTGAGGTAGAAAAGTTAGAAGATAAAAAGGGTAATAAAGCATTAGTATCTTTTGATTTCTTTAAAAAACAATACACTGATAACGAGGAGGATTTCTATCTAGATAAAAAGAACAGAAAGGCATTGAAAACTGTCAGTATCAAGGATAATATTATTGTCACTAATCCTGCGATTAGGACAGTAATGCAAGGAAACTCTCCACCTAAAGAAGATGAACAAAAATACTACGCTTTTATTGAGACTAAAGTTTTAGACCCATCAAGGACTTACACTTTAAAGATTGACCCGATCAAACAAAAAGAGGATGACCCACTCAAAACAGTAAGGGTTGTAGAAGACGGTACTATTATAAAAACTAATAGATTAAATTATAACGATTACTGGAGCGATAAAGATTTAAACCTTACAGGTGTTACAGTAGAAGGGGAGTCGGAAAAAATAGATGTTAGTAATGATCAAGACGGTAATCCTACATCAATAAGAGAGCCTGATCGCATTACTAAAGCTTTTAAAATAGAAGCTAAACTACGTGGTCAGTTAGTTACAGCTGGAACTGATAAGATGAGATACGACTTCTACGATATTAAAATTGTAGATGGTGGTGAAGGCTTCAAGGAAGATGATATTATTTACATCAAAATGTCTGAAAAAAATGGTAATAGTCAGACTTTTGATTTATGGTTTAAAGTTAGTGAGATCCTCTCAGTTGTAGAAGCTAAAGATCTAATTAAAGTTGAAGCTGAAGACTCCGATGCAGGATCTATTGATAACATATTAATAGAATTAAAAAACGAAATCGATACTAAAGATACTGATAATGTATTCGACAAAGTTGAAATTATTGGTAATGGTATTTATTTAAAATCTAAAATCCCATTCCTAGTAGATACTCCTGATATAGATTTATTTAATATCCTAAATACTGAGAAGGTGCTGGACACAGATAATCCAGATCTAGTACCGATTGCTTATTGCAATAGTGTGGCTAACTTGCCTATAGAATGTAAGCCTAATTTTAAAGTTAGAGTTAGAAATTCAACTGGTGAGACGGATGATGTCTACTTTAAATTTATTAACTCTATACCATTTGAAGATGAAGTTAATGTAGTTGTAGATAATAGTGGTCAAGGTTTCTGGCAAGAGATTGCTAAACCATATGAACCTAGGGAGTTTGTCAATAGAACGATGCCACACATGATTACATGTACTGGTAAAAATTTTGTTGTATCTAGGATAAACTGGAAAAGTAGATCAGCAGGTACGTCTAAATATAACCCAAGTTTTATTGATGATACTGCTAAAATTACTGGGATTAATTTCTTCAAAAATAGACTTATATTCCTTACGTCAGTCGGTACTATTATAACTAGTAGCTCTGAAAACATAACAGATTTCTTCCCTAAGACTGCGTTGACTTCATCTATCTCCGATCCTATTGATGTTATATCAAATACAAATATATCAGACCCTTTGTATGGTAGCATCGTAACTAACAACGGTTTAGTAATCTTTGGAGCTAATACTCAATATCAATTCTTTACGAACTCAGATATCCTATCACCTTCTACTGTCAATGTAACTCAGATTGCAAACTATGAATTTGAGCCAAACAGTACACCACGTATGTTAAGCACTAACATTAGTTTTGTTACTAATGAGGAAGCTACACGTATGTATGAAATGACAAACGTGTTTGACCGTGGTCAGGTTGATATCAATGAACGTAGTAAAATTGTACAAGCTAAATTTTCTAAAGGATATACGCACACATCATCTTCCCGTATTTACAACATTCTGGCATACAGCAAACCTATGCCTATAAAGAAGAATAGGACAGCTACAGATGTAGAACTGACAAAGATTATGTGGTTGTATGTATATTTAAAAGATAGTAGTCAAGTTGATCAACAGACAGCGTGGATTAGATTTGAATTTCCCCATCCTATTAAACATCATTTCTTTAGTGGATCTAAGATGTTTGTCATTACAGGTAACGGTAACGCTACTACAGATGCAACGGAATGTTATCTCACATCTTTAGATGTTGAAGCTTTCGATGGTGCAACAGCTAATCCTACTGACATGCCAGAGTTTGTTGACTACTGGACAGAATTACCTGAGGATCTTATACCTTGGGAGAAGACAGGTAATGAAGATGTTGTTCCTAGTGTATTTAGAAAAGACCCTTCTAATAAAATGTTACCAGTAAATATAACTGGTATTAAATATAACTGTCAGGTTGACCTGCCTAAATATTATGTAGGTAAGAGCGATGGAACTGAGTATCGTGCTGATACTACAGCATCTTTAACTATGCATAGATATAAAATTAATCATGGTGCAGTAGGTGCTTATCATGTTGATATCAAAAGGTATGGTAAAGATGATTATACAATGCTATATGAGCAACCTTATGCAGATGGCGTTATAGCTGGTGCAGCTCCAGGTCCTAATGTGACACCGGGTGTTGTTGATTATCCTATTGCTTTTGAACAGGAACAGACTGTACCTATTTATGATCGTAATACTAACGTTAATATTTCTATTAGGAGCGATTTTAATTTACCTTGTATCATCTATTCCTTGAGATGGGAAGGTGATTACACCAACCGTTATTATAGACGTGTCTAAATTTATTCACCCATGTACGTTAGAGGCTGCTTATCAGGTAGCTTCTAACCTACGCCAGGATGACCTGAGAGAGGCAGTAGAAGGTCATGGTATAATTCCTACCATAGATATACCCATCGCTTCTCTCAATGGCACCTGTGTATCATTCACAGTACCTGACGGCAGGACTGCCGGACTAGCTGGAATAGAAGGAGACGGACGCATCTGGATGCTATGTACACCTGCTATCCATGACTTCCCGATCACTTTTACAAGGGAAGCTAAACGCTTTATTGATAGTCGATCAGAAAGTATACTGTGGAACTTTGCAGATAAACGGAACACTGTTCATCTGAAATTATTAAAACACTTAGGGTTTGAATTCTTAGAAGAAGTACCATTCGGACCTAATCAATTACCCTTTATTAAATTTCAAAAATGCTACCTTTAGCAATTGCGTCTTTAGGTCTTAGTGCAGCTCAATCAATTAGTGGGTTCTTCGGTCAACGTAATGAAGCCAGAGCACAGAATGAAGCTGCAGCTAAGCAATATAAACAACAACTGAAGATCTACAAACAGGAAGATGATTATGCTAGGCAGTTATATGGCTTCCAGAAAAGTCAATACAAACAACAGATTAGAAGTATTGATGAAGCTGCTGCATTAGGTTTCTCCCGTGCTCAGACACAGAAGAATGAAGCTTTAAAAGCAGCATCATTTCAAACACAAGATAGGTTAATCCAATTAGCTAGATCTCAGGGTGCTACAAGTGCTACTGGTGCAGCTGGTAAATCAGCACAAAGATTAGATGCAGATGTTCTGAAATCATTTGGTAGAGGACAAGCTAAACTATCAGAGTCATTACTTAGTGGTGACATCGCTATGCAACAAAGTCTACAAGATCTTAAACTTCAAGCTGAGGGAGCACGTAATCAAGCATATGGTCAAGTTGCTATTGCACCTAGAACACGTATTGCTCCGTTAGCACCTACTCAAGCATCAGGTCCTTCACCTGTTAACCTTGCATTAGATTTAGGAGGAGACCTTGTTAATGCTATGGTGCTAGATAATAAACTACACGCAAATAGATGATGACAAATTCTTACATGAATGAAGGGGAGTATCGCCCCCAATCCAAGGGTGCATCGTTTAACCCTGTAGATATTATTGATATTGTTCCTAGTTTACAACGTGAGCAGCAACGTCAACTTGGTGCTCAACAAAGTAAATTAAATGATATTGCAAGGAACAATGAGACTAAACTTGCTAACTCTAGGAAGTATAAAGACACTCTTAGGTCATTAGGTCAGTTTAGTAAATCACTTACTGACAAGATGGTTGGTGATCAAGAGGCGGAGAATAAAAAACTAGCAGCATTAGGTGAGAACCTAGCATACTATGCTGGTACTAGTAGTTATGAAACCCTAGATGAACAAGAGAACCAACTTGCTGATAGTAATAGCAGATACCTAAAGACTATTGATTCTATTCCTAACTCAGTGATGAGTCCAGAAGAGAAACAATTACTACGTAGGGATTCCTATGGTCATGGTAAGTATGGATTTGAAACGGGTAGACTACAAAGTGAAGTATCAAGGTTCCCTGAGTTCTTCGCTGCTAATAAGAGTAACCCTGACTTTGCTGTTGTCATTAACGGTAGACCAGTTACTGTAGCTACAGCAGAAGGGCATGAAGAAAGGTCAGCTGCTGCGGCTGCATTGAGAACTAAATTCTTTGAACAAGTAGGTCTTGATGGAGTAAATAACCCTGCTGTTAAAAATAAATATTTCTTCGATCCACTCCGTAAGATGGAGACAGAGCTATTGAGCCGTGAGTCAGCAGCAACTGTTAAACGACTACAAGCTGAAGAACAAGATAAATTCTCTGTTAAATTAAACAATAACCCTACAGCTCAATCATTCAATGATTTCTATAATGTTCTAGTAACTAACGGTAAGGCACCTGGTGAAGCTCGTAAGGAAGCATTGAAACAACTTGCTAGGTCAGATAACATGACTGCTATTGATGCTGTATTAGATTCTCCGTTTGGTCCTAATGGTCAGACATTGAGGGGACAGTATAGTGCTGATGTAAAAGATATGCTGACTCAACGCAATGAAGAACGTGAGCAGATATATCAACTATCTGAATATGAACGTAAGGTAGGAGAACGTGAGCAGATTAAAGCATTTGATGCTGCACTAGAAAAAGATGCAGCTGATGGTACAATTGACGTTACACCTGAATACCTAGCAGAGCAGGCTAGTAAAGCACTAGCTGATGGTAATAAAGCATTATCAGAACATATTAAATCTAAAATCCCTCTCACTTCTAAATCACAATATCAAGATAACATTGAAAATCAAGTTGAAAGGCAGCTATCATTAGGTATCATACCTTCTATTGCTGAAATTCAACAGGATTCAATGTTGACACCTGAAACAAAGACTGAGCTTATCAATAAAATTGAAGCTAAGCAATCCTCTTCTGTACCATCTGAAGCATCTAAAGGTGCTGAGAAAATTATTAAAGCTGGTCTAGATAGGGTTGCAGGTTACGACCGTATTGCAGGTGGTAAGAAACATGAGTCATTAGAATGGGCTATTCAAACAGCTACTAGCAGATGGAATGCAGTTTATACTGCAGAACTAACTAGAACTAATGATCATGAAGCTGCTAGAAAAGCAGCAGATGATGACTTTAAAGCTGAATTAAATGATGCGGATGGACTCTATAAAATTAAAGATGGTAAAACAGATGGCGGTATGGGCATCTTTGCTGGCTATGATATGTCTGGGAAAGCCTATGGGTTTGACGGGTTACAACGTGAAGTACGTGATAAACTGAAGTCAAACCCTCAAGCTGCTCTTACATCTGATCAACCATTATATAGTGGTGAACAGGCAGCATTAGAAAAGATGAACCTTGATTTCCGTAATGGTGGTAAATTAACTGTACCTTCTATTTATTATGATATTCAACAAGGTAGTGGCGGTAAAACAAGTGTAGTTGATCTTGTCAATAGTAGACTTAAGGGTCTTGGATTAGACGAACTACCAAAAGAAATTACTGCTGTAACTGATGAGACTGAAGACCTATTGAATTCATCTGGCTTTAACTGGCAGTATAGACCTAATCAGGTTCGTACTGATATTGCTTCTATCGGAGCTACAGGTGAAGCTATTTATGCTCAGTCAACACCCTTAGGTGATCAAGTTAAACGTATTGTTAGTAGACGTGAATCACCTACTGCTGGTTACGATGCAATCAATCGTGGTCAAGGTGGTGATACACCGGGAGGAGCTACCGCACGTTATGGTAGACCTCTTACACAAATGACACTAGGTGAAGTCAAAGCTTTACAAGCACAAGAATTAAATGCTGTTGGTAAATATCAATTCATTGAGACTACTCTAGCAGAAGCTGCTGAAATAGCTGGTGTTTCTGATGATATGTTGTTCAACGAAGCCGTGCAAGATCGTATTTTCTTTGTACATTTAGATAATAATGGTTTGTATGGACCGTGGGAACAGTGGTGGATTCAACAGGGTGGACCTGGTTTAGCCACGACAGCAGCGGAAAAAGAAACTATTCGGAGATTTAGAGAACAGTATAATCCCGCTAATCCCTGGCGTAGTGCTAGAAACATGAGACCTGAATTACAACCCAATTAATATGGATTATTCTGACACTGAGTTTAAGTGGTCTACGGATTCACAACTCAAAGAAGAAGAGGAAAAAGAAAGGCAGGCTGCTGCTGCTGAGGCAGCGGCTTTAGCTGAGCAAAAGAAAGCTGATGGTGCTGCTATGGAAGCACGTATCAATTCTGGCGATGCAGCTGGTCCTACTATTGAACCCTCACGAACTGAACAGGTTGCTGCTGCTAGCAACACAAATACAGCAGATGTCCCACTATTAGGTGCATTAGATTACTTGTCTGGTGGTAACAGCATAGCTGGTAACCCCATTCAAACAGTAGAACGTGGTACACAACCTGGTGTAGGTATGATGACAGGTCTTATGGATCTTGTCAGTACCTTGGTTCCCGGGTTAAAACCTGTTGATGATAAATGGGATGAGGTTGCACAAGGTGTAGCTAAAGATGATCCTGTTAATAAAACAATTCAAGATATCAGTGCTATTGTTGGACCTACTGCTTTGTTAGGTGGTGGTGTGGCAGGTACTTTTGGTTTAGGTGCTAAAGGTAAAGCAGTTAGTTATCTTGCTGCTGATATTGGTATCTCTGCTACCTCTGAACAAACATCAGAAGCGGGTAACCTGGCATCAATGTTTGAACAAGTTCTACCGCAAGGATATAATATTCCGTGGGCATCACGTGATAGTGATTCACCAGATGCTATCTATGCTAAGAACATGTTTGAAAACATGCTGCTAGCAGGTATCCCCTTTGCTTTTGATTTTAATGCTGCTAAAAGTGGTAACAAATACAAACCGTTAAATGAAAGAGCATCAGCATTGATGCAAGAATTTGATGGTACACCAACACCACAAGTCAAACAAAAAGCAC
>MDTG01409058.1_pt1 | contig 13315 bp, 6 predicted proteins | sample 811421 | NCBI WGS metagenome assembly MDTG01 (sample SAMN05326645, study PRJNA326480) | marine metagenome | isolation source: seawater | place: Pacific Ocean: South East | collected 2011 | reverse complement strand
TTTAATAAATATATTTATAATATGTATTCGTATATTACAGATATATCTAAAGAAGATATAGAAAAGCATATTATCAAAAAAAAAGAAAAAAACTATCAAAATACTGCAAAAATACTCGATATTAATAATGAAAATAAACAGATTAAACTAGAAATAAGTTATAGTAAAAACAATAGTATATTTATTAAAAACTTGCATATAGATAGATCTAATTTTAATATAGTAATATCTAGACTTATTAAAAATAATTTCATAATAGAAAATATTGAATCTCCGATTTCTAAGAACTGCTATTCTGAAAATCTGAATGATCATCCAGAAGCTAACAAAAATACAAAAATAAATAATATGGGAAGAATAGCGTATACAAATTCATTTTATCAAAAATATACATAATATATTAAAATACTTAAACAAATAATCATATATATCGAATAATGAGTTACAAACATAATGTTACAAATAGAAATTACTTTAATATAATATGTCAAAATTGTGGCGAAAAAGGACATCATGTAAAAGAATGTATTAACCCTAAAACCAGTTTAGGTATAATATTATATAAAAAAAATAAAGATAAATATGAATATTTAATGATATGTAGAAGAAATACTATAGGATTTGTAGAATTCATACGAGGTAAATATGTGTATTCAGATATTGATTATATTAAAAACCTTTTTAACGTTATGACCAACTCTGAAATAAGATTAATTAAAGAAAAACCATTTGAGTATTTATGGGAATATTTATGGATGGATAATAAATTTAATAATAAAAATACAGTAAAATTAAAGAAAAATTATGACTCTGCATATGAAAAGTTTAATAAAATAAAAAACGGTTATAAAATAGATAATACTATAATTGATATTGAGTATTTATGTAAAAATAAAACTAATTTTTATGAAGAACAGGAATGGGGATTTCCAAAAGGTAGACGACTATTTAATGAAACTAATTTTATAGCGGCAATGCGAGAATTTAGGGAAGAAACACAAATTAATAATGATAATATTAGAGTATTATCAAATACAAAAACATTTAATGAAGAATATAAAAGTTATGATAATGTTTATTATAAAAACATATACTATCTTGCTGAATATATAGGAAATGATAATATAGGAATAGATGAAAAAAATAAAGAACAATATTCTGAAGTTAGTAATATAGGATTTTATATATTTGAAAATGCTATAAATAATATTCGAGATTATAATAGTGATAAAAAAAATATACTAAACAGTGTAAATGAATATCTTATCTCTATATCATAGTTTTTATAATTAGTTGTTAACTTATTATAAAAAAAACATATACTATAATAAATGGACCTTGATAGTGAAATACAAGATATAAATATTGGTTTAGATTCACATTTAGATAAAATAAGAAGCAAATTTGCTGAAAAAAAAATATATGACCTAAAAAGATACCTAATTTATGAAAAATTCAAAGAAATAATATATTTAGAGTTAGAAAAGCTTACTAAAACTAGTGTAAAAGAAACTGTATATGATAAATTAGAATATCTTATAAAGCAGGGTAATAACTTAGAAAATAAGATGATTCCTGAATCTAAGAACAAATTAGAACGTAATATATTGGAAATTAAACTAGATGTGATACGTTATTTTACAGAAATATATGTTGATTATAGTGATAAGGAAGGTATAATAAGTGATGATACTATAGATTTTGAGTATTATCCCGAATATACTGATCCCAATTTTAATCTTAAAATCTATTCTAAACAAGAATTTCACAAAAATAAAATACCACTTATTACACCAAAACTTATCAAAAATCAAGGAACACACGGGTTTGAAAAATCTCCTACTCAAAAGTTTGTTAAAAACTTTATATCAGAACATACTCCATATAATGGAATATTACTATGGCACGATGTAGGTGTAGGAAAAACCTGTGCAGGAATAAGCATAGCTGAAAATTTCAGAGATTCTGTGTATCTAAATGATAAAAAAATATTAATATTGACACCATCCGATACATTACAACAAAATTGGCGAGATGAAATAATCAATATTGAGAAAGAAATAAATAAAGTTATTAATAAAAATGTCAAAAATGTACAATGTACGGGTAGTAGATATACCAATGAACTGGTCAATATTGATATTGAAAAACCAGAAAAATCAAGGAGAAATGTTAACAAAATAATAAATAAATATTATGAATTTTTTGGATATCAAAAACTAGCAAGACAAATTATGAATAGATTAGAGAAAAATCTAGATTTTGGACCTATGAAAAAATTTGTAAATAAAAGTACAATTAACTATATTAGACAAAATTTTTCAAACAGAGTAATAGTAATGGATGAAGTTCACGTTACAAGAGATTCTGGAACATCAAAAGATAAACTTGCAAAACCATATATAGAGCTTATTGCGAGATATGCTGAAAATACAAAAATGGTTTTATTAACTGCAACTCCTATGTATAATTTATCACGTGAAATGATCTGGCTTTTAAATATACTTCTTTTGAATGATAAAAAATCACCTATTGAAGAATCTGATATATTTGAAAAAGACGGAGAACAACTTAAATCGTATGAAAGTGATAGATATTATGGTGAAACTGCAAAAAAAATTCTAATCAAAAAGTCTAGAGGATATATCTCATATTTAAAGGGTGAAAATCCATTTACATTTCCTATAAAATTATATCCTACTGATAAGTATGTCTATACACCAACTCCTAAAAAAGACAAAAAAGATAATGCTATCTTAAGTGATGATCTAATCAAAAATATGAAATTCTATAAAAATCAAATGTCTGAATGGCAATATAAGCACGTTCTTAGATATACAAAAAGTGTAGCAGATGAGGAATCTGGAATACTAGAATCTGATGTTTCTAATTCATTTGCTCAAAAACCAACTGCTGCATCAAATATAGTTTTTCCATCAAGTGTACTAGATAGTAATGGTGAATTTATTGGACAAATATCAGAAAAGGGGTTTAAAGAATGTTTTATAGAAGATAATGGTAAATACACTCTTAGTGATCATGTTAAAAATATAAATGATACTGGTGAAAATTTTCTACATATTAATCATCTTAAAAATTATTCCTCTAAATTTCATAATATATTATCATCTCTAAAAACCTGTAAAGGTATTGGATTTGTTTATTCGCAATTTATATCTGCTGGGGTTTTATCATTTGCTTTAGCACTAGAGGCAAATGGATTTACTAGATATGTTGGTAATGGTAAGGATGAAAATCTATTATCTATACCTTCAAAGGATAGATTTTGTGCTGTAAATCTAAAATATGAGTCTCAATTAAGCGCTGAAGAAATGAAAACATTTTCTCCTGCAAAATATATACTTCTCACAGCTCAACATACAAGTGTTAATAATAGAAATCAACTTGTTAAAGAATGTAGAGGAACTATAGAAAATCCAAACACTAATGGTGAAAATATTAAAATAGTGTTAGGAACTAGAGTTGTTGAACAAGGTATATCTTTTAGAAGAATACGTGAAATACATATTATGGACCCTTGGCATCATCTTAATCAAATGCATCAAGCAGTAGGGAGAGGATTTAGATATAAATCACATATGGAACTTGATGAAAAAGAAAGAAATGTTACTGTATATCTACATATTGGAGCATTACCATTAGGAAATAAAACAGGTATAGAGACTTCTGATGAATATATATATAGAAGAGCATATGCTAAAAAACTCAATATGGCAGAAATAGAGTATATTTTGAAAAAAAATGCAATTGATTGTGAATTAAATAAAATGGGGAATGCATTTTTAGAAACTTCATACAAAAATGCAGGATTAGATAGTTTAATCACAGATAAGGTTATCATAGATTCTAAATTAAATAAAAGAGTTATAAATGTTGCTGATACTGACTACTCTGATAAATGCAATTTTAAAGAATGTGACTACAAATGTTATCCAGAGGATGTAGACTATGATACTATCTCTATTAATAGTGATACTTATAATGATTTTTTTGCTGAAGATGATATTGAATTAATAAAAGAATACATAAAAACAATTTTTGATAGGGATTGGGTTTTTAATGAAAAAGAGATATTAGATAGTGTTAACGATGTATTAACATTATCTATATCTGAAAAATATATATACACTGCCCTTACTCAAATTATAGAAAATCGAGAAATTGTATATGATGGTTACGGAAGAAAAGGTTATATAATAAATAGAAATGAATTTTATATATTTCAACCATATGAATATAAAGATGAAAATATGCCCATTCTGTATAGATATCTACATAATTATAACAAAATAGCTCGAGTAAGCCTAGAAAATGAATTTACCAAAACAATAGTTGAAAAGGAAAAAGAAAAACCCAAAGTCAAGGTCAAAGAAATAACGCAATCTGTTTCTACCGACATAGACTTTAATAAAATACAAAAGATACTAAGAGTAGCTTATAATGAAGCTAAAGAGTTTATTTTTGATAAATCAGAAGGACAAGATGCAAAAGGTTATTTTGACTATCCTCTTGAAAGGTCTGCTGATGGTAAAATACCATCAAAAATGGACCTTACAAAGTGTTTATTTTTATCATATATTGAAAAATTCCCAGAAACTCATAATATTGCAGACCCACAAACATTTATTCTTAGATATGTTGTAACAAACATAATAAATAGCACTAAATTATCAGATATAGATAAAACTATAGTAGATATCATAATGGAATACTATGATACACCATTAACTAATTCATATATAATTAGAAATAGTGACATAGATCCTAAAGGAAATAGTGACATTATTGGGTTTAGATTATTTAACAAATCATACAAATTGTATTTAAGCGATAGCCTTAAACCAGCAAGTCTTGTAAAAATGGATATGCAGGAATTCAAACAATTAAAATTTGTTAAAGATGATATTCCAGATAATACTAATCTTTTATATGGATTTGTTGAAAATAAGAAAGGTGCAACAAGATTTAATATTGTTAATAAAGGTGATGGTGTTTTCCAAGAGACATTTAATAGAGGAACAAAAAGAAAAAATAAGAAAACAGACAGAACTGGTGCAGTATGCGGACAAGCATTGGGTGCAAAAGATCAACAAGATTTATACAAAATCATTAATAGCCTACTAGGATATGATAAGCATTATAAAGCACAAACTCAGGTTGGATCAAAATATCAATGGGTGTATTATCCTACAAAAAGAAACAAAAATATTTCTGAAAGACTTAACGAAACCGATTTTAGTGCTAAAGATTTTAAAGCAACACTTTGTCAAGAAATAGAATTAATACTCAGATATAAAGAACTTACTGATAATAAAGTAAACAAAACGTATAGACATTTCTATAAATTAGAAGAAATACTTGCCTATAACAGCTTTAGAGAGTAAATTTAATTATTAAAATTGATTTAAATTTAAGTAAATTAATATTACTTAAATTTATAAGCATATTATATAATAATGTCTGTAATGAAAGCATATTATAATACACAGGAGATTAATGTTAGAGAAACCTTGACATCTAGAGAATTAAATACAATATCACACATAGACTCTAATGAGAATATTAATTCATTATTATTAGAAAAGATCAAAAGAAAAATTGGGAATAAATGTAATGAAAATGGTTATGTAGATAGAGATTCAATAAAAATAATTTCTAGATCAATGGGCAAAATCAATAGTTCCCATTTTAATGGCGATATTGTATATAATCTGTCTTTAGAAGCTAATGTATGTATTCCGGTACAAGGTAGTAAAATCAAATGCAAAGTTATAGGAAAAAACAAAATAGGTGTATATGCATTGAACGATCCTATCCATATTATACTTGCATCTGTGCATCATGAAGACACATCCATTTTTGAGAATTTAAACAAAGATGATACAATATTAATAGAGGTCATAAATTTTACTTTTAAACTGAATAGTGATAATATAAGAGTAATAGGTAAATTAGTATCTAAAGTTAAATAATTTCGTAAATATAAATTTAAAGTCTGAAAAATTTTTTTTTTACTATATTAAATATGTCGTATAATACTGAAACTAATAAAATTAATATTAAAAATAAGAAATTTTTAGAAAAAGAAATTCCAAAATTGTCTTCAAATGAACATAATGAAATATTTAATATTATAAGAAATAATTCTTCTAAGTATTCTGAAAATTCTAGAGGTGTTTATATTAATCTTAAATTTTTAGATGAAAATACTATTAATAAAATGATAGAGTTTATTCAGTATAGTAAAAATAATAAAATAGATAGTAAAAATACTGATAAAAACAATAATAATAAAAGTACAAATAACCAAGATCATAATAAATTTACCCTTGATCCAAAACATATACATAAAGAGTTAGAAAGACTTAAACATAAAAAAAATGATAATTTTTCATTCCAAAATTTTTTAGATAAGCTATCTGTTACCAATATAAAAGAGTTTAGTCAAAATGACACTAAAATAAACTATCCTAGTCTTAAAAATTCTAAAACCAAATTTAATGGTGTTAAGGCAAGGCTTCTTAAAAAGTGTAGAGATGTAAATAAATCATATCAAGAGACAACGTATATTAATAATGATATAATATCTAATGATGAAAGTGATGAATCTGATGATGATATGGAAAATAGTGATAATAATGAAAAAGAAAAATTAACAAATATTATAAAAACATTATCAAAAAATGATAATCTAGAAAGTCTTAGTGATGATGAAAATGATTTTTAAATTTGATTTATATAAAGTTATTTTTATAAATTAAATGAATGAGTTATTATAACAATAAGAAACTTAACTATCTTTTAAAAAACGTTTTTAATAATTTTGAATGCGATACAATTAGGAATAGTTTAATATCAATAAATATAGATTTTCATATTAAATCAAAAGAATATGATAAATATAAGCCTACTCAATTAGAAATAGATTATCCTATAAGGTCGTTTTTTAAAAAAAAAACTATATCATCCTCTTTAAAAATAAATCAAAATATAGAGTTAACTGAACAAAATAGAGTAAAACCATATACTAAAATAAGTGAAAAGCCTAATATTTATAAGAGTGAAAAATCTAATATAAATGTAGGTGAAAAACCAAATATTAATAAAAATCTTTTAAACGAAATAAATGGAACTAAAGATAAAAAAGAGATTATTGATAAAAAACCACTTCAAAAATCAATAAAAAATAGTAAGGATTCTAAAAAATACATAGGAATGAATATACTTAATAACATCATAGATGACAATATGATGATTATTGAATTATCTAAAACAGATGATTATTATAGTAATATATTCTTTAGTAGTATATGTTCTGACTTTTCTATTCTATCTATTGATGAAAAAAAGGATTTCATAAAAAAAATAAAATTAGAGATTATTACTAAATTTTCAAAAGAAAACTATTATAGAGATTGTGATTACAGTACGAAATTATTTAAAAAAAGTGAATTAGATGAGGTTTTTAGTTTTAATAAAAATATTACAGTCAGTATGTTAAAAGTATATGCAGATGTATTTAATACTAATTGTGTGTATATTTATAACAATAATATAGAGTTTTTAAATAAATTTAATAAAAGTAATGCAACCATACTAATAGAAGAAACTAATCAAAAGATATACACTTTAGTTAAGCCTAAATCATATATAAGGGGTTCTGAGTGTGAAGAATTAGGTATAAATGCGCAGTTTAGTAAATCGACTCTTTCAACTTTTAAATTAGATAAGTTACAAAATATTGCGAAGATGTATAATCTAAACATAAGAAAAAAGGGGAAAGTAGGAAAAGTTAACATTAGTCGTGATGAATTAATAGAAATGATGTCAATTGATTGATTATTTATTAAAATTGATTTATTTTTTATTTAAAACCTTGCATTATAATATAATATATTATGAATAGTTCTACAACCAACAAAGAACAGGAATTTATAAAGGCGTATATTCAAAATGCTTTAAAACATTATAATTTCAAGGAATTAGAAAGTGAATTGCGTTCTGGTCTAGCATTAGAACATTTTGAAGGATCAAAAAATGAGATAAATCTATCGAAATTTAGAAAATTAGTTGAATTTTATGACCATTTATCACTTGACGAGTCAAAAAAAATAGATATCCAAAAAAAGGGTACAAATCATACATTAGATATTTCTGTTACTAATTCTAACTATAATGTAGATCTTAATTCAGATATTAACAATTTAAGATTTACTTTAAATACTAAAGATGCTATATCTGAATATTGTTTTAATGATAAGTTACCTAATCTTAACTCAAAAACCATAGACGTATTATACAAAGAAGATTTTAATTGGGAAAACAATGACATAGAGGATAGAGATAGAACTCAAAAATTAGCTACACAAGGATATAGAGGTATTAAAAACAGATGTATTATAGATATAGATTCTCTAAGAACAAGATTAGGTGGTAAAGTTGAAGTAAAGTATGATAAAAAAGGTAAAAAAGAATTTATAGTATCTGATCTTGAAAATCCATATTTACAAAAGTTGAAAAAAAAGACAAATGCAATATTAGCTGAGTTTAAATCTAAAGAATATCGCGATTTATACAAAACTTTTAGGTTAAAAGAAAGAACTTCATATAAGATAGTATATGAAGGTATAACTATATGGATTGATTTAACTAAAGTTAAGGAGTCAAAAAAGGTTTCAAATCGGATGGTACCTGTAAAAAGATTTATTGATTCAGAAATAGGTACACAAAACGAACGATATGAATACGAGATTGAGTTTAGTATAAACGAAATAGATAATACATTAGGTAGAGTATCAGAAGATAGTTCTGAAACAGATAGAATATCCCGAATTGAAAATATCATAGATTTTATAATAAACAAAGTGTATATAAAATCCCAGGAATATAGTGATAGTTATCCAACATTTACACCATATAATGTTCAAAAAGATATCATCTATATTTATGAAGAACTTATAGCTAACCTATTATTGAAAAGAGTTAAAAACAAAAGATTAAGTATAGATGATTTAGTAACATATAGACTATTGAAAAATAAACAAGACAGAGACAGTGACGATGATGAAAAAATTATTAACATTGAAAATAAATATAAAGGTAAACCATATGAATTATTTAATATTTTAAGAGGTAATTCTAACATAGATTTAAAAGAACTAGACACAAAATATCTAAATATATTAGATGATCAAAAAGGAATCAATGGTCATAAATATATAAGTCCTAAAGTGGTAAGTATAGATATGAATAATGTCAGAGAGGAAAATGAATTTTCTATATGTCATAATTATACAGTCACAGATAAGGCCGATGGATTAAATATGTTACTTTTTAAGGTTGGTTTAGATCACTTATCTACTGATATTGCTGAAAAATACGCAAAATATAATAATATGGTATTTCTGATTGATACAAATTGGAAAGTGTATACAACTAATATAAAAACACAATTTACAGCATCATCTCATTTGTTTAATGGTGAATATCTTATCAAAGACAAGAATAATAATATTTTAAATAAATTTGCTGTATTTGATACATATATTTTAAATGGAGAAGATGTATGTAATTTAGAGTTAATGTCAATAGATGAAACTAAAAACACCAGAATCAGGTATGCTATAGATTATTTCAAAAATGGTGATTATATATCAGAAAATAATAATGTAAGTGATTTTAGTGTGTTTGTAAAGACTTTTAAAATAGCAACGGAAAGTAAGGATATCTTTTATCATTCAGATAAAATATGGAAAGACTATTTAGGTGGGGTTCCAAATGAATCTATAGATAGACTATATACTCTGGATGGTTTAATCTATACTCCAGCAAATCTTCCTGTTGGATATAGAATTCAAAACCTTTATGGTGGAGTACAAGATTATGATCTTAGACCAGAAATCACCTGGAGACAAAATCTTAAATGGAAGCCTCCAAGAGATAATACTATTGATTTTCTAATCAGATTTGAGCAAGAAGAAATAGCAAGTTATGAAGGAAACACTATTTATCGTGATAAAATAAAGAGACTACTTGTTGATGATAAAGGAGAAAAATCATATAAGGAATTTAAAATAGGTAATCTCTATTCTGGTGATAGACAAATTATAAATTACAATCCCTGTAGAAGAGATATAAAACCTATAAAAGGTCCTTATAAACCACATTTATTTAAACCAACTAGTCCTCCTGAAGAAAATATTTACACTATTCTTATTCCAATAAGCTATAAAGGTAGCAATAAGGTATGTTATGATAGTGAAAATGAAATCATAGATAATAATACTATTGTTGAAGTAAGCTATAGTGATTTTGATAAGGATATTCATAGAGACACTTATAAAATAAATCCTCATATGAGATGGTCTATTCTAAGAACTCGTCACGATAAGACATTGCAATACAGAAATGGGTTAGATAAACAAAAGGCTGTATATAATAATATAAAATCCTGTTTAAAGATTGTTAATCAATTGAAACCTATAGAAGAAAAGCAAAGATCATTTATAAATAAATACAGATACATTTTAAGACAAGTTCCTAAAATCAAATTTAGTCAACAAGACCAAACAGTAGATATATTTAAAAGGTATAGTACAAACATTGAAAATCATTTTAAAACATACGAGGAAGTTGAAGTAGGAGACATAAAATTCGGTAATGATTTTGCAATTGCAAATGATATCTGGTCTACTATACATAATCCAGTAACTGAAGAAATTATAACCACAGGTAATGGAATTCCTCTTATAAATGAGGAAGATGAAAAATACTATAACAAAAATATTAGTATGGAAAGAAGTAAATCCTTAACCATAGAAATGCAGAATTTTCATAATAAAGTGGTTAAAAACAAGATACTTCTATCAAATGTCACTAATTATCTTAGAAAAACTGGCAATAATAACATATCACTATTAGATTTAGCGTGTGGTAAAGGAGCTGATATTCCAAAATGGAGAGATAATGGTATATCTACTTGTGTAGGTATAGACATTGTAACAGATAACATTTTGAATCCAATAGATGGTGCTTGTGAAAGATATAATTATTATAAAAAAAATCCAAGAAAAGATAAAAAACTGCCTGAAATATACTTTTTAAAGGGTGACGTTAGTAAAAATATAAACACTGGTGATGCTTTTACTGATGTGCGTTTTAAAGATTATTATAGAGATTTATGGAATATAAGTGACTTAGAAACAAATTTTGCTGAGAATAAATTTGATATTGTATCGATTATGTTTGCTATACATTATTTCTTTGAATCGAAGGAAAAACTAGATCAACTAATCGAAAATATAGATGATAATATGAAAAAAGGAGGATTTTTCATTGGAACATGTTTTAATGGCGAGACAATATTCAATCTTCTACAAAATCCACAAGTAAATAACATTTTACAAGAACACAAGGGTGGTCAAATCATATGGAAAATCAAAAAGAAGTATACTAAAAGCAAATTTCCCAAAAGTGCAGATTCATTAGGAATGAGTATAGATGTTTTAATATTTAGTATAAATAAGATAATTCCTGAGTTTTTGGTAAATTTCGACTATCTTATTGAAAGATTAGAAGAAAGAGGTATTAATCTATTGTCAGAAAAAGAGATGACTGATATGGATTTACCTATAGTAGGAAAACAAAAAAATTCAATAGGATCATTTAGAGATGTATTTCATAAAATTGAAAAAGAGACGACAAGCTCAGAAATGTATCATAATATAGTGAAGGACCTTTCTGAAGAAGAAAAGAAGTTTTCATTTCTATTCAATTACTTTATATTTAAAAAGAAATCTACTGAAGAAGAATTAGTAGATGAAATATACAAGTATATCATAACAAATACTAAGATATTTGCGGATGTATTCAAGCTAAAAAGTTTCCTAAACAAGGCTGTTGAAAAACTAGAACAAATTGGGTATAATAGAGACGCCTCAACCACTGCAGTTATTAGAGTCAAGTCAGATATAGATTCTGGTAAATTCCAATTTAGAAAAACTATCATTAGAAAAACAAAATCACAGGGAGCTGATTCTGTATCTACCCAGGTTAATGTAACTAGTGAAGTACCAGTTAAGCCTGTAGAACCTGTTAAACCAGTAGAGTCAGTAGAATCTGTAGAAACAGTTAAACCAGTAGCACCTGTTAAAAAAGCAGGTATAAAGTTAAAAATAAAACCAACAGGAAAAACAATCAAAAAGGCAGAAGTTGGTAAATCAACTACTCAACTATCGAAAGATTTTACAGTATATTATCGAGCCTGGAAAAAGAGTATAGATAGCTCAACTGATATTGAAAAAAATAAAAGAGTAAGTACAAATTTACTTAAGGTATTTGATAATGAAGAGAATAGAGCTAAAACTGATGTAAGTATAAAACTTAGAGAAGTCAGAAATTATTTAGAATCATTAAATAAATTGTAAAACAGTATTTAAAGGTAATCACATATAATAAAACAGTTATAATATGGAATTACTTAATAAACCTATAGTTACACTCAATCATAATTCCGATGATATGATTTTTAATTTATCCTTATCTAATGACTTGCCTGAGGATATGATAAATAATGATCTACTAACTATATTAAATGATTATAAAAACATGATAGATGATGTAAATAATATAAGAATATGGGATTTTTGTAAAAAACTATCAAATGAGTATGAACTTTTACATCATTGTATAAAACATAAAAATACTAATCTTGGTATAGCAAATTATGATCCAATAAGTAGATCTTTTTTTAAAATGTGGGAAATATGTCATGATTGTAATATTATAGATTTAAATAAAGAAAACATTGTATACGGTGCCTTAGCAGAAGGTCCTGGAGGTTTTATAGAATGTTTTAATTTTTATAGAAGAAGATTTTCAAAAGCACAACCTAAGGATATAATTAATTGCATTACTCTTAAACCATATAATAATGATATTCCAGGATGGACAAAATCACAAAGAATATTTAGAGAATGTAATGAATATAATATATCCTTTGGTTTAGATGATACAGGTGATCTATACAATATTGATAATATAAAACATTTCGCTGAAGAATTTACCAAAAAGGCTGACTTAGTATCTGCAGATGGTGGATTTGATTTTTCAAGTGACTATTCAAATCAAGAGATTTCTGCATTTAGATTGATATTTTGTGAAATTGTGACTGGATTAGGTATTCTTAATGTAGATGGACATATGATTGTAAAGATATTTGATTTATACAATGATGCTACTGTAGATTTACTATATATGTTAACCAAATATTTTGATAAAATCCATATTATAAAAC
>MDTG01075206.1_pt1 | contig 13315 bp, 9 predicted proteins | sample 811421 | NCBI WGS metagenome assembly MDTG01 (sample SAMN05326645, study PRJNA326480) | marine metagenome | isolation source: seawater | place: Pacific Ocean: South East | collected 2011 | reverse complement strand
GTATTTCCTATTATAGTATTTTGATTAGAAATTAATTTGCTTTCAGGTGAGGGTTTAATAATAATTCTTCCTCCAGAAAGACCTTTACCAACATAATCGTTGCAGTCTCCCATTACTGTTAAACTTATTCCTTTTGCTAGGAAGGCTCCAAGTGATTGGCCAGCCGAACCTTTTAAACTAATATTAATTGTATCATCTTTTAGTTTTTCATTTCCAAATTTTTTATATACATGGTGTGATAATCTGGTTCCTACCGATCTGAAAGTATTTTCAATATCATATTCAAAATGATTTTTTCCTGTACTATCAATTTTATCTTTTATATCCGACCAAATTTTTTCATCTAATGTTTCAGGAACTTTGTTTATATGATTTTCTTTACAGTATCGTAAGTTTTCCCCTGGATCAGTCTGAACAAGTAAAGGGTTTAAATCAAGATCATCTAAATTCGATGCTCCTTTATTGACTTGAGATAATAAATCAGTTCTGCCAATAATTTCGTTAATAGATTTAAAGCCTAAAGATGCTAATATTTCTCTGACTTCGGTGGCAACAAAAGTGAATAAATTTACAACTTTTTCGGGTGTGCCTGAAAATTTTTCTCTTAAAGATTTGTCCTGACTGCAAACACCGACTGGGCAAGTGTTAGAATGACATTGCCTCACCATTATGCATCCCATTGCAACTAAAGATGATGTTCCCATTCCATACTCTTCAGCTCCCATCATTGCTGCAATAACAACATCTCGACCAGTCTTTAAACCGCCGTCTGTTCGCAAAGTTACGTTGTGTCTTAAATTATTAAGCGTTAAAACTTGATTTGCCTCTGTCAAACCCATTTCCCAGGGAATACCTGCGTATTTAATACTAGTTTGAGGGCTAGCACCAGTACCTCCTGAATGACCAGATATTAAAATTATATCTGCTTTTGCTTTCGCAACACCTGCTGCAATAGTCCCAATACCTGTTGAAGCAACAAGTTTTACTCCAACTCTTGCTTTTGGATTAATTTGTTTTAAATCATAAATTAATTGCGCTAAGTCTTCGATAGAGTAAATGTCATGATGAGGAGGTGGAGAAATTAAAGACACCCCAGGTGTAGAGTGTCTAAGCCTTGCTATTTCATCAGTTACTTTAAAACCCGGTAACTGACCGCCTTCACCAGGTTTTGCCCCTTGTGCTATTTTAATTTCTATTTCGTTGGCATTATTTAAATAATCTACAGTTACGCCAAATCTTGCTGAAGCGATTTGTTTGACTCTTGAGTTGGCGCTATCGCCATTAGGAAGAATTTTAAATCTTTTTGCATCTTCTCCTCCCTCACCACTACATGAAGCTCCTTTGATTCTGTTCATTCCTGTGGCAAGAGTTTCATGAGCTTCGGCTGATAATGCTCCGTGAGACATACTTCCGCTTCCAAATCTTTTTAAAATTTCTTCGATTGGCTCAACCTCTTTTATATCAATAGGTTTTTTTAAGTTTTTAAATTCTAGTAAATCTCTAATGTTAATTGGAGGTAAGTTGTGTATTCCTGTAGAATATTTTTTATATTGATCATAAGATCCACTACCTACGGAGCTTTGTAATAAATGTATTAATTTGCCTTGATATTGATGATCTTCGCCACTTTTTCTATACCTATAAAGACCCCCAATTGGTAAAGTATAAACATTCTTAGCATTAAACTTAGTATGTAGCTCCTTAATTTTTTTTTTCGATTCCGATTACTCCTATCCCTGATATTCTTGATGACATACCTGGAAAATAATCAGACACTATTGCCCTACTAAGACCAACAGCTTCAAAATTACACCCTCCTCTGTAAGAACTGATTACAGAAATTCCCATTTTAGATATTATTTTTAATAATCCTGCATCAATGGATTTTTTAAATTTTGTTACACAAGTTTGAAAGTCAGATTTACCAAACAATTTTTTTTCAAATCTTTGATAAATACTATCTATAGCAAGATAAGGGTTTACCGTTGTAGCGCCAACACCAATTAAAACAGCAAATGAGTGGGTATCTAAAGCATCCGAACATTCGACATTAAGCGAACAGTAACCTCTCAACCCTTGTTTTACTAAGTGAGAATGAACAGCGCCCACAACAAGAATACTCGGGATTGAAGCGTTTTTACTGTCAATTTTCTTATCAGATAAAATTAGACAAGTACTTCCTTCTCTTACTGAGGTTTCCGCTTCCTCTCTGATTTTTTCTATTCTATCTTTTAATGACGAAGAAATATCAAATGTACAATCTATTTGTTTAGTTTTCTTTGAAAAGAATTTCTTAAATTTTTTAAATTGTGAATTAGTCAATATCGGACTTTCTAAAACATAAATATTTTCTTCTGTTAAGTTATCAAAATCTAGAATATTTCCTAAATTTCCAAATCTAGTTTTTAAACTCATAACTTTATTTTCTCTTAAAGAGTCAATAGGAGGATTTGTTACTTGACTAAAATTTTGTCTGAAATAATGCGAAACAGGTCTAAAGTGACTGGATAATACAGCAACAGGCGTGTCATCTCCCATTGAGCCAGAGGCCTCTTTACCTTCCTCTGCCATAGGATGAAGAATTAATTCTAAATCCTCAACACTCAATCCAGATAAGTATTGTCTCTTTCTTAATTCTTCGTTTGTAAACGTAGGTGTTTCTTTTTCATCTGTTATCTTTTTTTCAAGATCAATTATTTGCTTATTGTATTTTTTATAGTCCTTAGCTAAGAGATCTTTTATTTCTTTGTCCTTGAATAATTTTCCTTTTTTCAAATCTATAGCAATAATCTGTCCCGGTCCCAATTTACCTTTTTCAATAACATTGCCCTCCGGTATTTTAATCATACCTGTCTCAGATCCTGCAAAAAACAAATTATCTGAAGTAATTGAGTATCTGAGAGGTCTTAAACCATTTCTGTCAGAGGATGCTAAAACCCATTTTGCGTCTGTAGCACAAATAGCTGCTGGCCCATCCCAAGGTTCGATAGTGCTATTTAAAAAATTAAATAAATCCTGATGATTTTTTGGGACAGTTTTATTTCTTTTTGACCATGCATCAGGTATCATCATTAATTTTATTAGTGGAGCTAATTTTCCTGAATGGACTAATAATTCAAAAACGTTATCTAAAGCTCCAGAGTCTGAGGAACTTCTGATTACAGGTTTTAAATCTTTTACATTTTTAAAAAGAGAGCTGGACATATCTTGCTCATGAATTTTCATCCAATTAATATTTCCTTTTAGGGTATTAATCTCCCCATTGTGAGCTAATGTTCTAAATGGCTGTGCTAAATCCCAGCTTGGAAAAGTGTTTGTTGAATACCTCTGATGAAATACAGCAAATCTTGAAGTTAATTTTTCATTGTTAAGATCAGGGTAAAATTCTGAAAGCATTTCAGCTAAAAACATCCCTTTGTAAACTATAGACCTTGAACTAAAAGAACAAATATACAGGTCTTTTAATTGACTATCTCTAGCTATTTTTTCTATTTTCTTTCTTGTTTCAAAAAGATCCCTCTCTAAATCATTAGTCTCTAAGTTCTCGTTTTTCTTAAACATAACTTGAGCAATTTCTGGTCTATTTTGATCTGCTGTTTTTCCTAAGACATTTGGGTTTATTGGGACCTGTCTCCAGCCATAAATATAGTAGTTTCCCTCTAACAATGCAGACTCGATGATTTCTCTACATTTTTCTTGTTCAGAATAATCGGTTCTAGGTAAAAAAACCATTCCAACACAAATTCTTTTACTGTCGTCAACTGTATGCCCCGTAGCTAATATCTTTTCTTTAAAAAAATCTGGAGCTATCTCGATTTGAATTCCTGCTCCGTCTCCAGATTTCCCGTCAGCATCAACTGCGCCTCGGTGCCAAATTGCTTTTAGTGCTTCTATGCCATATTCGACGACCTTTCTAGATTTTTTTCCGTTTGTGGAGGCAATAAGACCAACACCACAGGCATCATGCTCCATTTCGGTTTTATAATTATGAGTATTTTCTAAAAGAATTTTATTTTTTTTATAATTGCCCATTTATGCAGCTCTTTCAGATTTATTTTTCCTGATTTTGGATTGCAAATACTTTTCGATTTGTAAAGCAGCATCTCTCCCATCTCTTATAGCCCAAACGACAAGTGACGCTCCCCTTACGATGTCGCCTGCAGCAAAGACACCATCCAAATTAGTTTGCATAGTTTTAAGATTAATCTTAATTGTCCCCCACTCTGAAATGGCTAATTCTTTTGCGTTAAATAATTTTGGAAGATTTTCAGGATCAAAACCTAATGATTTAATTACTAAATCTGCTTTTATTTTATATTCTGAACCTTTTTCGATTTCTGGTCTTCTTCTTCCTGATGAGTCTGGTTCACCAAGTTTCATTTTATTAACCTCAACTGCTTCAACTGTTGAGCTGCCTATAAAACTTTTTGGACTTGTTAGCCAAATAAATTCCACTCCCTCTTCGATAGCATTTCCAACTTCTCTAGCTGAACCAGGCATATTTTCTCTATCTCTTCGATATAAACATTTGACTGATTTTGCCTTTTGTCTTACAGAGGTTCTTACGCAATCCATTGCAGTATCTCCACCTCCAATTACTACTACATCTTTTCCGTCGGCGTTAAGTGTTCCATCATCAAATAATTTTACTTTATCTCCAAGGCCTTTTCTGTTTGAAGCTGTAAGAAATTCCATTGCTGGAAAAATATTTTGTAAATCGTGACCTGGTACATTAATTTCTCTAGCTTTATATACACCGGTGGCTATTAAAATTGCGTCATGTTTTTCTTTAAGCTGATAAAGAGTTTTATCTTTCCCTACTTCAAAATTTTGGACAAATTTTATTCCACTTTCTTTTAAAAGATTTGTTCTTCTCTCAACAACAAATTTTTCAAGCTTGAAGTTTGGAATTCCATAAATTAAAAGACCACCTGGTCTGTCATACCTGTCATATATTGTTACTTGATATCCTGATTTTCTCAATTCTTCTGCACAAGCCATTCCTGCCGGTCCTGCTCCAATTATTCCTACAGATTGTTTTAATTCTTTTTTTACTTTTACTGGTTTAACCCAACCCTGTTCCCAAGCAGTATCATTTATATATTTTTCTACTGATCCTATTGTAACTGTGCCATGTCCTGATTGTTCTATAACGCAGTTTCCCTCGCAAAGCCTATCTTGTGGGCAAATTCTTCCACAAACTTCAGGCATGTTGTTTGTGCTTTGTGATATTTCATAAGCCTCCTTCAATCTTCCCTCTGCTGTAAGTTTAAGCCAATCAGGTATATTATTGCTTAAAGGACAGTGTATTTGACAAAATGGGACTCCACACTGAGAACATCTACTAGACTGCTCTTTTGCTTTCTCAGTTATAAATTCATCGTAAATTTCATTGAAGTCATCTTTACGCTTGGAAGTACTTCTTTTCACAGGCGTTTCCTGTTTCAAATTTATAAACTTAAGCATTTTTCTACTCATGAGTTGGTCTTATTAATAAATAATCATTGATATTTATATATTTTTAAGGTCAATAATAATTACCTAAAATCTAAAAATCCAGTATTTTTGCTGCTATTATTTGCATACCTGCTATGCATTAAGAAATGTCATTAAAAAAACACCCTTCAATTTTAAATTTTCAAGAATGATTGAAATATTCATTTTATCTTTAATTCAAGGTATCACAGAATTTTTGCCAGTTAGCTCATCTTCGCACCTAATTATCTTTTCAAAATTTATTGATTTTTCTGAACAAAGTCTTTCTATAGATTTAAGCTTACACATTGGATCATTCATTGCAGTATTAGTATACTTTAACAAAGATATAATAAATTTTATTAAAAATAAGAAACTATTTTTTAAAATTTTGATTGCTTCAATCCCAGTGATGGCAAGTGGCTATTTTTTATTAAAAACAAATTTAATTGAGTCGTTGAGAAATATAGAAGTAATCGGTTGGGCAACAATTATTTTTGGAATTCTACTTTTTATTAGTGATAAATTTAAAATTAACAAAAGTATTAAAAGAGATTTAAATTATAAATCTGCATTATTTATTGGATTATTTCAAATTTTGTCTTTAATACCGGGCGTAAGCAGAATGGGTATTACAATAACAGCTAGTAGATTTCAAAACTTTAATAGATATGATGCTTCAAAAATTTCTTTCTTATTGTCTATTCCTGTTTTAGGTGTAATTACGATATATGGTTTGAATAATCTCATTACATCTGGTGATCTCTCAGTTTCGATTCTAGATTTTTTTTCAATTTTTTTAGCATTTATATTCTCAATATTTACAATAAAATTTTTTCTTCAGTACGTACGAAAGTTTAACTTGAATATTTTTGTAGGATATAGATTAGTTCTAGGTATGATATTGCTTTCAATTACGTATTTATAATATAAATGACAGACCAAATAAAATTATAAAAACGATTAAAAAAAAAACGACTACTGCTTTTTGAAGCGACATTATTTTACCTCATTTTTTTATATTTAATAGATTTTTTTCTATAAAGCAATATATTAAAGTAAATAAATATTTTGAACCTAATTCATTTATTTTGAATTTAGATTTTCCTTTTTTTCTTCCGATCCAATCTATTGAAATTACTTTATATTTATAATTTCTTGAAATAATTTTTAATGGTATCTCTAAAAAAATATTAAAGCTCTCAGAAATTAAAGGCATAATTTCTCTCAATGCCTTTTTCTTATATATCTTAAAAGCATTAGTATAATCATTATAGCTATTCCAAAAAATAAATTTTACAAATAAATTAAAAATTCTGTTAAGTATAAGTTTTTGAATTGGATATCCGTCAACTTTAGAGTTTCGAAGAAATCTTGATCCTAGGATAGCGTCATAATTTTCTGAAACCATTAGATCATTGTATCTTATAAGATCTTTTATGCTATCAGATTGATCAGCCATCATAATAACAACATTTTCTCCTGATGCTTTTTCTATTCCTAAATTAATTGCTCCTCCCAAGCCCTTTTTATGATTATCTAGAATTTTAAAATTTTCATAATTCTTAGATAGAGACTTTGCTTCTTCGAAAGTATTATCTTCGCTAAAGTCATTAATAATTATTACCTCAAAATTTATTTCTTTTAAATTTCCAGAGAAATAATCAAATATTTCTCTTACATTATCCATCTCGTTTCTAACTGGCACTATTATAGAAAGCATAAATTGTTTGTTTTTTTCTATTAGTAAGATATTTATTTTATAATGAAAATACTAATTACAGGTGGTTGCGGATTTGTAGGTTCAAATATAGCTATATTTTTTAAGAAAAAAATGAAAAAAGCAAAAATATATAGTGTGGACAATCTTATGCGCAGAGGGTCAACTATTAATAAGAAAAGATTAGCAAAGTATAAGATTAAGAATTTTAAATTCAACATTGAAGATAAAAATAAATTCAAAGCCTTACCAAAAGTAAACCTTGTAATTGATTGTTGTGCTGAACCTGCTATTGAGGCGTCATCGAAAGATCCAGATAGAGTTTTTAATACAAATTTAATTGGAACTTTTAATATTCTTAAGAAATGTATAAAAGACCAATCAAATTTAATTTTTTTATCTTCAAGCAGAGTATACTCTATTAGTAAACTTAGAGGATTATTAAAAAATCATAAAATCAATAAGCCTTTAAAGATAAAAAAAACAATTAATGAAGATTTCGAAACATCTTTACCGAGTTCACTGTACGGCTTCACTAAGTTAGCTTCTGAAAAGTTAATAAAGGAAATGTTTTTTAAGAAAAATTTAAAATATATTATAAATAGATTTGGTGTGATTGCAGGGCCGTGGCAGTTCGGTAAACAAGACCAGGGATTTGTGTCATTATGGGTTGCAAGACATATTTTGAAAAAAAAATTATCATACATTGGTTTCGGAGGAAATGGCTTCCAAGAAAGAGATGTGATTCATATAACAGATGTTTGTAATATCATATTTCATCAAGTCAAAAAATTGAACAAAATATTTAATCAAACATTTAATATTGGAGGTGAGAAAAGAAATACTATTTCTTTGCAAAGTTTAACTTTGAAGTGTCAAAAAATATCTGGAAATAAAATCAAGTTTAATCGTATATTAAAAACTTCAATTTATGATATCCCATATTTCGTTACTAATAATAGAAAATTGAGAAAATTTTATAATTGGAGACCTTCTAAAGGCATAAATCAGATTATTGGAGATATTTATGATTGGTTGCTTCAAAATAAGATGATATTAAAATATTTTAAATGAGCATAGCATTGATAACAGGATCATGTGGTTTAGTTGGATCTGAGTCAGCTATTTTTTTTTCTAAAAAAGGTTTTGATATAGTAGGAATCGATAATAACGCCAGAAAATTTTTTTTTGGAAAAGATGGTGATATTTCTTGGGTTAAAAGAAAACTTAACAAATCTCTTAAAAAATATAGCCACTATAGTGCTGATATAAGAAATTATGAATCGCTTAAGAAAATATTTTTAAAATATAAAAAAAGTATAAAAATTATTATACATTGCGCTGCACAACCCTCTCATGATTGGGCAAAAAATAAAGCATTTGTAGATTTTGAGATTAATGCGCGGGGAACCCTAAATCTTTTAGAACTTACCAAAATTTATACTCCCGAAGCACCCTTCATATTTATGTCAACAAACAAAGTTTATGGTGATAATCCAAATCGTCTTCCTTTAATTGAAAAAAAAACTAGATGGGAGATTCGAAAAGGACATAAATTTACCAGGGGTATAGATGAGTCTATGTCTGTAGATAATTGCACACATAGTTTTTTTGGAGTATCAAAATCTTATGCTGATTTAATTGTACAAGAATATGGAAGAAATGTTGGACTTAAAACTTCTTGTTTTAGGGCCGGATGTATAACTGGCCCTAATCATTCTGGAGCGAAATTACATGGTTTTTTGTCATATCTAGTAAAGGCCTCTCTAAAATCTAAAAAATACAATTTAATTGGATACAAAGGCAAGCAAGTAAGAGACAACATTCATAGCAGCGACTTAGTAAGTTGCTTTTGGCAATTTTTCCAAAAACCTTCATGCGGAGAAGTTTATAATACTGGTGGTGGCAGATTTTCAAATTGTTCAATTTTAGAAGCCTTACAAATAGTCGAGGATATTGCAAAAATTAAAATAAAAAAAAATATTATTAAAACCAATAGAATTGGAGATCATATTTGGTATGTATCAGACATGAAAAAATTTAAAAAAAAATATCCAAATTGGCAGCAAAAATACTCTACAAAAAAAATCTTATCTGAACTTATTGAGGAATTTTCCTCTTAATTTTTGAATAACAAAAATTGTTAAAATCAAATTTATTGGTAAAAGCATCAAACTGTATCTTGGTAAAATAAAAAAAATTGAGAATAAAAAAATATTTAAAAAATAAAAGAGTGATAAATATTGAAAAAAATCTGCCCGTCTAAAAGCCAGTAAGGCACCGAAAAAACCAGTAATGGATACAATAATTTTAGGAAAAATATGAAAAAAATTATAATAGTGGGGATAGCTCGAAGTCATATCAAAAAACATAAAAGAGAGTATTTTTAAAAGGTAAAATTTAAAATATTCAAATGGATCGCTTTTAATAATTTTTATTGCTTCATTTTTATATTTATTATCTAAGATAATTTCAAAGTTATTTTCTGTTTTAATCTTATAATTTTTAACATTATATTTTTCTATAAATTTTGGATTTCCCTCTATAGTAAAAGTTGGATTATTGCCTTTTAAAAGATTATATCCAAAAGATTTTGTAATAGTAACTGAATTGAAGACCTCATAGTTTCTGTACAGGTAAGGAGAGATAACAATTAAAGTTATAATAATTGAAATCAAACAACTTTTAAAATTTCGACTTTTTATTAAAAAGAAAAAAAATAAAGTAAATATGTAAAATAGAAAGAATTCTCCTCTTATTAAAATAAGAAAACCTGAAATGATTGAGAAAAAAATAAGATATTTTATTTTATTTCGTTTTAAGTACAAAATAATTAATAAAAAATAATGGAGCATTAAAAAAATTTGCAACGTAATAGAGGACACTTGGAGACAGGCGTAAATATTAAGAGGAAAAAATGCAAATAAAAAAGTAACTAAAATTTGAAAATTATTTTTTTCAAGTTCTTCAGTTATTTTATAAAAAATATAAATAGACCCAATGCTTATTAAAATTTGAATAAAAATTAATGAGTTGACTATTCCAAATGAGACGGGAATAAAGAAATTGATAATATATATAAAAAAGAAATACAACGGAGGCATAAAAACTGAAGGAAGTACTTTTTCTCCTATTTCTGCAAATTTTGGAATAGCATTAAATTCATCTAAAGCTACATAATAACCAATTACGCCTGATGCCTTATAGTTATGAAAAATAAAACCCCATTCATTTACTAATTCTTTATCTGCGTAAAAAAATACTGCTATAAATTTAACTAAAAAACTCAACGCTAAGATGAGATAAATCAATTGGGTTTTTGAAAATTTTTTCATATGTGGTGCGCCTGCTAGGATTTGAACCCAGAACCTCCTGGTCCGTAGCCAAGCGCTCTATCCAGTTGAGCTACAGGCGCTTTTTATATTAATTACATTAAATTTTATTTTTTGAAATAGATCCATGCTATAAATAAATAACATAATTTCAAAAAAAGTATGAGCTTATTTTCTTTGCAAACTAACCAAGATGCTAAATACCCCAGTGTATTACTTGCAATTATGCCTCTAAGTTTTATTGCTGGAAATATGATTATCAATATTAATTTGGTTTTGTTCATAATCTCTGCTTTTTTTTCATACAAAAAAGAAATTTTTTCTTTTCGATTAGATCTGATTGATAAAATAATTAGTACATTTTTTTTTATTGTTCTGTTTACAGGCGTTTATAACGATATATTTTTCTATTTAGAGAAATCTTGGAGAGCAGATTTTTCTACAACTATAAAGTCTATACTTTTTTTTAAATATCTAATTTTTTATCTTGTTTTAAGATTTTGTGTAGAGAAAAAATCTTTAAATTTAAAATATTTTTTCATTTCCTCGTCTTTAGCTTCAATATTTGTATGCTTTGATATTTTTTATCAATCAATATTTGGTAAAGATATTTTTGGTTATGGAACTGAAGGGATGGGAAGAAAACTAGGTGGACCTTTTGGAGACGAATTAATAGCTGGAGGTTTTATTCAGCGTTTTTCACTTTTTTCCTTTTTTATAGTTCCATTATTTTTTTTAAAATTTAGAAACTATAGCAAGGTTCTTATCCCAATATTATTTTTAATATTTTTTACAGGAATTATGTTTTCCGGTAACAGAATGCCTTTGATAATGTTTATATTTACTTTATTTCTAACTTTAGTTTTCCAAAAACAAGTAAGAAAATATTTCCTACATTTTTGTTTTATCATAGTTACTGCGTTCTTAATTATTTTTAATTTCAATTCAAAAGTCAAAAATAATTTTAAAAATTTTTATATGCAAGTTACCGAAATTAAAACAGTAGTTACAGAGGAAAAATTTGATTACAATAAGTCAGCATATTTTAAAGAATTTAACACATTTTATGATACCTGGTTACTAAATAAATATATAGGCGGTGGAATAAAAAATTTTAGATACTACTGTCACTATCGAGCGCCAGATACATCGGAAACTTATAAGAAATATAAGTGCAATATGCACCCACATAATTACTATTTGGAGATTTTGACGGAAACAGGAATAATCGGGTTTTTGATAATTATAGTAAGTTTTCTTTTATTTTTTTACAGAAGTTTTTTAAAAAAATATTTTTTTAAATCAACTATGAAAAACAATCACATAATTACTCCATTTATTTTCTTATTCATAGCTGAAATTTTTCCCATAAAAAGCACTGGTAGTTTTTTTACTACTGGAAATGCTACCTATTTATTTTTAATATTAGCAATATTGATTGGTCTAACTCGATTAAATTCAATTGAAAATAAATTTTAACAATATAAATTACTTAATATGAAAGATATTTTAATTACCTCTTGTTCAAGAACAGCTGTGGGTTCCTTAGGCAAAACATTAAAAAATGTAAAAAGTGATGAAATGGGTGCAGCTGTAATATCCAATGAGATAAATAATTCAGGATTAAAATCCAGTGATATAGACGAAGTAATTATGGGTCAAGTTTTAACTGGAGGTGTCGGGCAAAATCCAGCAAGACAAGCGGCTATCAAATCTGGAATACCAAAAGAAAAACCTGCTTATATTGTGAATCAAGTTTGTGGGTCAGGGATAAGATCAATAGTGTCGGGTTTTCAAAGTATCAAATCAGGAGACTCTAAAATAGTTATTGCTGGTGGCCAGGAAAGTATGTCTTCAGCTCCTCATGCAATTCATCTAAGAGATGGGAAAAAATTAGGGGATGCTGAAATAATTGATACCATGATTAAAGATGGATTGTGGGATGCATTTCACGGATATCATATGGGCATAACCGCAGAAAATGTTGCTGAAAAGTTTCAAGTTACAAGAGATCAACAAGACAAATTTGCTCTTAATTCACAAGAAAAAGCTCTTAAAGCACAAAAAGAAAAAAAATTTGATAAAGAAATTTTTAATTATAAAATTAAATTAAAAAATTCAGAAGTGAATTTCAATAAAGATGAACATCCTAGAGAGGGTATAAATCTACAAGCATTGTCAAGATTAAAACCTGTTTTCAAAAAAGATGGTACAGTCACAGCAGGGAACGCCTCTGGTATTAATGATGGCGCTGCAGCAGTGACCTTGATGTCTAGTGAAGAAGCTGAAAAAAGAGGTATTGAAAAACTTGTCTCAATTAAATCTTGGGCAAGTTGCGGGGTTGATCCAGCGATAATGGGAACTGGTCCGATCCCTTCCTCAAAGAAAGCCTTGGATATAGCTGGCTGGTCTGTAAAAGATGTAGATTTGTTTGAAATAAATGAAGCGTTTGCAGCTCAAAGTTTAGCAGTTTTAAAAACCCTTTCAATTCCAGATGAAAAAGTAAATGTAAATGGAGGTGCAATTGCTTTAGGTCATCCAATTGGAGCCTCGGGAACAAGAATTCTAGTAACTCTCATTCATGAGATGATTAAAAGAGATGTAAAGAAAGGTTTAGCGACTCTTTGTATCGGTGGAGGAATGGGTATTGCAATGTGTATAGAAAGATAATCTCATTTATCTTTGCTAATGATTATCATTAAAAGTGTTTTCCTTAATTTTTAGTGATAATGATTTTCAATATTAAACATAAAAGTTGAAATAAAATATACATTATTTAGGCTTAAGT
>MDTG01432500.1_pt1 | contig 13316 bp, 8 predicted proteins | sample 811421 | NCBI WGS metagenome assembly MDTG01 (sample SAMN05326645, study PRJNA326480) | marine metagenome | isolation source: seawater | place: Pacific Ocean: South East | collected 2011 | reverse complement strand
GGCTTGGTCTGTATCTTCGATGCGCAGAATGAACTCGCCTTCATGCTGCCGCGCAAACACCCAGTTGAACAGCGCCATATACGCAGTGCCAACATGAGGATCGCCCGTTGGCGATGGGGCGATGCGGGTTCTAACCTTCATAAGAGCCGACTAAAACCCCATATCTTCGGCGTTTTCTGGTATCAGCGGATACGAGATCCCAGCCATCTTTTGCACCACACGTACCACCTGGCAGGAATATCCAAACTCGTTGTCGTACCAAACATAAAGCACGACCCGATTGTCTTTGGCGATAATAGCTTCGCCATCGACGATGCAGGCATGCCGGTTACCGACTAAATCCGATGAGACAATATCTGGCGAAGTAGTGAAGTCTATCTGGCGTTGCAATTTGCCGTACAACGCCGAAGTCCGAAGGAACTCCTTCATGTCTTCTTGGCTGGTTGCTTCGTCCAGGGTCAAATTCAATATCACCAAGGAAACATTTGGCGTCGGTACACGAATGGCGTTGCCGGTAAGCTTGCCATCCAACTCCGGCAATAGCTTGGTTACCGCAGAGGACGCACCAGTTTCGGTAATCACCATATTAAGCGGCGCACCACGACCACGACGATTCTTCTTATGGAAGTTATCGATCAAATTTTGATCGTTAGTATAGGCATGCACGGTTTCCATATGCCCGTTAACAATCCCATAGCGGTCGTTTACCGCTTTCAACACCGGCACGATGGCATTAGTGGTGCAACTGGCCGCTGCTAATACAGCGTCGTCTGGCTCAATATCCCGATGGTTAATCCCGGCAACGATATTTTTGATGCCGCCCTTGCCTGGCGCCGTAAGAATTACCCGGGCGGCACCCTTCGATTTGAGGTGTTGCGACAATCCCTCTTGGTCGCTCCAAGCCCCGGTATTATCAATAATGATTGCATTATCAATGCCATAGGACGTGTAGTCGACTTTGTCGGGCCCGTCAGCGTAGATCACCCGAATAACATTGCCGTTGGCGATAATGCATTCGTTTTCCTCATCCACCCGCAGAGTGCCCTGGAAACTTCCGTGCACCGAGTCGCGACGCAACAAGCCCGCACGTTTCGCGAGATCATTAGCCCCACTGCGTCGCACCACAATGGCGCGCAAGCGCAACTGGGTACCGCCGCCAGTCTTCTCAATCAACAAGCGCGCTAACAAACGTCCAATCCGGCCGAAACCGAATAGCACGATGTCTTGGGGCGCCGCTAACGGCGGCGTTGTGACACCAACGACCTTGGCGCATTGTTCCTGCACATATTGCTTAATTTCAGCCTCATCCTTGATCGATCTTTCGATTAGCGTGGAGGCCATTTTGCCCACATCAACATGACAGGGACCGAGGTCAAGCTCGCTCATCGCCACTAAGATCGGGTAGGTTTCGAATTCAGATAATTCGTTTTGCGCAAGCTGGCGGACATAGCGATGGGCTTTCATCAACTGGGTCACGCTTTGGTTGTAAAGCGCACGACCGTAGCAGTACACCACGACGTTCTTCCGATACAACTTCCCGATCAACGGGATCATTGCTTCAGCAAGCGCTTCTCGTTCTTTCCAATCGGGGAAGTAATCATCAAGACTAGGTAATGCCACAGCGTTTCCTCTTTCAGTCGTAGCGTTGTTACAGCTGAGCGCATCGGCTCACCGTTGCTAATGCGGCGCCATTATAGGAATTACCGACCAGTGGGCAACAGCGAAATTACGAATTCCCTATCTGTTCTCGGCACCTCTGTCACAGCTCATGGCTGTCTACCTAGATCAGTAGCCTAGCGGTAACTAGCATTTATGTCGGCAAGGGCCGCACTGCCCGGACACAACTGAGCCTCGTTCAACTCATTCAACGGTTGATCTACAGTGTCCATGATGTCATGACACTCCACCGGATCGGGGTCAACATAGAGCAAGCCAGTAACCACTTCGCCCTGCTCTTGAGAACGCTGCACATAGTTCAACGCGCCAACTCGATCATGAGCGTCATAATCTGCATCCAGTTTGTGCAAGCGCAAAGTACTGCCGTCCGGCATCGACACATCTTCACGAGTGCCTTCCGCATAGTCTACGGTGACCTCGGGATGAGTCATGATTAGATCCGCATTAACCAGCTCTTGGGTGTGCTCGCGCACAAACTCATAACTCTTGGTCGACCCGTTGTGGTTGTTGAACGCAACACATGGCGAAATCACGTCAATAAACGCCATCCCCTTATGCTTTAGCGCAGCCTTTATCAGCGGCACCAATTGGGCCTTATCACCGGAAAAACTGCGCGCCACAAATGTCGCGCCAATTTGCAGTGCCATGCTGACCAGATCAATTGGCTCATAGAGATTGGGCGCACCTTTCTTACTGGTTGAACCCTTATCATTAGTTGCAGAAAACTGACCCTTGGTTAGACCGTAGGTGCCGTTGTTATCAACCAAGTACAGCATATTAATGCGACGCCGCACGATATGTGCAAATTGCCCCAATCCTATGGACGCACTGTCGCCATCACCAGATACACCGATACCCAGCAACTCGCGATTGGCCAAATTAGCCCCCGTCATCACGCTAGGCATACGCCCATGCACAGAATTGAAACCATGGCTTTTGTTCAAAAAATAGCTGGGGGTTTTGGACGAACAGCCAATACCCGATACCTTAGCGAACCGATGTGGCGGCAGCGATAATTCCGCACATGCCTGCACAATTGCCGCACTTACAGAATCATGGCCGCAGCCTGCGCACAGTGTCGAGACCGAGCCCTCATAGTCCCGCCGTGTCAGTCCGAGCTCGTTTAGAGGCAGATTTGGGTGGTGAACTTTTGGCTTTGCCACAAAGGTCATGATTGCACCTCCGAAATTCGAGACAACTTGTTAGCGGTAAAATATTCATTGATCTGCTGATGAATCGTATCAGCTGAAATCGACAGTCCCGCATAGTAGAGAATAGGTACGAGTTTAGCTGGCGCAGTCTGCAATTCGTTGATCAGTAACGTACGCATCTGCGCATCACGATTTTGTTCTACAACGAATACCAAATCATGCTCTTGCACAAACGCTTCCACTTCCGCACCAAAAGGAAATGCACGAACGCGGCAGCTGTCCAGCGCGATGCCGTCTGCGTGCAAGAGATCTAATGCTTCTGGCATCGGCAAAGCCGTGGTGCCGTAGAACAAAACTCCTACTCGGCGCTTTTGATCATCGATCTCTGCGGCAGGCACCAAACCGCGAATTGTTTGCCACTTTAGCTCCAAGCGCTGCATGTTGCGTTCATAAGCTTCCGGCGACTCAGTGTAGGCGGCGAATTCATCTCGGGAAGTACCCCGAGTAAAAAACGCTCCTTTATCAGGGTGTGTCCCTGGCAGTGTTCTGTAGCCGATGCCATCGCCGTCAACGTCTAGATAGCGACCGAATACTTCACTGTTTTCCAGGGCCTCACTGTCGAGCACCTTGCCGCGATCGTAGCGAACTTGATCATCCCACTGCAGTGGCTCGCTCAAGTTGTCATTCATCCCCAGCTCTAGGTCACTCATGACTAGAACCGGCGTCTGCGCTCGATCCGCCAGATCCAAGGCTGCAGTGGCAAAATCGAAACACTCTTTTGGCGTTGCGGGAAAGAGTAATGGGTGCTTAGTATCACCATGGGATGCATAGGCCGCACCAATCAAATCACCTTGCTGGGTGCGCGTGGGCATGCCCGTGGAGGGACCCGAACGCTGAATATCCCAAACCACAGCCGGGATCTCAGCAAAGTAGGCCAGACCCAAAAACTCAGACATAAGCGAGATGCCCGGACCACTTGTCGCGGTGAAAGCGCGAGCGCCATTCCACGCTGCTCCAATAACCACGCCGATGGCCGCCAACTCATCTTCTACCTGAATGATGGCGAATTTTTTCTTACCACTGGACTCATCAACGCGCAGACGATTGGCATGGTTTTCAAAACTTTCGGCCACCGATGTGGAGGGAGTGATCGGATACCAAGCACAGACAGTAGCACCGCCATAAACAGCCCCTAGGCCCGCGGCATCATTTCCGTCCATCATAATGCGATCGCCAACAGCGTCAGAGCGCCTGACCTGCAACGGTAATGGGGCCTGTAAGTATCGTAAGGCGTAGTTTCGGCCAATCTCCAAGGCACGAATATTCGGCGCGATAAGCGCATCCTTGCCTTTGTATTGCGTCGCCACCATGCCGGTAATGACCTCAAATTCAATATTCAGCAGACCTGCCAAAGCGCCCAAATAGGTGATGTTCTTGAACAAGCTGCGCTGTTTCGGATCGGCAAACTCCGGCAGCATCATGGTAGCTATTGGAATACCAATTTCGATCACATCATCGCGACGCAAGGTCTTGGCCAGGGGCTTCGAGTTGTCGTAGAGCAAGTAACCACCAGGCGAAACGCTGGCGACATCTTCAACTAAGGTCTCCGCATTCATGGCCACCATAATGTCCACACCCTCGCGTCGCCCGAGGTAACCCTGCTCACTGACTCGCACCTCGAACCAGGTTGGCAAACCCTGAATGTTGGACGGAAAAATGTTTCGTGTCGCAACGGGAATACCCATACGAAACAATGCCTTAGCAAACATACCGTTTGCACTGGCTGAACCCGAGCCGTTTACATTGGCGAAGCGAATTACAAAATCGTTGTACTTTACTGGCATTTTTCCACTCATGATGCAAACGAACCCAATTGCGGAACATGCACAACAGAGCGTTGCATGTCCCAAGCGTTTGTTGGGCATCGCTCGGCACAAAGTCCACAATGTAGACAGACGTCTTCATCTTTCACCATAACCCGCCCAGTTGGCAGATCCGTAGAAACATAGAGCGCTTGCTCTGTATTCACAGCGGGGGCCGTGAGCGTCTGACGCAACGCCGGTTCTTCATCGTTGGTAACGAATGAGATGCAATCCATCGGACAGATGTCGACACAGGCATCGCATTCGATACAAAGCTTTTCCGCAAACACCGTCTGCACATCACAGTTGAGACAGCGCTGCGCTTCCAGAGCGGCCAGTGCCTCATCGAATCCGAGTTCAACCTCGACCTTGATATTAGTCAGCGCCGTGGTGTGCTCGACTAGGGGCACCAAATTCCGTGCAGATGCGTCATGTTCGGCATCGTATGCCCACTCGTGCACACCCATCTTGGTCGATAACAAGTTAACGCCCTCAGGCGGGCGGTCCGCTTTCAGATCCTTACCTTGGCAGAGCAAGTGAATACTGATCGCCGCGCGATGAGCATGGGCCGAAGCCCAAATGATGTTCTCCGGTCCAAAAGCACTGTCACCACCAAAGAAAACCTTGGGGTTATCTGACTGCAAGGTCACCTCATCGAGTACCGGACAGTCCCACTTATCGAATTCAATCCCCAGATCGCGCTCAATCCAGGGGCAATGATTATCTTGCCCAATCGCCATCAGGACATGATCAGCCTCGATAAACTCATCAGGTTCACCGGTTGGCTCGTAACGCAAACGACCGTCCTCGCCCCGCACTGGAGCAACGCACTCGAATAATACGCCTTTAAGCTTGCCATTCTCATGGACAAATTCTTTTGGTGGGCGGTTATTGATGATCGGAATGCCTTCACGCATTGCATCTTCTTTTTCCCACTCCGAGGCCTTCATCACCTCAAATGCAGAACGCACCACAACTTTGACCGACTCTGCGCCCAGTCGGAGCGATGTTCGACAGCAGTCCATCGCGGTATTACCACCGCCCATTACAATCACCTTGCCGCTGATTTCGGTTATGTGCCCGAACGCCACACTGGACAGCCAATCGATACCGATATGGATATAGTCGTCAACTTCTTGCCGACCCAATAACTCTAAATCGCGGCCACGGGGTGCCCCTGTGCCAACAAAGTAGGCGTCAAAGTCCTGTTCCATCAGCGATTTCATGCTGCTGATTTCTTCACCGAAATGACAGACCACGCCCATATCGAGAATGCGCTCGACCTCTTCATCCAGAACCTCTTCTGGCAGACGGAATGCAGGAATCTGCGAACGCATAAACCCACCGCCTTTGGCGTCTTTTTCGAATAAGTGCACTTCGTAGCCAAATGGCAACAGGTCCCTTGCAACCGCTAGCGATGCCGGTCCGGCACCAATCAGCGCAATCCGCTTGCCGTTTTTGGCCGTGGGTACCGCTGGCATATATGCGCTGACATCCCCTTTATTGTCGGCAGCGACACGTTTCAGGCGGCAAATCGCGACTGGCTTTTCTTCAGTACGCACGCGTCTGCAGGCTGGCTCACATGGACGATCGCAGGTACGCCCGAGCACACCCGGGAATACATTAGAATCCCAATTCAGCATGTACGCTTCGGTGTAGCGTTCCTCAGCAATTAAGCGAATATATTCAGGAACGGGCGTATGCGCTGGGCACGCCCATTGACAATCTACAACCTTATGGAAGTAGTTAGGATCATCAACATTTGTGGATTGCATATGATGTTTGACGCCGGCCTCGCAGTAAAGCCAGAGCGCTTGTTACCCCCCATTGAAAAACGGCGCCGATCGCCATCACTTGTCCAACTTTAGCTTAGGGTTCGCATGAACGCTAGTACTGGCCATGGCATGAGCAGCAAAATCCACGCTGCGGCAATACAACACTGAAACGGCTAATAATCAGACAAATTTTCCCGCCAATAGCAGCCCGCCAAGCGCTCAATAGAGGTAAACTAGCCGGTTTAGGCACTGACATTTCATAACGTGACCCACCTGATCTTACCAACCAAAGCTGAGGACTTGTTGCCTCAACGCGCTGGCGACCAACTCACATGGCGCGGCCTCAGCGGTAGCGCCCACTTATTAGCGCTGAGCGAGTTCGCAACCCAACTACGCCAACAAACATCCGCGCTGACACCCCAATTGATCGTCCTTGTCACGGCCGAGCCCGCGAGCACAGAAGAGTGGGCATCGGGGATTCGCTTTTTTCAGTCATCTGCAGAACCACATCAAATATTAAGGTTCCCGGATTGGGAAACCCTACCCTATGACGCATTCTCACCGCATCAGGACATCACTTCAGAGCGGTTGGCTTGCTTGCAAAATCTACGCAACGGACAACAGGGGCTACTGATCGTCCCCGCACCGACCCTGGTCCAAAAAATTGCACCCACAAGCTTTCTCGATGGCGCCTGCTTCGACCTACGGCGCGGACAGATATTTGACACTGAATCCGAACGCTTGCGACTTGAGGCAGCCGGCTACCAAGCTACAGATACGGTTACCGAGCGCGGCCAATACGCCGTGCGCGGTGCCGTCATGGACATCTTTCCTATGGGCGCCGAGTTACCGGTGCGCATTGACTTGTTCGACGAAGAAATCGACACCTTGCGCACGTTCGACCCTGACTCCCAACTCAGCGTGGCGCAGATCAATGAATTAAAAATCCTGCCCGGCAAAGAGTTCCCCTTCGACGACGCCGCCATCGCCCATTTTCGCGATCAATGGCACAACGCTTTTAACGTTGATGTGCGCCGCTGCAGTATTTACCAAGACGTCTCGAGCTATATCGCACCCAACGGCATCGAATACTACTTACCATTCTTCTTCGAGCAGATGGCAACCCTCTTCGATTACCTACCCGAAGACACGTTATTTGTTTTGGAAGACGGGGTAATGGAGGCATGCGAGCAATATCTCGCCGAAGTGTCTGCCCGATACGAGTCACTACGCCACGATGTTGAGCGACCTATTTTGGAGCCTAGCGCACTCTATCTTGATGAGCCGACCCTACGCCGTCACCTTGCTCAGTATCGCCGCATCTCGATTAGCGAAACCCCGCGCAAACACGAGCGGATTTTTAATTGCAGCGCCTTTCCTGAATTGCATGCCAATCCGCGACTAGCCCAGCCCGCAAGCGCGCTTATCAAGTTTTTAGATGATCAGCCGCTGCCTGCCTTATTTGTGGCAGAAACTGCCGGACGGCGCGAAATTTTCGACGAAATGCTGCGCAAAGCCGGGATCAATGCCAAACCATTAGCAAGCTTTGCAGACTACCAAGAAGCCGGACAACCAGAACATTCTATAACCGTTGGGCCGTTGGCGGCGGGACTCTGGTCAGATCAAGCGCTGATCGTCACAGAAACAGAAGTGCTGGGCGCCCGTCAGAACTCCACACCGACGGACTCAGCAGCGGTCATTGATACTGACCAAATTGTGCGCAACTTGACCGAACTGAGCATCGGCGCACCAGTCGTGCATATGCAGCACGGTGTAGGCCGATATCTCGGGTTGGACACCTTAGAGATTGATGGCGCATCCCAAGAATTTCTGACCCTCAGCTACGCCGGCGGTGCCAAACTTTATGTGCCCGTCACATCACTGCATTTGATTGGGCGATATGCTGGCGCTGAAGAAGAGCTTGCGCCACTGCATCGGCTTGGCTCCGATCAGTGGGAGCGCGCGAAACGTCGCGCAGCGGAAAAAGTCATCGACGTGGCGGCTGAACTACTCGACATCTACGCGCGACGCGAACTAAAACTCTCCCATCGGCTTGGAGCCGAGGCGGAGGATTACGCGAGGTTCGCAGCTGAATTCCCGTTTGAGGTCACACCCGACCAGCAAACGGCTATTGACGCTACTCTGAACGACCTAGCCGCGGAGCGCGCCATGGATCGCTTGGTCTGCGGCGATGTCGGCTTCGGCAAAACCGAGGTAGCCATGCGCGCTGCATTTGTTGCCGTACAGAGCAATAAGCAAGTCGTCATTCTAGTGCCGACCACACTGCTGGCACAGCAACACTTCGACTCCTTCCGCGACCGTTTCGCGCAATGGCCAGTGACCATAGAATCCGTTAGTCGCTTGCGCAGCAATGCGGAGAATGGGGAAGTCGCTGAGCGCTGTCGCAACGGCAAGGCCGATATCGTTATTGGCACTCATAAGGTTCTAGGCACAGATTTTGGCTTTAAAGATCTCGGCCTAGTCATTATTGATGAAGAGCATCGCTTCGGGGTACGGCAGAAAGAACGGCTGCGTGCTCTGCGCGCGGAGGTTGATGTTATGACCCTGACCGCCACACCGATACCAAGGACATTAAATATGTCGCTGAGTGGTATCCGCGATCTGTCAATCATTGCCACCCCGCCAGCGAAGCGTCTGTCCATAAAGACCTTTGTTCAACAGCGGCGCGAGCAAAGCGTACGTGAAGCGATCAGTCGCGAATTGATGCGCGGTGGTCAAGTGTTTTTCCTGCACAACGAAGTCCGCAGCATCGAGCAAGCTGCCCAAACTCTGCGTGACTTGGTGCCTGAGGCGCGCATCGGGATCGGCCATGGTCAAATGAAAAAACTGCAACTAGAGCAGGTGATGAATGACTTTTATCATCGGCGACTTAATGTTTTAGTTTGCACGACCATTATCGAAACAGGCTTAGACATCCCTAATGCCAACACCATAATCATCGAGCGCGCAGATAAATTCGGCCTTGCTCAGCTGCATCAGCTGCGCGGTCGGGTTGGCCGCAGCCACCGCCAAGCCTATGCCTATCTGCTGACGCCAGAACCACGAAGCCTGAGTGCCGATGCAGTCAAACGCTTAGACGCGATCGAGGCCGCTGGCGATCTCGGTGTCGGCTTCACTCTCGCAACCCACGATATGGAAATTCGTGGCGCTGGAGAACTCCTGGGCGACGACCAATCGGGGCAAATCGAGTCTATTGGGTTCTCGTTGTATATGGAGATGCTTAATCAGGCTGTTGACGCATTGCGCTCCGGCAAAATACCCGACCTGGACAGCCCACTCGAACCGGTAAATCAGGAGGTCAATTTGCATGTACCAACCCTGATCCCAGACGACTATCTACCTGATGTACAAGCGCGGCTGATTTTGTATAAGCGCATCGCCAGCGCCAAAGACAGCGCAGCACTGGATGCGCTACAAGTTGAAATCATCGACCGCTTCGGGCTACTTCCTATTCAGCTGAAACAGCTGTTCAGCGTTACCCAGGTAAAATTGTTGGCACAAGCTCTTGGTATTGTGAAATTGGATCTTGGAGAAGAGCGCGGCAAACTAGAGTTCAGCAAAACCACCCGCGTGGACCCGTTGATGATTGTTAATTTGGTGCAGCAAGAAAGTCAGACGTTTCGACTCGAAGGCTCCTCGACCCTGCGCATTCAATGTGCGCTTGAATCATTTGAGCAACGCCTAGCATTCGCTCATGAACTGCTGGAACGCTTAACACCACAGCAAGAGGCGGCAGCCTGAAATGATGTGGCGCCCGCTGACATTTATACTGTGCTGCGGATTAAGCCTTCACACAAGCGCGGTCGCGCCTCGAGAACTCACCAACTTGAAGGATGCTCTGCCGAGCAATCGGTTCGCCATTGAAGTGATCGTATTTTTGCGTGAACCCACCGATGACAGCGTCATGGAACCCCTACAGGAAGAGCCACAACCGGCCTGGCCTCAGGACCTTATGGCTTTACCGAGGCAAAGCACCCAACAGCGAGCACAACATCCAAATCAATTTTGGGCCACTGCGTTAAACAACCGTTACTGTCATGGGGGCGGCGAAACTCTGTTGCCAGACTTTATGAAAATTGTCCTGAGCAACGGCTTTGAAGCAGAACTACTCAATGAATTTTCCCCGGCAGGCAGTCAGGTAACACTCATACCACCACTCACGGCTGCAGAAGCTAACCCGCTCAGCGTCGATCCTATCGACGTTTATGAGCCCGAACCGAATACTGAAGCAGTGACGGCCGTGACCATATCCCCAATCAGCAGCGCCGAGGACGACTTCGCACGCGCCTTGCAGCAGTTCAATGACGACATGGACGGCAACAGTTGGCAATGGCTAAGCGCCGAGCAACTAACGTTACAAGAACAACGGCGTAATATTGCTTTGGCACCAGAACTAAACGTAGTTTTCCATGGGCGCTGGCAGCAGCCTGTGCCTCCTCGAGACGCACCGCAACGAATTCTGTTACCCGTGGGAAATCTACAGTTGTCGACTGAGTTCATGCGCCTGAATGGCCACATTGGTATAACCCTCGGCCGATACCTCCACGCCAACACCAAGTTGTGGTTACACCCAGATCCTTCTTCAAACCAATACGCGCTGTTGCATGAGAGTCGACGCATGCGCAGTGGCGAACTGCACTATATCGACCACCCGATGATGGGGGCACTGATCAATATCGTGCCGATCGAAGCCGATACGGTACTGGAGAGTAGCTGGCGCGCCTTACAAGAGGCTAAGACATTTACTAGCGGGGAATAGCATAGAGTGCTGGCAGGTTACGACCGTAGCCACGAAAATCTGCACCGCAGCCGAATATCGGCCGATCAGCGCCAACCACACCGATGAAATCCGCCAGTGTGCTGTCGTCAGATGAGTCTGCGACGGGTTGATCGACCATTACCGCAAACCGAGATGAAGCGACCTTATGTACAAGCAACCAGTCCCGCAATGCTTGCACCGTCGATGCACAAGTCAGGACATCGGCAACCAGCAGAACATTACGCCCATGTAACTCCGGATGAGCACTATTTCGCCAATTGGCGACGCCACCCTGCTGACGATCCAAACCACTGTCGATGTCCACATAGCCAATTTGCATGGGCATAACCAAGCGCCCCATTAATTGGCCGGTTAAAAAGAGCCCTCCGGGCACCAGACTTAGCAACACTGGATTTTGATCCTGCAAATCTGCGGTTATCTGGACCGCCATGCGATCAATGGCCTGACTTACCTGGACGGGTGAATACAACTGCTGTGCCTGAGAAAAACCTCGACTCACTTCATCCGGCACACCACTCGCAAAAGGCAAGTCGCCAAGATTCATCACCGGGTGTCGCCCCCAGGCTCTGGCAACACATGCAAGGTGCGCGTAGGAAAGGCAATTTCCGCGTCGTGCTGCTCAATAATTTGCGCAATATTTAACAAGATGCGCTGTTTAACTTCATGATAGGTCTGCCAATCAACTGTCCTGGTAAACGCATAAACAAAGAAATCTACCGACGACGGCCCAAAGGTCACAAAATTCACCATTAAAACTTGCTGCTGATCGATTTCGTCGCTTTGCTCCAACATCTCGCGTACGCCAGCCACGATCGCTTCCATAGCGCCAATGTCTTCATAACGAAGCCCTATGGTCTCGTAAATGCGGCGGTTGTACATGCGCGAAGGATTTTCTACCGCCAAGCTCGAAAAAATCGAGTTAGGCAAATACAGGGGCCGTTTATCAAACGTGCGTATGCGTGTTAATCGCCATCCGATGTCCTCTACGGTGCCCTCGATATCTCGGTCCGGTGACCGCACCCAATCCCCCACCGAGAACGGACGATCCAAGAAAATCATCAAGGCACCAAAAAAGTTTGCGAGCAAATCCCGTGCAGCAAAACCAATGGCAATGCCGCCAATACCACCAAACGCCAAAACCCCAGAAACAGACACTCCAAACGCCTGCAGCACGAGCAAAGTTCCAGTGATCGCGACGGTGGCGCGCAAAAGCTTGCCCACCGCTGATGCAGTGGTTTGATCAAGGGACTTATCTTCAGTGTGATTCGCTATGTAATGCTCTTCAATCATGCGAATGAATCGCAGCGCAAACCATACCAGCAACCACACCACAGCCACGTCGCGCATACTGTCGATGTATTGAAAGATCTCCGCTTGGGCATCGCCCCCCACCACTTCCGCCGCGAGACTAATACCCAGCGCCCAAACCGCTATGCCGGCCGGGCGGCGGCCTGCCTCAACGAGCGCATCGTCCCAGTAGTTATTGCTCTTTTGTGCTTGTCGCGCCAAGCGATCTAGGGACACTTTAAGCATAAGGCGAAGCCCTGCCGTCAGTAATATGATGAGAAAGACTTCGGCAATCCAGCCGTGAGTGGCCAAAAAATCCAATATTGTTTGCATGCAAAAATCCGTTGGCTTAATTGCTGACTATGCCCCTAAGCGAAGCGCAGCGACCATAGTAGCGCGTACGCGCAGCGAATCCATCATATGCCGGCACCGAACTGAGTCGAGTTCCTGCAAATTTGCACTGGTCAGGCGCCCTCACCTCTGTATATACTACCAGCACTGTATGTTTACCCAGGATCAGTTATGGCCAATGTTAGCCCAATGATGACTCCCGCCGCGCTTACCGCACGGCAAACTCAGGTGCTGGAACTGATTCGTCAGTACATTGTCGATACCGGCTATCCACCAACTCGGGCTGATATCGCGAAAGAGCTTGGCTTTAAGTCGGCGAATGCTGCAGAAGAGCACCTCAAAGCGCTAGCCCGTAAAGGCGCGATAGAAATGATTCCAGGAACATCGCGCGGCATACGCCTGCCCGACTTGG
>MDTG01408429.1_pt1 | contig 13316 bp, 14 predicted proteins | sample 811421 | NCBI WGS metagenome assembly MDTG01 (sample SAMN05326645, study PRJNA326480) | marine metagenome | isolation source: seawater | place: Pacific Ocean: South East | collected 2011 | reverse complement strand
TTTTCTGCGGGTCTAGCGCTACCGCTATGATGAGCTCAGTGGCATGGGCCATGATGCCCACACAGAAACAGAACGTCGTCTCATCGAGGGCCGCCTTTCCTTCCACAGTGTACCCATGGTCCAGGGTGGCCCTCGAGACGGGAGCGGAGATCAGACTCGCACCCTACGATGAAAACCACTACACAAGACCCCAGGACATTCTCGACCTCATCGATCAAAACACGGCCGTGGTCGTGATTTCACACGTCGAATACGCGAACGGCCAGAGGTACGACCTGAGGGAGTTCTCCGATGCCGCCCATTCGGTTGGGGCCATTCTGATGGTCGACGCGACCCAATCCATGGGAATGGTCCCCATCGATGCGGTGGAATCGGGCGCGGACGTCATTATCGCTTCGGGGTACAAGTGGCTCAGGGGGACCTATGGGGCCGCCGTCGGATTCCTTTCCCCCACAGCCAAGAGGCTCGTCCCCGGACTGGTCGGGTTCCGAAGTCATGAGGATATCTGGGACATGAGATCGGATAGGATGAGCCTGCCGGAGGATGCTAGCAGGTTCGAGTTCACCACTCTCCACTTCGGAGCCATCCAAGGACTCGCCGCTTCCATCGAAGAGATGGTAAGCATCGGCCCGGATAAGATATGGGAGCATGACATAGCTCTCGCGGACACCATCATCCAACTAGCAGCTGACATGGGTCTGGAGGTAGTTTCACCAACAGATTACCCCCAGAGGAGCGCCATCGTTAGCATTCGCCCCCCTCCTGGGAACGATAGTTCAGAGATAGTCAAGAAGCTTCAAGACGAATTCGGCATACTCGTAACCGACAGGTCTGGGATGATCAGGGTCTCTCCTCATATTGACAACGACCAAGGGCAGATCGAGTTTCTGTTCTCGTCTCTTGAGGCCATCCTAGCCCAATAACCCAGTTAGGACTTAACATGGCAGCCCCACGCGAGCTCATGGGCAGCCCCGTCGTAGTGGTAGGCATGCACCGAAGCGGCACGAGCCTCGTCTCGAGGATTTTGGACGAGTGCGGGGTCATGATGGGCAAGGACCTGCAAGAGGACCACGAGTCACTGTTCTTTATCGGACTCAACGAGTGGATATACGAGAATGCCGGAGCCAGCTGGGAGAGGCCCATCGCCCTCGCCGAGCTGACCAAACTAACACCGGCAATGGAAGCTATCGAGGCATATGTAAGAAAGAGACTCTCCAGCAGGTCCAGCAGGGCATATTCCGGCGAATCACTCAAGAACGGCGTCTTTGATATGGAGGGGACGTGGGGTTGGAAGGACCCCAGAAACGGCCCATCGCTACCGTTATGGAAGTCTATATGGCCTGATATGAAGGTAATACATGTCCTGAGGCATGGGGTGGACGTCGCTGCTAGCCTTAAGACGAGGAATTCCAATCATTGGGAGGGGGGTGTCAGCAGATTCAAGAAATGGCTTCCAACCTACTCCTGGAGGTCGAGCAGATACCCCATAATGAGGGGCCAGAGGTCGGCCACGATGGAGGGGGGCCTGAGCTTCTGGTCCGAGCAGGTGGGTATGGAGATGGAGATATTGAGCACCATCGACGACAAGCACACTGTGAGGTACGAGGAACTTCTTTCTTCTCCAAGAGATCAGATTTCTCGTATTCTCGAATATCTCTCGATAGACATCAGCGAAGAAAAAATCTCTGCAATCGAGGCCGATATCAATCATTCGAGAGCATTCGCCTTCAGGCAGGTCCCAGAACTAGTCGAATTCGCCGAGAACAATTCAAGCGTGCTCGAGAAGCACGGTTACTAGCTTCCAACCAGAACACACCATGTGCCAGCATGAGAATACTGCTATAACTCAAGGGCTTTACAATCACCCGATTGAATGCACATTCTGGTCATGTCACGCTCAACCCTTTCCCATGGTTTCGGGGGCTTCGAGAGGCAGTGCGAGGACCTCTGCGAGGGATTCGTGAAAGCCGGTCACAGGGTGACAGTGCTGACTACCTCTCGACATGACGGGGTAAAAGTGGAGGAGAAGTCTGGTTTCACCATCAGGTTCCTATCTCCCTCCACACCCATGAAGCTCTCAAGGTCCTGGTTCAAAGAATCCCTATCTGTCGTTCGCGAACTGCACTCCGATCATCCGATTGATGTGATTCACAGCAACGAGTTTGCCGCCAAGGGGGTCAAGGGGTGGGCCAGCAAGAACGGAATACCGATTGCAGTGGTATGCCATGGCTCACTCAGGACCGAGCTACTGTCCTTCCTCTCAGCAGCCGATATGAGGCCGAGGTACTGGCACTGGCTCTTCCTGACCCCGCTTCATCTGATTAGGAGGTGCCTCCTTTGGGAGATGCCAATGAGGATGGCATCCAAATCGATCATACTAGTATCCCCGACCCTCACTAGGGACTTCTCCGTGTTCTCAAAGGGTAAGGTCAGAGTCATAGAGAATGGCATAACTCTCCCCGATGCCCCTCAGGCCAGAACGCCTGGTGACAAGCTACGGCTCCTATGTACCGGGAGAGCGGACAAGCAGAAGGGTTTCCAGACAGCTATCAGAGCAGTGTCCAAGATGGAGGGCACCCCCCTGCATCTGGACATTGTTGGGACGGGCCCGTATTTCGAAGACCTGAAGACGATTTCCAATGGCCTCGGTGTCGATGAAAGGGTTACTTTCCATGGAAGGGTGGATGATGATGAGCTGTCCAGGATATACTCATCAGCGGACATCTACCTGATTCCAACCACGAGGTACGAGGGACTGCCTCTCGCCCTCTTGGAGGCGATGTCACACGGAATACCCACCATCTCATCTGATATCGGTGGAAACTCCGATGTCATCACCCATGGGCGTGACGGGCTTTTCATCAAGCCGGGCAGTCTTCCTGAGCTGGTAGAGGCCATTCGCAGATTGGAGAGCGACCCAGCCGAGAGACTTGCAATATCGGAGTCCGCCAGAGCTACGGCTGAGCGCAGATTCGACAAGGAGAGGATGATCAGAGAGACTCTAGGACTACTGGAGTCATTGGCCGGTTAGACCTAGCCGCTTCCGTTTGATTGAATAGTGCCCCGCTCCTCCAAGAAGGCATGGTAGATGTCGCTTCCATGGTGCTGGGTGGCTTTCAAGACTCGCTAGTGGATGTTTTCGGCGCTTCAGGTGGATGGCTCATGGGCCACCTAATCGTGCTTTCCATGGCCTCGCTGATTGTCGTATCAATAAGGAACAGAGATCACATAGTAAACGAGTCCGGGTACGGAAGGGAGCATTTCTCACAGGCGATAGCAGTCATCTTCTTGACAGGCCTACAATATGTCTTTTACACTGGGAGTCTAGGGTTTCCAGGCACCATGTCGCTAGTACTAGGGATTACTGGAGCCATATCGGTCATGTGGATGATAAACATCCTCGAGTGATCAGACCTCGTCCCAGTCGTCCTCGCCTCTGGACCTTCTCCTCAGCACCACAATCAAGGAAACCAGTAGTAGCAACCCTGCCATAGACCCTCCGACAACCTCTTTGTTCTCCACCACTAGCTCTGTTAGTGAGCTATTTGCATCGAGCCCTATCGAGCCTAGGGATAGTCCCTGGGGGTCTATATTTATCCCGAGCGATGGTGATTCAGACGAACAGGATGACGGAGCAACCGTCCCCGCGCCGTTTCCATCGCCATCATCGTCTATCAGAACCACGCACCCGTTCCAGCTACTCGCCAGATTTGACGGAGTAGAAACCTGAAACTGACAGTTACTGCCCCCTCCTCCCGCCTCCACCTGAAATTCACAGGGGGCACTCTGGTCCTCGAAACCAGAAGGCCATGCCGAGGTCATCGAACCCTCCTCAATCAGAACTAAGCTATATCCAATTGAGAAATCAGAATTGGACTGGCAGACAAAGGAAGCAGCGAAAACCACAGGATCCCCTGCCTCTATGCTCCCCCCTCCCTGACCCATCATCACTTCGCAAGAACCGAAACTCATTACTTCCACATTGACACCATCCTCTTCTTCCGATGTAAAAGCCCCAACATCAATTCCATTGGCTTGGGTTACCTTCGCCGTAATGTTGGCATCAAAAGTCCCTGCCAGATGTGCCTCAGTGGCCCTCACCAGAACCTGGATCTCAACCTCTTGCCCAGCCCCAATCGTTACTGACTGTGGCGCCGCGAATTCAAAGTTCCCCTCCTCGCTCCCCGCACCAATCTCGACCGTCTCACTGTGGATGGACGGATTTTCTAGTGTGCAATAGACTATGCTAGTCCTCGTCGCCCCTGGCCATACCTCGATAGGAGGAGGGTCATCACACGTAATCTCAACCGAAGGCAACACACCTATCTGTGCAGATGAAACAGGCCCAAACGCCATCAGCACTACCAGCGAGGCCATCAAAGAGGAAAACACGACCCCCCTACTCACAGCCCAAACAGCTATCTCTAACGAATAGATTTTCTCATCGATAGTGCTGAAATCACAATATTTCCCCTCAAAGGATTCATGGCGACCCCTCGTTTCGCCATGCTATGAGTGACGGGGCCGGCAAACCACCCGTGGTCATAGTGAAGGAGCAGACTAACATCACCAGCGGTACTGATGTCCAGGAGAAGCTCATCGCCGCATCAGAGGTCTTCGCCAATCTTCTGAAGCCAACTTTCGGGCCCATGGGGCTCGACAAGATGCTCTACAAGACAGACGGAAACACCGCGGTTACTAATGACGGTGCTAAGATAGTCTCAGAGCTCCTGGTCAAGCATCCAGCGGCCAAGATGCTGGTATCCATGTGTCAGTCTCAGGAGGAGGCCTGCGGGGACGGGGTCACTACCACCATGCTTCTATGCGGTGCACTTCTTCAGGAAGCCCAGACCCTCTTGAGGAAGGGCCTCCATCCCCTCACGATAATTGGGGGGTACAGGAAATCGATGCAGACCTCATTGGATATGATGGATGACATCGCTACCCCGCTTAACAAAACCCGCCTTAGGCGCGTGGCCGAGACCGCCATGATAGGAAAGGGAGCGGAGAACGCTCTTGAGCTTCTTTCGGGCTTGGTAGTGGACTCACTGGCGAAAGTATCCAAGAATGTAGAAAACCCAGGCGCGGAACACGTCTCAATGTTCAAGTCCGGAAGAGGGTCCCTCGGAGACTCCTCCTTGATCACAGGCGTTGCATTCAGGAGGAGGATCCCCATGGACGGCCTTCCTAACAACCTCCAAGACGCCAAGGTAGCTGTTATTGGAGGCGATTTGAAAATCAGATCTATGACTAGGGACGCGCAAATCAAGATCGCCAGCGCCGACCAACTAGACTCCTTCGTCAACGCTGAGCAGGCAAGGAAGGAGCAGATAGCCACGGGGATTCTATCAACCGGGGCCGATGTCATCCTATGCGGAGGAGAGATAGATACCGAGATCCTCCACATACTGGCCGACAACGAGATACTAGCGATCGCCCAACTCGACGAGTCTGAACTGAGGAACGCCGCGGAGGCAACATCGTCCTCAGTAATAGACTCGATTCTCGACGCCTCGGCAGATGACCTGGGGGTCTGTGGGTCTCTGGTATGGGAGAGGAACGAGTCCACTGACATGGTAGAGGACATCATTAGAATCGATGGATGCACCTCGCCCTCTGTAGTGACAATAGAGGTAGGGGGCGATGGAAACGAGGCTACAGAGGAGGCTATCAGGGGGATACACGACTCCCTCAGGGCAACCTCTCTCGCTTTGAAAGACGACCTTGTGCTACCAGGAGGGGGATCCACGCATTCTAGGGTATCATATCACGTTAGGAGCGAGATGGAATCTGAGCCGGGCAGGGAGAGAATAGCAATGGAGGCCTTCGCCAGAGCCATGGAGACAATTCCAGCTGTTCTGGCCGAGAACGCAGGGCACAGCCCTCTGGACAGAGTTCTGGAGCTTCGCTCCGAAGCAAGGAAAGAAAGCGGAACCATGGGAATCGACAGGAAAGGCGAGGTATCTTCCATAGAAGACGCATGGCACCCACTATCGGTCATTTCCGAGTCCCTAGAGACAGCTACCGAGACCGCGATTAGCATGCTCAGGATAGACCAGGTAGTCTCCTCAAGAGGGGATTGAGGATAGAATCCTTCAAGTCGCGTGCCCGCATGCCTCCTCATGGCACAGCCCCGAGCGTTGATCAGCGTCTGGCACAAGGAAGGAGTGGAGGAGCTCTCCAAGGCTCTCTCGGAAATGGGTTGGCAGATTCTCTCTACTGGTGGCACTGCCCGGAAACTCCGCGCTGCAGACATCCCCGTCGTCGACGTTAGCGAGGCGACGGGCCATCCCGAGGTTTTCGATGGGAGGGTCAAAACCCTTCATCCAGCCATCCATGGAGGGATTCTAGCTAGGAGAGAGAGGCCTGACGACATGGAAACCCTGGAGGATCTAGGATACGGCCCCATTGACATGGTCTGCGTCAACCTATACCCCTTCGTCGAAACCGCGGCCAAGGACCCCCCGGCTACTGATGCGGAATTAATTGAGATGATCGATATAGGTGGCCCTACTATGGTCCGATCAGCCGCCAAGAACCACAAGGATGTCATCGTGCTGACGTCGCCTTCCCAGTATGGACGCGTCATTGAGAAACTCACTGAGGCAGGGGGGAACCCATCCGCCATAGGAATCGACGAGAGAGCACGGCTAGCACTAGAGTCATTCCAGAGCACAGCCGCATACGACGCCGCTGTATCCAACGAGCTTGAGAGTAGGTTCAAGGATGCACAAACCCCCTCTATGATCAATCTGGCTACCGAGAGAGGGACTTCCCTGAGATACGGGGAGAATCCCCACCAACCAGCGTCATTCTACCCAGACGGAGGAGACCTCCTCGGATTGGCAGCGGCCGTGCAGCACGGCGGAAAGCCACTGTCCTACAACAACTACCTAGATCTGGATGGAGCACTCAGATTAGCCCAGAATATCATCCATTCATGCTCCGATCACGAACATGGATGCGTGGTCATCAAGCACACCAACCCATGTGGGGCATCTGTCGACTCAAGTCAGTCAGAGGCATGGAAGAATGCTCTTGCCAGTGACCCCGAGAGTGCGTTTGGGTGCGTCATTGCGTTCACCAAGGAGGTAGGTCCAGACACTGCAGCCGCTATCGGAGACCACTTCTTCGAGTGCATGATAGCGCCCGGCTATCACCCGGAGGCTCTGGATGCCCTATCCTCCAAGAAGAATCGCAGGTTGCTCACACTTCAGCAGATGGGAACCAGATCGGACTCCCTCTCATTGAGACAGGTCAGCGGAGGCTGGCTTGCACAGGTCCAGGGCCCTCCCGCAGTTGACTGGGACAATGCAAAATGCGTCACAGAGAAGAAGATGGAGATGGAAGAAATATCCCTAGCCAGATTCGGGTGTGCTGTACTGGCGGAAGTCAAGTCGAACGCCATCATTCTCATCTCCAGGACAACAACCGGGTTTGCTACAGTGGGCGTTGGACCAGGCCAGACCAGCAGGGTCGAGGCCGTCAGGATAGCTTCCAGGAGGGCAGGTATTAGGGCGAAAGGATCTATGATGGTGTCAGACGCCTTCTTCCCATTCAGAGATGGCATAGACTCAGCCAATGACATCGGGGTTTCAAGCGTGGTTCAACCAGGTGGCTCAGTTAGGGATCAGGAGTCAATAGACGCCGCCAACGAGCACGGCATCTCAATGCTGTTCACAGGAACCAGACTATTCCTACACTAGGGACGGCTTCCTATCGTCACTACTGGAAAATTATGATACTGGCTACGACTGCTCCTAGTTAGAAATGAATCTAAACGGACTAGCCAGAGTACGGACCCCTCTGTAATCTATGACATTGCCCCTGAAATGGGATTGAGGGTCATCGAGAGCCTCTGAAATTGTATTGACAGACGCACATGGAACTCCGATGAGACACTCTTCCAACTCGGACCTAGTGAGCCCCATGACCGAATCGTGTATCATACTCTCCACCTTCTCCCTCTCCTCGATCCTAACGCTATTTTCTCTCCAGGAAGAGGGAACGTCTAGAGATAGAGCTTCGACTAGCTTCTCCCACTGACCGCTGGTTCCAACACCTATCGCGAACCAACCATCACTGACTCGAAAGACCCTGTATGGGACCAGATTCGGATGACTGCTCCCCATCCTCCTTGTCTCCATGCCAATGAGGGCATTGTGTCCCTGGTTTACTAGGGACGCTATGGCGGTGTCCCACAATGAGATGTCTATCCTAGCCCCCTCCCCCGTTTTCTCTCGTCTAAGCAGACACGCCAATATCGAGCTGACCGCATTCATACCAGTCATCACATCGATCCAAGCCACACCTACCTTGACGGGCCCCCCTGCTTCCTCGCCCGTCACTGACATTATGCCACTCCTAGCTTGCATAGTCAGATCGAACGCAGGCTCATCCCTGCGCGGACCTGCCTGTCCGTATCCTGATATGCTACACACAATCAGATTGGACCTCACGGGCCCTAGTAGGCGGTCGAACGTCCCGGGTCTGAAATTCTCAATAACAACATCTGCATCCTCGATTAGCCCCCTGATCTTATTCCTCTCTTCCTTGATATTTGTAAACACTATCTCCTTCCCTCGATTACATGAAAGGAAGTAGGAGGCCACCTCCTCTCCATCGAATCCTGCTTGGAAGGGGGGTCCCCATGTTCTGGAGTCGTCACCCCAGGGGGCCTCTACCTTGGTAACCTGTGCACCCATATCAGACAACGTCTGAGCGGCGTGGGGCCCTGCGAGAATTCTAGATAGATCTAGAACCCTAACTCCCTCTAGTGGCGGTAGCACGACTCTCGCTGATGAACCGACCAATTGAATTTATTTGAATGGAAGACTTATCCAGAATCAGATGGGAGTCCATATTCCCATTGCCCTCGCAACACACCATCCAGACCAGCCTTCGAATACCCCTAGGGAACCACCAGCTAGGAGTCCAGCCGAAGCATACCAAAGATATGGGAGATCTACTATGTCGAAGTAGGCCATACTAGCGACACAAAGGCCCCCAATGATGGATGCTAACCCCCCGAAAAGACGCAGTGCCTTGCCCCTTGCATCGATATTACACTCCATGACCATGTCTCAAACCAGTCACGTGGGGTAATAAAAGCGTGTTTTTGTAAAACCACGACTAATTTCTGGTGGGCACCCTGAAACCAACGTACCAAACCCCAACCATACCAACCACTAGAACCGTACCAGCTCCGAAGCCCGGATCCGCACCGTCCCATGTAGAGGGGTCACCGAGTGACCCTGTCCCTCTAGTCGACACCGCCCAAACGAAGTATGCAGATAGTGAACTCATAATCCCAATCAAAGATATGATCCCATACTTAGCGTGCTTGGGAATAGTCTTCCCAGTGGCATAGTACTCAAAGATAGCCGATCCGAAGAAGTCATTGGTAAGGGTCCATCTGAAAAGCTTCTCACTGGATATGGAGAAGAAGTAAGCGGCAGGAACCGCCCAAGACACCGTTGGCCACCCTGGAATCCAGATTCCAATAATGGCGAAGAAGACGAAGAGACCACCCAATGTGGTGTAGAACCTACTTTTCGACGGACTGCTGGAGACCGAGTACCTCTCCACAATCTCCTCTACAGTCTCAAGTCTTTCCATACTGTCCCCGTGTCTGCTAGAGGCCGGTGCTTTAAGTTCAGACGTCTGATTACTCTCTACGAGGCGCCCAATGAGTAACATGAAACAGGGAAACGCCTTCAGGATGGTGTGAGCGATGAATATGTCCTACCCAGAAAGGCCACTCTAGAGTCACCATTACGACTGGCAGTGATGATTTCAGGAGGGGGCTCGGGCCTCCAGGCACTGCTGAAGCACCAAGGGTGCGGTGACAGAGCCCATGTCACGGCACTGGTGATAGCCGACACCGAAACAGCAGGCGGATTGAGCCATGCTATGGATGCTGGAGTAGATTTCGTCTCAGTGCCTCTCCCCCAAGGACTCAAGGGCCATGAGAGGAGGAGGGCCCACGAGGAACAGATCATGAGATGCCTCGTCTCCAAGGATATTGAGCTAGTGGTCCTCAGTGGGTATATGAGAATCCTGTCCTCCTATTTTGTGTCGCACTGGAAGGGCAGGCTAGTGAACATCCACCCATCCCTGCTCCCGGATTTCCCAGGCGCCCATGCTCAGAGAGACGCCTTAGAAGCAGGGGTAAGAGTGTCGGGATGCACCGTACACTTCGTGGATGAAGGGGTAGATTCAGGGCCCGTAATCGAGCAGAGGGAGGTTCCAGTTCTCGATTCTGATACTGTCGACACACTCAGGGATAGGATCAAGGAAGCAGAGCACGATCTATACCCCAAGATTCTGGATGACATATCTTTAGGAAGAATATCGCTCTAGATCACTAGGATGATTTACGTTCCTAACCACACCTTCTCCCGCCTCGATTAGGACATGGCTCATTTCATCGAACTGCTCTCGCAACGGCCTCCTGCTATCACCCACCAAATCAGCTACTTCGGGCCTAATGAGAGCGAGCAACGGATGTGTTCTGCCCGAGCAGATGGGCATAGCTACTTTGCAATCCCCAATATTGTTTTCAAGCTCGATGAGAAGATCCATTTCAAGCCAAGGCACGTCAACAGGGGCTATTTGCAATGGATTATTGCAGAAGGGGTCCGACAATGCATCCAGTATGGCTTCAATAGGGCCCGCATATGGCCTTGAATCAACCACCCACTCAACTTGGAGAGAGGTGTCCAGAACCCTGCCATACCTCTCCATGTGCTCTGGTGATGCGACAGATATTCTGATTGGCTCCAAACCCGCTTCCGCGAGAGTCATCGCAACTCTCTGGATGCAAGCGACCCCATTGACTTCCAACAAGCACTTGTCTCTGCCCATTCGGGATGATTTACCACCTGCCAAAATAAGCGAACGCAAGGCCTCACCTCAGTTCATCCAATCTACTAAGGGCATATTGAATCTCATCCATCAGATCTAAGGCTCTGCCCATGAAGACAGCCCTCTCTTTCCTCCCATCTGACTCCTCCAACCAGACCATAAGCTGCCTAATGTCTCTGGAATCTCTCATTATTGTCCACTCCAACACGCTTTCCGCGATTGGGTCTTCCGAGGGTAGCAGACGTCCCGACACAGTCACCTGTCGGGGAACTCACACATATCCGCTTCGTAGACATGTTCTCCAATTGGCTGTTTTTGAGACTTATCGAACACATCCCACAATGAAAACCCATCAGGAGCGTTCATGAAGGGGAAGGTCTCCGCCAGTAACAAGCTTAGGCCTACTCGAGGGTGCCGCGCACCCATCACTGCCGACTATCGGCTACTGGAACGAGGCCCCGAATGTGGGCCTGATAGCGAAAGGAGAAATGAAAATATGTCACAAGAAGGAAAGTATGTCATACACGCTTCCATCCGTACGGATGGGAACGTCCAGAGGAAGGACGTGGTCGGCGCGATTTTCGGACAGACCGAGGGTCTGCTTGGAGAAGCGCTCCAACTTAGAAAGCTACAGAGAACAGGCCGAATAGGCCATGTGGATGTGGTTCTTCACCAGAACAAGGGGAAGGTACAGGGAGAGATCCTCGTATCCTCTTCACTGGACCAAGTCAGTACAGCCGTAATAGGCGCGGCCCTGGAAACAATAGATAGGATAGGTCCGTGCAAGGCGGTAATCAAGGTCAAGATGATCGAGAACCAACAGTCTTCCAAGAGAGACCACGTAATCGAGAGAGGAAAGCAGCTTCTGCTGAAGATGGTAAACTCTGGAGTAGACGACTCAAAGAACATCCTCGAAGAGGTAAGGGCCGTACTCACTCTGGACAAAGAGACGGAGTATCACGGAATGACCGCTGGGCCAAACGTCACCGAGTCAGAGGCTATCATAATAGTCGAAGGCAGAAACGATGTCAGGAATCTACTGAAGTTCGGGATAAAGAATGCTATCGCAACAATGGGCTCCGGAATCAAACCCGAGCTCGTTGAGCCCGCCAAGAGCAAGAAGGGAGTTACCGCATTCATAGATGGGGACCGAGGCGGCAAGCTTCTGCTGATGGAGATAAACGGTCAGCTGGGCAAGTCCCTTACCCATGTTGCCATGGCTCCTCAGAGCAGAGAGGTCGAGCATCTCGAAGGAAAGGTAGTCACAAAGTACCTTCAGCAGAAAGAAGTCGCAAGCAAGGCAGTACCCAGGATCCAGTCAGAGTTGAACAAGGAGGATGACAAGTCGGTTGGAAGAGGTAGCGAGTCATTAGTAGCTCCTGACCACGTCAAGGGCTGGGCCCCCCATCTCGAGGGCCTGAAGAAGAATAACGCCATTATCATTCTAGAGGACGGATCCGGGACCGACCCAATAGGCGCAAGGGCTCTTGCTTCCGCTATGGCGGAGGCAGAGGGCGCGACAGGACTCGTCTTTGCAGGAAAGGTCAATGACAGAATTTTCGAGCTGGCCTCGGGAGCAGGTATCGAGAATGTACTCGGGACATCTGTCGGCGGCGTAACCCGGAAGGGCAACGTGCAAGCCTACTCCTCCGAAGACCTGTGAGAAAGCACTTCTCGGCGGGACGTAGTCCCGCTTGGAACCTACGTCTCTGCCAACACATTAGCAGAAGGCATCAAAAGTCCAGTAGGTCCGCTCTAGCTGATGGATAATACCACCGCCGGCATTCTGGCCCTCTATGGGATTCTAGGAATGACGGTCCTCGTCCTCTGGCTTAGACACAGATCTGTCCTTAGCCAGAGGGACAGAATGATGAACAGAATGGGCACTCTTCAGACAAATCTATCGGATACAACCCAGAGACTGGATCTGCTTTCTAGAGGAGTGGACACAATCCTCGGTGAGACTCCCGAGGTCCGCAATCTACTCGGCGTCCATCGTAAGCTAGAGAGCGCGGAGAACCTACTGTTCGATCAAGGAGTAGCTGTCAGCTCTAGCGAGTCATGCGCAATAGCCTCTCACGCCGCCAAGGCCATAGTTGAGAAGCACAGTAGCGTTCCCGGTGAAAACACGACAATACTTCCAGGGCTCCTCCCACTAGTGGGGAGACTAGACGCAATCCTAACCGAGGCAGAGATGAGAGCAGAGGATTTGGAGCTCAACGGTGGAGAGCATCGAATCCTGGGGGAGCTATTCCACGCTTCAGCCAGGACCTCTAGGGCTGCAGACTGTTATAGGATGGCCAACCAAATGGATCCAGAGGATTCCGCATCACTCAGGTCATTGGCAAGGATCCAGAGGGAATCCGGAGACTTGGAGACTCTAGACAGGACCCTTGAGAGGCTATTGGCATCTACTCCCGATGATTTGGAGGCTCTCGCCGAACAGGCCG
>MDTG01433762.1_pt1 | contig 13318 bp, 11 predicted proteins | sample 811421 | NCBI WGS metagenome assembly MDTG01 (sample SAMN05326645, study PRJNA326480) | marine metagenome | isolation source: seawater | place: Pacific Ocean: South East | collected 2011 | reverse complement strand
TCTATATTATTCTTTTAATTTAAAAAATGAAAAAAAATTCAACTACATTCTTATTTTCTTGTATTTTTTTATTTTTAACAATTATTCTATACAGAAATTTTCTTTACTCATACAGAATGCAATTAGAAAATTTCTTACCTTATTATAACTACCAAAATCAAATATTATATTATTTAACTGGAGATCTAATGTATGACATTAAATCTCCAATGAATTTAAGATTCTTGGGATTGATAATACAGTATTTAATTTTTAAATTAATTCCATGTATAGAACTTACTAACTTAAACTCAGATCTTACACAAACATATACCTGTGCGACTTACAGTAATGCATTAATGAATTACTTGAGCATGACATCTTTTTTAAGTTTAATATTTATTTATTCTCATAAGAAGCTGAAACTGAATTTAACTACTTCAGTGCTATCTTTGCTGTTATCTTATATTTTTTTTATTTATCTTGAAGCATTTACATTAGATAGAATATCAGTTTTATATCTATTAATAATACTATATTTCCTAGACAATAAAAAAATTTCTTTATTACTTATTTTACTTTCTTGTTTAGTAAATGAAAAAATAATTATAGTAGTGGGGATATATTTCTTCATTCGAGCTTTTATTTATAATGAAAAAAAGTATTTAATTTATTTTTTTTCATCTTTACTTTCATTTATATTAGTTTTAGCAATCTTCATATTCTACAGCTTTATTTTAAACTATGGGTATTTTGGGCAAAATGATCCATCTGGTATTTACAATACAATATTTTCAGAAGGCATTATGAGATTGAAAAGTATATTTCTTAATCCTAAGGGAATTTCCAACGCACTATTGCCTATAATTTTTTCAATAAGCCCATATATTTATTTATTATTTTCTAATAAAAAAAAAAAGAGCATAGAAATATTAATACCTTTATCTTTAATTTTTTTTGGGATGGGGGGAGGCACAACAAATATAGGCAGATATGTAATGTACTCAATGCCTTTGTGGATACCAATTATGTCCTACATTATATTTGTAAACATTGATAAATTAATTAAATCAAAAAATTGAAAAATAAAATTAAAAAGAAGGTATTAATTATTGGATCCAATTTTGGCCGAAATCATTACAAAATTTTAAATAAATATTATAATTTTGATATTTATATTTTTAGCCCAAATATTCTTAAGAAAAAATTAAATTTTAAGCAAGCAACTTTGTTAAATAGCACTGATTTTTTTGTTAATAATAAATACTTCCACACTATAGTATGTTGTACAAATCCAGAAAATCAAAAAAAATTAATTTATAAAATTATTAAAAAAAAAGTTTATTGTAAGTATTTGATGTTAGAAAAACCAATAACTGATAACTTGCATTTGATAAAAAAATTAACAAGTTTTTGTTTATCAAATAAAGTAAATATGGGTGTGAATTTTACTTACAATCAGCTTAAGATTTCAAAAATTCTTTCAAGGCACTTGTTATCTCCAGAATTTAAAAAAGTTTTTTTTAATCTGAGTTTTCACCATCATTACTTGATAAAAAAAAATAGTTCTTGGAAGAATTTTATAAGACTTGGTGGTGGTATAGTAAATTACTACTTAATACATATTATTTTTTTATTTGTAAATATTTTCCCTAAGTTAAAAATAAATACAATCAAGCCAATTATAAAAAATAAACAGCTTGCTGGGTTAAATATAAATTTTAAACATAAAAAGAAAATAATTTTAGAAATAGATACTAAACTAGATACAAAAAATATTATTCATAAATATAAAATAATAAAACTAAATGAAATTGTGGAGATTTATACGAAAAAAAATAATTGGTATAAGAATTATTTTATTAAAATAGAAAAAAAACAAAAAACCAAAATTTCAAAAACTACTGATAATTTAGATAATACAATAAAATTAAATTATGAAAGATTATTTAAATACAAAACAATTGACCAAAAAAATTATTATAATTTAATTTATTCTAGCCAAAAAATTTGTAATGATATTAATAAAAACATAAAAATATATGATTTTAAATAAATGTAGAGTTTGTAAATCTAAAAAATTAGTTAAAGTTATTGATTTAAATAAACAACCATTAGCCAATAATTTGGCAAACAAAAAAAATCAAAAATTAAAATTATATCCACTCAAAATTTTTTTTTGTAAAAATTGCAAAAATTCGCAATTATCTTTTGTTGTAAATAATAAAGTTTTGTTTGATAGATATTTTTACAAATCATCAATATCATCAACTTTAAAAAATCATTTTGAGAAAAGTGCTAAAAAATATATCAAGCGATTTAAGTTAAACAAATTTTCAAATATTATGGATGTAGGTAGTAATGACGGTATTGGATTATTGCCCTTTAAAAAAAAAAAGATAAATAATTTATATGGAGTTGAGCCAGCGAAAAACCTCTCATATATAACAAAAAAATTAAAAATTAAAACTTATAATTCTTTTTTAAATTCAAAAATTGCAAACAAAAATCAAAATAAATTTGATTTAATAACTGCATCAAATGTTTTTGCCCATGTAAACAATATAAAATCCTTAACAAGTAATATAAGCAAAATGCTAAAAAGAAATGGTGTATTCATGGTTGAAGTTCAGTATTTTCCAAGAATGTTAATAGATGGAACATTTGATAATATTTATCATGAGCACGTTAATTATTGGTGTTTATCATCATTAAATTATTTTTTTAAAACAAATAATATGAAAATTTTTGATGCTGAATTGATAAATACCCATGGAGGATCAATCAGAGTTTATGTAAAAAAAAATGATAATATTAGAAAAATTGAAAACAAAAGATTAAACAAGATTTTAATTTATGAAAATAAAATAGGTATTGACAATAAAAATTTATTTAAAAGTTTTCAAAAAAAATTGCTTTATAGAAAATTAAATTTTAGAAAAAAGATACAAAATCTTCACTACAAAAATTTTAACATAGTAGGATATGGAGCCCCTGCAAAAGCTACAACTCTAATAAATTTTTTTAATATATCAAAATATATAAACTATATTAAAGATGATAATCCTCTAAAAGATCGAAAATTTATACCTAATACAAATATTGAAATATTAAATAAATTTAAGAAAAAAAATATTGATGTAGTTTTGGTTTTTGCCTGGAATTATTACAAGGAAATTAAAAAAAAAAATAAAAATATATCAAAAAAATTTATTAAAGTATTTTAAACTAATCAAGATTAATTTTTTTTCTCTCAACTACTTTTTTTTTAGATTTCCTGACCTGACTGTGTATTGCCGAAACATACTCTCCAACTACTCCTAAAAATAACAATTGAATACCTGAAAAAAAGAATACAGCAACAATCAATGTTGATATTCCTGGTATTGACATTCTTCCATCAATAAATAAATGTGAGAAAATTTGAATCAATATAAAGACAAAACTAAATAGTGTAATTAAAATTCCAAATACAGTAAAAACTCTTATAGGAAAATTACTGAAGGATATTATACCGTTTATTGCCATATCAAATAATTTTAAAATATTCATTTTAGATTTTCCTGAAATTCGTTTTTTCCAAACATATTCAACTCCAATACTATTTTCACTTAATGTTGCAATTAATCCTCTTGTATATGGGTAATAATCATCAAAATTTAAAAGCTCTTTATAGATTTTTTTGTCAATGAGTTGAAATTCTCCGACATAAGGAGGAATCTTTTCATTAGAAAGTTTTGTTACAAGCCTATAGTAAAAGTTTCTAGCCATTACCAAAAAAAAATTTTCTTCTCTCTTTTTTTTTATACCATAAACAATATCAAATCCTTCTTCCCATTTTTTTATGAAATCGACTATTATTTCCGGAGTATCTTGCATATCTACAGGCAACATTGGTATTAAAGCATCCCCCTTTGCATACTTAATAGCGTTAAAAGTTGATATATGAACACCATAATTTCTTGAATTAAAAATAACTTTAAATTTATTATCAATTTCAGCAATTTTCTCTAAGATTTCAGTAGACCCATCTTTTGAATAATCGTCTACAACAATCAACTCATAATCATAATCTTTAAGTTTTTTTTCGAATATATTTTTAATTTTCTCGTAAAAAACTTGTATATTATCTTTTTCATTAAAGCATGGAGCTATTATAGAAATTTGTTTACTCATTATGGTTGATCATAATAATTAAATATATATATAAATCTAGTTCTTTTCATATTTTAAAAATTTAAAATGAATACAATAAATCAGGAAGCAATAGAAATTTTCGAATTATTAAGCAAGAAAGAAAACGCATTCTTTAATAGAAAAAAAATTTTATTATTGGGGTCTGATGGATTTTTGGGCAGATATTTTGTTGAGTATTTTCATCAATTATTAAAAAAGAATATTAAACTAAGCTTAGATTGTATAGATAACAATATTTCTTCAAAGCAATATAATTATAAAAAAAATAAAAATATTAAATTTTATAAATCTGATATTATGAGATATGAAACAAAAAAAAAATATAATTTGATTATTTTTTTAGCAGGTATTGCTAGTCCAACAATTTATAAAAAATATCCAATTGAATCATTAGAAGTATCGTACTTAGGGGCAAAAAAATTCTTAGAAAAGTCGAAAAAGGACAAAAGTATTTTTATTTTTTTTAGTTCAAGCGAAATTTATGGAAATCCTAATATAAAAAATATTCCAACAAAAGAAACTTATTATGGAAATGTCAACTCTTTTGGACCCAGATCATGCTATGATGAGGGAAAAAGAGTAGGAGAAACACTTTGTTACATTTATAAGACCTATCTTAACACAAATATCAAAATTATCAGACCTTTTAATGTATTTGGATCGGGTATGAGTAAAAATGACGATAGAGTTATTCCTAGATTTGTAAGATCATTAAAAAATAATAAGCCATTAACAATTTATAATCATGGAAAACAAACTAGATCATTCTGTTATATAACTGATGCGATGATTGGATTTATAAAAGTAATTGTTAATGGAAAATTAGGTCAAATTTATAATGTTGGAAATGATAAAGAGGAAGTTTCAATGAATAAATTAGCTGCTACTATTAAAGCAGTTTCAGCAAAAAAGATTAAGATAAAAAATATAAATTATCCAAATAATTACCCTTCCAATGAACCAATGAGAAGGTGCCCAGATTTAAAAAAAATTAAAACAGATACAAATTTTAAACCTACAAATAATTTAAAAAATAGTTTGAAGAAATTTATTGATAATTACTGAAAAAACATAATAAATATTTAATAATAGAAGTTTAAAATTATTAATTATATCATAAATAGTAAGAAAATTTAAAATTAAATTAATAAATTTTGTAATAACAGTTGAAATATTTAAAATCTAAATTATTTAAAAAATCTGATCTAATAATTTTCCTTTTTTCAGTAAGTATTTTTTTTTGGGGATTGAAAATTTTAAATTTTGAACTTAGGTTTTCTTATCTTTTAATATTTATCCTTTTAAGTTTGAAAACTATTGAATGGAAAAAATTTTATCTTCCTTTATTTATAATTATTCACTCAATTCTTTTGACTAATTACTTAGAATTTGAAAAAAATAATTACTACATTTTCCAATTAGTAATTATTCTCGTAACATCATATATCATATTTAACTCGCATGAACTTATTTTAAAAAATATTGATAAATTAATTTTTATTTATTTTTTTATATTAATAATTTTGCTCATTGGATTTTTTCTGATTAATTTAAATTATTCGAATACTTATGATTTTAAATGCGTTTTCGGATGCTTCTCTCAAAATAGAGTTATTTATGATGAAAATTCTCATTTTGCAGTATCTGTCATCCCTGCATTATTATATTTATTCATTACACAAAAAAACATTTTAAACTTACATATAAATAATATTATTAAGTTTAGCTTTTTGGTTATTTGCTTTTTTAATTTTTCCACAACTTTATTTTTAGGGTTGCTGCTAATGATTATAATTTTTTTTGTATTTGAATGGAGAAATTCAACTAATTATCAAAAAAAAAATATTTCTTTATTATTTCTTTTTTCAATATTAATTTTTATTTTTAATAATCAAGATATAATAGCAAGATCTAATAAATTATTTAAATTTGATACTTTTAAACTAAATAAATTAAGCAACTCTTCTGAAAATCATATTGATAAAATATTATTAAAAAACGATGTTATTAATCATTTTAATAAAAGAGAAATAAATAATAATATTAATATAATTTCTAAAAAATTTCTCTTTGTAAAGTCAAATTCTATTCATCAAGATGATTTACCATTTAATTTAAATGATCATATTGAAACTGAAGAAGAGAGGATATATGTCCTAAACAAAAATAGAATTGATGAAAATTTACCTAACAATTTATCAACTGATGTTCTTATTAAATCTTTAAAAATATCATATTTATCAATTAAAAAATATCCTTTAGGAGTAGGTTTTAATAATTATCAATTTGCTCATGAAGAATTTATAGATCAAGTTTTTACTCGGTATATATTAACAAAAATTTTCAACAAAGAAGATGGATCAAATAATTTTGTAAAAATTTTAACTGAGTTCGGTATATTTAGTTTATTATTTGCATTTGTTATTCTTAAGTTTATTTTTACAAAAACTCAAAATTTGGAAACAAAATATTTCTTGCTAAGTTTTGTTTTAATTCAAGTATTTTTAAGAGGTGCCGGATATTTTAATGGGGCTTTTTTCATAACTTTTTTATTAATATTAACTTTACTAAAAGATAAAAATACAAAAATTGATAGAGGAAGATTATAAATAAAATGTATTTGCTCCAAGTTAGTATATTATATTTTTTTATCATTACATTTAGCATAGTCCTTAATATTTATTTTAAAGTAAAGTTTCAAAAAACATTTTTAATATCGATTTCTTTTTTATGCTTACTTATTTATATTCTATTTAAAATAGGATTTTTCCTGTACCTTGATTATTTAATTTTTATACTTATTGCGCTTAATTTTTTAATTTTATTAACGGTAATAAAAAAAATCAAAATTAATAATTTTTTAATTTTTTATACTTTTATTTATTTTATTGTAAGTTTTTTTTGTTATGAAAAATATCTTTTAGACCATGACGAATTTAGTTATTGGGGAAAATACACTAAAACTTTTTTTGCTTATGATAATTATGGTTTTTACTTTAATAATTATTTAAATACTCAAGATATATTAATTAAATTAAAACCAGAAACATTAAGAGTGCATTTTGATTTGGCTGTTCAAGCTAAATATCATGAACCAATAATACCTTTATTTCAACATACTATTATGAAATTATCTGGATTCAGAGAAGATTTGGCAATATTTACAAATAATACAATATTGATTTCAAGCATAATGTATGTCTTGAAAGACAATTTTTTTGAGAAAAAATTAAATTTATTTTTTCCTATTATATTTTATGCATTTTTAAATATCTTTAGTTTTGGATTTGTATCTATTTATATGGATCCAATAATATGCTCACTTTTTTTTATAAGTCTTATAATTAGTTACGAAAACTTTTCAAAAAATAAATTCAATTTAAGATCGTTAGCTGAATTAACTTTAATTTTAATTATTTTATCGCTTATTCATCGATCAGGAATAATTTATGTATATTACATAATTTTTTTCATTGGCTACCTTAAGTTAACATTTTATCTTCCAAAATATTATTTAATCCCAATATCCATATTGTTCATATCTATTCCGATTTTTTATGAATTATACAATATCAACAACTCATTTATTACAGATTTTATTAAAATTAGTAATTCTTACTTATATTTTTCTGAGGTAGGGTCAATTTTTAAATTCATTTTTAAATATTTAGGATTAAATAATTTAAATAATTTTTCGTATAAAATTTATATTTATACTTGGATTATATTATTGTCGTTTTTATATATTTTTTCTAATCAATATAAAATTCTATTATTTTTTTTACTAATATTTTTTGTGCACAGTTTTATAATTTTAATTGTGAAGTATTACGGTTTAATACCTTTACATTTTTTAAATAATAAATCGTTAATTACAGACAATACACTGCATAAGCAACATTTACCTAGGTACTTTAGCCCAATATTTTTTTCTATGCTTTTATTTTTTATTTATTGTAATTATAAACTTTTAAAAATAAAATTTTTTTCTATAATCACGTTAATTATTATCTTAATTTTACCTTTAAAAGCAATTGGTTTTTTTTTACCAAAACAAATTTATCATATGAAAGATGACAATCTAGAATTTTATAATTTAAGAGAACAAATAACTACAGAAACTTCAAAATTTATAAAAAATTATGATTATTATACTTATAAAAATAATCTTTTACTTGCAACCAAAGAAAAAATTTCACCTATGATAGGACATGACTCAATTTTTGAAGAAATATTTATTTATGAAATTTTCCCTTTACCGTATAATTATATGTATGTAGATGAAATCGAAAAATTTTTAAAAAAATACGACTTCAAATTAGTTGATTTAAATTATATGCACATGAATCCTAGAGGAATTAATGAAAAAAAATATTTAAAAATATTGTCAGATGAGTATAGAAATTCTTTAAAATAGTTTATGAATAAAATTAATTTAACTTTAGAAAACATATTAAATAATTTAATCATTTTTTTTCCTGTAGTTTTTTTTTTTAGATCTTTAACTATAAATATAATTGTTATATTTATTTCAATAATATTTATTATTATATGTATAGTTAAAAAAAACAATTTTCTTAAATATGAGTATAATAAATTATTATTATTTTTTTTTGGTTATTTTTTTATTTTACAATTTTTTCAAAGTACAGATCTTGAAAAAATCATCAAAAGTTTTTTTTTATTAAAATTTTTTTTATTATTTAATGCAGCAATATATGTGTTTTCTAACGTTAATATTGAAAAATTAAAAAAAAAATTTCTATATGTATTTACTGTTATTTGTATATTTATTATTGATTTATACATTCAATATTATTTTGGAAAAAACATTTTAGGTTTAAAAGCATCTTTTTGTGAACCAGGGCCAGGTTGTTTAAGATATTCTGGAATGTTTGGATCAGAGTTAGTAGCTGGTGGTTATTTATCAATAATTGGAATTTCAGTACTTTTTTTACTACATTCTCTCTATAATAAAAAATTTAATGTTTTTGTTCCTCTGATAATCCTTTTTAGTGTTTTTATTACTGGAGAACGTACTGCCCTTATCTTGGTAATTTTGTTTAATCTTATTTACTTGTTTTTTTACATAAAAATTAATCTTAAAAAATTATTTGTAATTATGCTTGTAATCTTCTCTTTTATTTTTTTTAGTAAAGACGTTACCATAGAAAGATATTCAAATGATACAATTAATCTTATAAACACTAATGGTAATTTAAGTTTAGTAGATAGCATTAAAACAACACCGTGGGGTCTCCATTATACCGCAAGTATTTTAATGATAAAAAAAAATCCTCTGTTTGGTAATGGGTTTAAATCGTTTAGAGAAGATTGCTCAAATTATAAATACTTAAATATAAGGGAGCAAAGAGTTCATAACGTTTGCTCAAGTCATCCACATAATTTTCATTTAGAGGTTATGGTTGACTCTGGAATTTTTGGATATTTAATTTTACTAGCATCAGTTTATTTTTTTCTTAAAAGATACTTCCAATATGAAGAATTAAAAAAGAATAAACTTTTACTAGTTATGTTTTTATATTTAATAACGTTTATATTTTTTCCTAGACCAACTGGTTCTATTTTAAGTACTTTCTTTGGTTCAATGTTTTGGTATTTTATTGGATCAGTTTTGGGCTATACAAATTTAAGAAAAATAGGTACTTGAATTAGGCTACTTATTGGTATCTATTTTATTAAAAAATAATACTTTGTATCCATATTTTTTTTTGAAATTTATTTCATCATTAGAATTTTCTAAAAAATTAATATGTGTACAGGGAGCATTATTATAATAGCAAGTCCCATTTTTAGAGTAATAATATATAACCTCATTCTTAATCTTTATTGGTAAATTTTGTTCTTTCAAATTATTTCTATTTTCAGAATATATTTTAGGCCAAGGTGCAAAGTTATAATTTTCATCATAATTTTTTGAGATTCTTATTAAGTTTTTCGTTATTAATATAAATATCAAAAAAATTAAAATATAATTAATTTTTTTCTTCATTACACTTATTTCCATCAATTTAATTTTTTGATAGGAAATCAAAGTTAATAATAAAGTTATAAATAAAATTATATAAGAATAGCCGTAACGAAAAACAGGAAATTTTAGAAACCAAATTAAAATCCCGAAAAAATTTAAAATTAATAATAAAATAATAAATTTTTTTTTAGATAACTTTTTCTTTTTAATTTTATTTATTAAATCTTTTTTTTTGGTAAAGAAGATAAAAAGTATAATGAAAATAATAAATAGAAAAAAGGGTGTTAATTTTATTAAAGTTTTTTTTGCGTGACCGTTAAACCATATTTTAACCCAGTTATAGTTAGATAAATATTGTTCATAGTTTAATCTTTTTTTTGCCTGATCATTCCAACCTTTTGTCCATGCTTCATTCTCAATCATGGTTTTTTCAGCGTTAGTGCCTCTGCTACTCCCAAAATCATACCAAAAAAGACTAGACACACAAGTTTCTTTAATCGGAAAAATTGCACAACCTGAAACTAATAAATTTTTAGAAAAGAATAAAAATGCAAATAAAAAAATAAAAATGAAAGGTTTGATCTTAAAAAAATATAATTTTTTTCTAATTATCAACAAAATTATACTTATAAAACTTCCTAAAAATAAAGTTATTTTATTGAATATAAGGTATGAACAAAGAACACTTATCTCTCCCATTTTTGACAAGTCAATTCTAGTTAAGTATTTTAAAGATAATGATGTTAAAAAAAAATAAAATATATGTGCAGGGGCATCATTGCCAAAATCTGAGTATCTATTTAATTTTAAACATAAAAAAGTTACCAGTAATAAATTAAAAAAAATTAAAATTTTATTATAACTAAAATAAATTTCATGAAGTAAAAACAGTAAAAAACATATATATATAATAGCAGAGGGTAAAAGTATCCCGTGATCAGAAAATATCCAATTATTATTCAACGCTGAAACGTATTGCATTATTGAAGTATGCCCAAATCTAAAATGAATGTTAGAAATACCAATTATAATTTTTTCATTATTAATAATATTAATGTAAGGAAGATGATAAAGTCCTGCATCAGGTCGGTAAGTGGTGTCAGCAATTATCAGCATACTACAACCCAATGCTATAATTACAGAGGTTATAAAAATTTTTTTTAATAGAAATTTATTTTGAGAAATAATTAAATAAGTTAAAAATATAACTAAGATTAAAACATTTATATTCTTACTTAAATTAGTAAAATAATTTAAAAAAAGTCCTAAAAAACTGAGAAAAATACATCCATAAATAGAAAATTTAAAAATATTCTCTTCATTTTTAATTTGTATATCGAGTATTTTATTTGAAAAAAAAATACCTGCTGAAATAAAATAAACTGATGTTAAAAAAGAAAGAAAAACAATTTCAATCATGAATAGAGTTATGGGTAATATATAGGATGTTTAAAAATGAGCAATTTTATTAATTCTTTAAAGTTTAAGTTAATTAGATTAATTGAATCAAATCCAATATTAAATTTAATAATATACAATAATATATCTTTTTTTAAACCATTTTTGCCTCACGAAAAAGATTATTATGGCATTAAATTATTAATCAATAACAAAATTGATGACTCTATAATTGATGTTGGCGGCAATCTAGGAATTTCCGCTATGGGTTTCAGAGAGCTTGGATATGAAAATAAAATTTTCTTATTTGAACCGAATAAATATCTATTTAAAAAGTATATAAATAATAAATTACTTAAAAACTATAAAAATATTCATGCATATAATTTTGCCTTGGGATTTAAAGAAGAAACAAAAAACTTTTATTACCCGTATTATAAAGATTCATGTCTTCATTATTTTTGCAGCTTTGATAAAGAATATATTAAAAATAGTCTCAAAATAACATTTAAGAACAAAAATTTCAAAATTATTAATAAGCCAATGAAATTAAAAAAGTTCGATAAAATTAATTTAAAATGTAAGCCTAAATTTGTCAAAATTGATGTTGAAGGTTTTGATTATGAGGTTTTGAAAGGAATGAAAAAAAGTATAGATAAGTACAAGCCAGTTATATTGGTTGAGTTTAATAAAAGTAATTTTTTTAAAATTAAAAAATTTCTGAAAATGTATAATGTATGGGTTTATTTTTATAAATCTAATAAATTTAAAATTTTTGACGAAAAAATGATAGATACTGAAATTTCTAGAACAGATAAAATTAATTTGATGTCAATAAGAAATGTTTTTTTTATACCTAAGTCTTATAAATGGAATTAAATTTAAAAAATTAAAATTAATAATTACTAATATGAAAATATCAATAATAATTCCCGTTTTCAACGAATCTAAAACAATTTTGAAAATTTTAAAAAAAATAAATGAAATCAAAAATATAAAAAAAGAAATTATAATAATAAATGACGGCTCAACAGATAACACCAAAAAAATTATTGTAAAAGAATGTTTGGGATTATTTGATAGATTAATTAGTTATAAATTTAATAAAGGAAAAGGATTTGCTTGCAGAAAGGGATTAAAATATGCAACAGGTCAAATAATAATTATACAAGATGCAGATTTAGAATATGATCCTAAAGATTATAAAAAATTAATAAAACCAATATTAAAAAAAAAAACCAAAATAGTTTATGGTTCAAGGGTTTTAAAAGGTGGTACTAGATCTAGACCTAAATCATTAGACGTTGTAGTAAGACTTGCTGCTAATTATTTTCTAACTTTTTTATCAAATTTATTAAACAGACATAAGTTAACCGATGCTCATACTTGTTATAAAGTTTTTGACTCTAATCTGATTAAAAAGATAAAGTTACAAGAAGATGGATTTAATTTTTGTCCAGAAATAACCGCTCAATTTTCAAAGATAAATGAAGATATTCAAGAGGTGCCAATTAACTATTTTGGTAGGACTCACGATCAAGGTAAAAAAATATATTTTTCTGATGGTATTAAAGCTATCTACGCAATATTAAAATATAATTTATTTAAGTGAAATAAAGTATGTTTTATCTTTACTAAAATTTTTTTTATTGTATAAAAACTTGCCTGGTGATTATTGCGAAAGGGTAATACCCGATCCCATTCCGAACTCGGAAGTCAAGCCTTTCTGCGCCGATGGTACTTAGTCTTAAG
>MDTG01198720.1_pt1 | contig 13318 bp, 14 predicted proteins | sample 811421 | NCBI WGS metagenome assembly MDTG01 (sample SAMN05326645, study PRJNA326480) | marine metagenome | isolation source: seawater | place: Pacific Ocean: South East | collected 2011 | reverse complement strand
GAGGCTCGGAGCGGAATCGAACCGCTGTGCAAGGCTTTGCAGGCCCCTACATCACCACTCTGCCACCGAGCCTAAAAAAGAAGACAAATATCACTATATAATCTCTAGTCAATTATTGAAAAAAAATTCTAAAGATTAATAATATGATTTAAATAATTGATTAAATAACAAGTTTATATAAAGCATTCTTAAAGAAATGAGTGAAACATTTGAAATAGCTAGAAAAAATATGGTGATAAATCAATTAAGACCTAATAAAATTAAAGAAGAAAATATTTTAAGAATATTTGAAAATACTCCAAAAGAAAACTATTTGGACTTGAGTTTAAGCAATAATTGTTATCTTGATAAAAATTTAGATATAATTGATAAAAGAGGTTATTTAAAAAACTTACATTTAGCTCAAATCATTAAATATTCTGAAATATCCTTTAATGATAAGGTATTACATTTAGGGGGTTTAACAGGATATTTCTCAACTATTATAAGTTCTCTTTGCAAAGAACTTCTTGTTGTTGAGGAGAATAAAAAATTATTTTATTTGTTACAAGAAAATATCAAGAAGAATAATATTTCAAATATCAAATTATTTAATAATAATTTATTAGATGGAATATCTTCAAAATCTCCATTTGATCTAATAATTATTGACGGACCATTATTTGATATAAGTGAAAATTTAAAAAAACAACTTATTAGAAATGGCGGTAGATTAATATATATAAAAAAAATATATGATAATTTAGCGAAAGCTTATAAGATAATCAGAAATGAGGATTTATATTCATCAGAATATTTGTTTGATGTAATGACTAATTATCAAATTCAAGATAAAGAAGAGGTTTTTGATTTTTAAATGAAACTAATAATTTATATTTTAATATTTTTTTACTCTAAAACTTTATTTGCATTATCCATTGATGATTCTGTAAAAAGCACAATAGCTAATAATTTAAAAGTTAAAATAGCGTTTGAAAAATTAAATGAGAGTAAAGAAAGTATTGAGGTCGCAATTGGAAAAAAACTACCTATTGTAACAGGTACAATTTCTGGTACTTACTCTAATAATGATACAACGACCGCTACTGGTATAAGTTCTACCCCTGAAACTTTTACAGATAAATATAAAATTAGTATTACTCAAAATTTATTTGATGGTGGAGAAAAAAGTTTAGAAATAGAAAAATCAAAGATAATATATGAAAATGAATTAATAAATTTTTATAAAACTGTTCAAGATCTATCATTAACTGCAATAGAGGGTTATTTAACAGTTATTAATTATGAAAAGTCGTTAGATGCATCTAAAAAAAATTATGTTTCAGTTTCTAGATTTTTAGAAGAAACTAAATTAAAATATGAATTGGGTTCAGCTACTATAACAGACCTTAAAAATGCTGAAAGTGCATTTTCAATTGCACAAACAAATTTGTTTTCCGCTGAACAAAATTATCAAGTTAGTCTAAAGACATTTAAATCTATAGTAGGTCAAGAAGCAATAAATCTAGAAGATTATATAGATATAAAGGGTGATCTAAACATTAAAAATATTCTTTCTAAAGTTTATGAAAATAACTTTAATATTTTAATTGCTTTAAATAACATTAAGTTAAAAAATATAGATCTTTCTCAAGAAAAGAGCTCAAATAAAGCATCTTTGGATTTAACTGCTTCAAGTGAATATTCTGATTCTTCAAGATTAGATGCGGGTACAGAGAATACAAACGGATCAATAAGTTTAACACTAACTGTTCCCATATTTCAACAAAATATTGATAAGTCTGACATAAGAAAAATTAATTCTCAAATATTACAAACTGAAATAGAATATGAGGATTTAAAAGAAAATTTAAACATTGAAGTTTCAAATTATTTTAAAAATTATCTAGTTAGTCAATCAAACTTAAATACATCTCTATTAATTATTGAATATGCAAATACTCTTTTGCAGAGTACGCAGGAAGAGTATAATCTTGGCACAAAATCAATTACCGATTTAATTGATGCAGAAACTAATTTATTAAATGTTAAAGTTGATTATTATAATGCAAATAAAAATTATTTAATTAATTATTTCAATTTATTAGCTTTGGATGGGTCATTAATCAAATTATTTGAGGAGTATCTTCCAAGCAGTAATTAAAGTTTTATTTATCAAATTAAACATTTATAATAAGAATATGAATACAAAAAATTCAATCAATGAGTCTTTAGAATTAATACGTAAAGCTCTAGAAGACGAAACATTTGACAGCAAAAAGTTATCATCTGATATCTTAGTTCTTGATAAAAAAGTTAATAATGACGGCACAATCAAAGTTTTGAATAAAGATAGTAATTTAAATAATGAAATTAATGATATTATAGATCAAAAACTTTCATATCTAATTGAAAATAAAATTGAAAAAATACTTGATCAAAAAATTCCAAAATTACTCAAAAATTATTTTAATACTAAATAAATAAAATGGCTCTAGATAAATATTTCGATTTTTTGAAAGACGAAAAACACCTTTATTCTCTATGGGAGCAGTCAAACTGCTTTAAGGCAAAAAAAGGTGGTGAACCATATTCTATTATGATGCCTCCCCCTAATGTGACAGGCAGTTTACATATGGGTCACGCTTTAACTTTTACAATTCAGGACATATTAATCAGATATCATAGAATGCAGGGCATGGAAGTATTATGGCAAGCAGGTACTGATCATGCTGGTATCGCAACGCAGATGGTGGTTGAAAGAAAATTGAGTGAATTAAATTTAAATAGGAGATCTTTAGGAAGAGAAAAATTTATAAAAAAAGTTTGGGAATGGAAAAAAGAGTCTGGCGGACAAATTAGTAATCAGTTAAGACGTCTTGGAGCTTCTGCTGATTGGTCTAGAGAACGATTTACTATGGATGAGGGCCTTTCACATGCTGTTAAGCGAGTGTTTGTAAATTTATTTAATGATGGGATTATTTATAAAGATAAAAGATTAGTAAACTGGGATCCAAAACTATTAACTGCAATTTCTGATTTAGAGGTAGAGCAAAGAGAAATTCAAGGAAGTTTATGGCATATAAAATATCCTATAGATAAGAATAATTATATAATTATAGCTACTACAAGACCAGAAACAATGTTAGGGGATACAGCGGTTGCAGTACATCCAAGTGATGACAAATATAAAAAATTAATTGGTAAATTTTGTCACTTACCGCTAACAAATAAAAAGATTCCAATCATTGCAGATGAATATGCTGATCCGGAAAAAGGCACAGGTGCAGTAAAGATTACTCCTGCCCATGATTTTAATGATTTTGAAGTTGGTAAAAGACATAAATTAGAATTTATAAATATATTTGATGAAAGTGCTAAACTTAATTCAAGTGTATCAAAAGAATTTCAAAATTTAGATCGTTTTGAAGCTAGAAAATTAATTTTAAAAAAATTAAATGAAAAGGGTCTGTTAATAAAAGAGGAATATCAACAAATGGTAATACCTTTCGGTGATAGATCTGGGGTTGTGATTGAGCCATGGCTTACAGATCAATGGTTTTGTGATGCGAAAAAGCTATCATTAGATCCAATAACTGCAGTTAAAAAAAATAATTCTAAATTTATTCCTAAACAATGGGAAAATACTTTTTATAATTGGATGGATAATATCCAGCCATGGTGTATTTCAAGACAGTTATGGTGGGGACATCAAATTCCAGCTTGGTATGGTCCTGATAATAAATATTTTGTAAATGAAACTGAAGAAGGTGCTAAGAAAGATGCAAAAAAGTTCTATGGTAAAGATGTTAATCTTAGACAGGATGATGATGTTTTGGATACTTGGTTTTCATCGGCTTTATGGACCTTTTCAACACTAGATTGGCCCAGTAAAACTTATGAATTAGAAAGATTTTATCCTGGCAATGTCTTAGTAACTGGTTTTGATATTATATTCTTTTGGGTTGCACGAATGATGATGATGGGTTCTTATTTTATGAAAGAAACGCCATTCAAAGACATTTACATACATCCTTTAATACGAGATGAAAAAGGTCAGAAAATGTCTAAATCAAAAGGTAATATAATTGATCCATTGGATCTATTAGATAAATATGGTGCCGATACATTGAGATTTACTTTAACAGCTCTATTAAACCCTGGAAGAGATGTTAAATTATCTGAAGCAAGAGTTAAGGGTTATAAATCTTTTACAAATAAAATTTGGAATGCTGGAAAATTTTTACAATTAAATGATTCTGTTTTCGTTGACGAAATAAGTATTGATAATATATCTTTTGAAGCAAATAAGTGGATTATAAAAGAATTAGATGAGTTAAAAGGTCAAATTGATTTATTAACAAAAAAATATCTCTTTCATGAAATAGCTAATAAAATTTATCATTTTGTATGGCATTCATATTGTGATTGGTATGTAGAAATTATTAAACAGAATTTTAATAATAATAAATATAAAGATGAAATAAAGAAAATTTCAGGTTGGACATTTATTCAAGTATTAAAAATTATACATCCTATTATGCCTTTTATAAGTGAAAAGTTATGGAGATCCTTAGTTAACAATAAAACATTTTTAATGAATCAAGTTTTTAAAAAATATATTACAAATAGCTCTTTTGATATTTCTAAGAATAATTTTCAATTATTTATTGAATTTATAACATCTATAAGAAATTTAAGATCTGAATTAAATATCCCGTACAAAAAACCAATTAACATTACAATCGAGACAAAAAATGAAGGATTAAATAATTTTCTTATTAAACATAAAAATGAAATAAGTAATTTTCTAAAAACAAATAATATTAAATTTGAAAAAATTATACCTAACAAAAACTCTGCTTTAATTGTATTAAATTCAATGTCAGTCTTAATCCCTTTAGAAGGTATCATTGATTCTTTAGCAGAATTGCAGAAATTAAATAAGAAAAAACTTATTGAACAAGAAAAATTTGATAAAGTTAATAGTAAACTTAAAAATGTTAATTTTATGAATAAAGCTTCTCAGGAAATAATTGATAAATTTAAAAATGAAGCTGAAATTTACAAATCTTCTATTGAAAAAATAGATCAAATAATAAATACTATTAATTAGAATGGAAGATAAAGGATCTAATAGAAAATCTAATCTACCTAGTAGATACGTAAGTGTGGGACCAAAGAGTGCTCCTCATCGCTCATATTATTACGCCATGGGTTTGAAGGAGCATGAAATTTACCAACCTTTTGTTGGCGTTGTAAGCACCTGGAATGAATCTGCTCCTTGCAATATTACATTACAAGATCAAGCGCAGCATGTAAAAACTGGCGTTAAAAATGCTGGAGGGACTCCAAGAGAATTCACGACCATCACTGTAACAGATGGTATTGCAATGGGTCATGAGGCAATGAAATCTTCACTAATAAGTAGGGAAGTTATTGCAGACTCTATAGAGTTATCTGTTAGGGGTCATTGCTATGATGCGATTGTTGGTTTAGCAGGATGTGATAAATCACTACCAGGACTGATGATGGCAATGGTTAGATTAAATGTACCTTCAGTCTTTATCTATGGTGGATCAATATTGCCGGGAAAATATAAGGGTAAAGATGTAACTGTTATTGACGTATTTGAAGCTGTTGGAAAACATGCGGCAGGTACTATAAACGATCAGGAATTAAAAGATATTGAACAAGTAGCATGTCCTTCAGCAGGCTCATGCGGGGGTCAGTTTACTGCAAACACAATGGCTTGTATTTCTGAAGCAATAGGACTAGCACTTACAAATTCTGCAATGCCCCCTGCTGTAAATACTGAAGAAAGAAAAATCTACGGTGAAGAAAGTGGTAAAGCCATAATGCACCTTCTTGAAAAAAATATAAGACCAAGAGATATAGTAACATTAGACTCTTTAGTTAATGCAGCTAGGGTTGTAGCTGCAACAGGTGGTTCTACAAATGCTGCTCTTCATCTTCCTGCAATAGCAAATGAAGCAGGTTTAAAATTTACACTTAGAGATGTAGTAGAAATTTACAATTCAACACCTTACATTGGGGATATGCAACCAGGGGGAAAATATGTTGCTAAAGATTTGTATGATGTAGGAGGAGTACCAATCGTTATAAAATCATTATTAGATGGCGGTTATATAAATGGTGACTGTATAACAGTCACCGGAAAGACTATTGCCGAAAATCATAAAGAAGTTATTTTTCCTACAAATCAAAATGTAGTATATAAATGTGAAGAACCAATTAGTAATAACAGTTCTGTAGTAGGCTTATGGGGCAACCTTGCTCCAGATGGATGCATATCTAAAATAGCTGGTTTGACCAATCTTACTTTTAAAGGCAGGGCCAAATGTTTTGACTCAGAAGAAGATGCTTTAACTGCAGTACTTAAAAATGAGATTAAAGCAGGAGATGCAGTAATTATAAGATACGAGGGGCCTAGAGGTGGGCCAGGAATGAGAGAAATGCTTTCAACTACTGGAGCAATCTATGGTCAAGGATTAGGAGAAACAGTAGCTTTAATTACAGATGGTAGATTTTCTGGAGGAACTAGAGGATTTTGTATTGGTCATGTAGGCCCGGAAGCTGCGGTTGGAGGTATGATAGGGTTATTAAAAGATGGTGACGAAATAATAATAGATGCTGTTAAAGGTGAAATAAATGTAACAATTACAGCAGATGAGCTTAACATTAGAAAAAAAGAATGGAAACCAAGAAAAACAAATCATAATTCTGGGTCAATTTGGAAATATTCTCAAACAGTTGGACCTGCTTACGAAGGTGCTGTTACACAGCCTGGTGCAAAAAATGAAACTCACACTTACGCTGATATTTAATTATTAAACTCAATAGTTACTGGTGTGTGATCTGAAGCCTTATCCCAACCTCTTGGATCTCTGTTAACTTTAATTTTTTTAATTAAATCTGTGACTTCCGGTGTTGTTAAAAAATGATCAATCCTAAGACCATTACCTTTTTGCCAATTTCCACCTCTGTAACCCCAAAATGTCCAATTTGTGTTGCCATCTACAAAATATTTTACTGTATCTGTTAATCCTAAATTTAATAATATTCTAAAATATTTTCTAGTAAGCGGATGAGCGCATGCATCATTTTTAAAATTTTCTGGTGAATAAACATCTTCGTCATTTGGTATAACATTAAAATCACCTCCTATTATTATTGGAGTATTGTTATTTACTAAGGATTGAATATAATTATTAAAATTTTTCATCCACTCTATTTTATAATCAAATTTTTCTGTATCTATTGGATTACCATTAGGCAAATATATATTTATTAATTTTACAGTACTTTTAATATTCTTTAATTTGATTTCAGTTTCAATAAATCTAGCATTTTCATCTTTATAGTCAGGAATACTATTATTAGTAATCGTAAGATTATTTTTAAATATTATTGCTACTCCGTTCCAAGCTTTTTGTCCATTTACTAAGCAATTATATTTAAGATTTTCTATTTCTTTTAGAGGAAAGTTTTCATTAGTACACTTTAATTCTTGTATTAAATAAATATCTGATTGATCTTGTTTTATAAATTTAATTAAATGTTCTATTCTTGCATTTATTGAATTTACATTCCATGTTGTTATTTTCATTTAAATAGAAAAGGAAGTTCCACAACCACATGAAGATGAGGCTTGAGGATTGGATATTTTAAACGAAGATCCAATTAATTCATTAACATAATCTATAGTTGATCCTTTAATTAAATCTATAGATGTCTTATCAATGATTACTTTTGCATTTTTATACTCAAATATAATATCATCATCTGTTGCTTCTTGCGAAAAATCAAATTTATACTGAAACCCAGCACAACCACCTCCCAAGACAGTAATTCTAAAAAATTGAGAATTCTCAGATATTAGTATTTTATTTATGTGGTTTTGTGCACTTTCCGTAACTTCTATTTTATTATTCATTTAATTAAATATTCTTTATAGTTTAGTAATACATTTATAATACAATTTATCCTATGTTTAAACATTTAGCTACAAAATCTAATAAGTCAAAAGGGAGACTTTATGAAGAAAATGATGTTGACCTTAGAAATCCTTTTGAAAGAGATAGAGCCAGAGTAATACATTCAAATTCATTTAGAAAATTAAAGTATAAAACTCAGGTTTTTATAGAAAGCGAAAGTGATTATTATAGGACAAGATTAACTCATTCTCTAGAAGTGGCTCAAATTTCAAGATCAATATGTAGACTTCTAGATTTAAATGAGGATCTTGGTGAAACTGTTGCCTTAGCACATGATTTAGGACATCCACCATTTGGACATAGTGGTGAAGATGCTTTAAATGAATCTATGCAAAATTTTGGAGAATTCGACCACAATGATCAAACACTCAGAGTTTTAACTTTAATTGAAAAAAGGCACCCATTTTTTGATGGATTAAATTTAACATGGGAAAGTTTGGAAGGAATAGTTAAGCACAATGGTATAATTAATGGCAAATTACCTTATCATTTAAATAGTTATTCAGAGCAGCATAATTTAGAATTAAATTTGCAACCTTTGCTTGAGTCGCAAATAGCTAGCATATCTGATGATATTGCTTATAATAACCACGATGTTGAAGATGCCATTCGTGCAAATTTAATTAATTTAAATCAATTATCTGATATTTCATTTTTCAAAAATATTATTTTGGAATTACATGATCAATATAAAAATATATCTGACAAACTACTAGTTTATCAAGTATTAAGGCATTCAATGTCCAAAATGATAAATGATATTTTTAAAAATACTTCAAACAAAATAAATAATAAAAATAGATCAATTAAAGATATTAAAAATGATAAACATTTTGTAGTTTCTTATTCAGATCATATGTTAAATAATTGTAATATGATTAAAGAATTCTTAAATACTTTTGTTTATAATCACAACAAATTAATAAATAAAAGAAATCACTCAAGGAACGTTGTTAATAAATTATTTAAATATTTTAAAAAAAATAATGATAAATTACCAAATGATTGGACATCAAAAGATATTGAAATTGAAAGACTCATATGTGATTATATTTCAGGCATGACAGATAGATATGCAATTAATTTATATAAGGATATTTATGAATAACTATATCCAGCAATTACTAAATTTTTTTTTCACTTATTCTGATGAACTTATCGCTAATAAAACTATTTTGGAAATTAAAAAAAAACAAATAAGTATTGATTATATTTCTAAAAATAAAAAAGGAGATATTGCATCAAATTTTTTCTTAATAATAAAAAAAAAACTTATAGATAAAAATTATGACTTTAAAAGTAACCTTCAAAGGAAAATTTCAAATATAAAATTTATAGATTCATTCGAAATTACTAATAATGGATTCATTAATTTTTTCCTAAAAGAAGAATTTATTTTCAACTCACTAAGTAGAATTTATTCAAATACTTTTTATGATGAAATTAAATTTGGAAAAAATAAAAATTTAAATATTGAATTTGTGTCTGCTAACCCCACTGGTCCAATTCATATCGCTCATATACGTGGAGCAGTATTTGGAGATGTTCTAAGTACATTATACCAAAAAACAGGATTTAATGTTTTAAGAGAGTACTATGTTAATGATGCAGGCTCTCAAATAAACAAATTATCTGACTCTTTATATAAAAGATATTTGCAACATTTTGATAAAAAAATTGAGTTATTGAAAGATGAATATCCAGGTGAATATTTGATAGATATAGCAAAACAAATATATCTAAAAGATAAAGATAAATGGATTGATAGTAATAAGAGTGATGTAAGATCTTTTTTTAAAAAATTTGCAGTGAAAAAATTATTAGAAAATATTAAAACTGACCTAAAACTTTTAAATATTAAATTTGATGTTTTTACACATGAAACAGAAATCGTTCAATCAAATATTATAGAACAATTATTTAATATCTTAAAACAAAAAGATTTAATATATGAAGGCACACTTCCTAAACCTAAGGGTGAGGACACAGATTGGGAACCAAGAAATCAACTTTTATTTCGCTCTTCATCATTAAGCGATGATCAAGACAGAGCATTTAAAAAATCTAATGGTGAATGGACATACTTTGCCAACGATGCAGCTTATCATTATAATAAATATAAAAGAAATTTTGACAAAATAATAAATATTTGGGGGTCAGATCATATTGGTTATATTCCAAGAATGAAATCTTTGTTACAAGCAATTCAAAACAACAATAAATACTTTGAAGTAATAACATGTCAAATTGTTAGTTTAATCGAAAATAATAAAAAAATTAAAATGTCAAAACGTGAAGGAAATTTTGTAACTTTAAATGAATTATATAAAAAAGTTGGTAAGGACCCAATAAGGTATTATATGATATCAACAAAGAATGAAACTGCTATTGACTTTGATTTAGATGAAGTAATTAAAAAAAATAAAGATAATAATGTTTTTTATTGTCAATATGCCTATGCAAGAGCTTCATCTGTAATCAATAAGGCTGGTGAATTAGATATAGAAACAAATGATTTGCATAATTTAAATCATTTTTATAACCATGTTACAAATGAGGAGTTAGAAATAGTTAAATTAATGATTTCATATCCTTATTTAGTTTTTCAATCATCTTACCACAATGAACCACACAGATTAGTTAATTATCTAGAATTATTATGTTCATTATTTCATTCTATATGGAATAAGGGCAAGGATAATGAGTCACTTAGATTTTTAGATAAGGAAAATTTAGAACACACAAAAGTTAAATTATTTTGGATTCAAAGTTTTAGAATAATAATAAAAGATATTTTTTCAATAATTGGGATTGATGCGCCTGAACAAATGTAATGAAAAAATATATTTTTTCAAAAAAAAATAATAAAAAAATTTATACTTTATTTTTTTTTATTTTATTTTTATTTATTTTGGCTTATCTTGTGTCTTTTTACTTATTGATTAATAAAAAATATTTTATAATTACAGATACAAATAACATTTCTTATTTTGTTATACCTAACGATAAAGAGGGAGAGAAAGTTAAATTTATAAATAAAAAAAGTATAAATAATTTATCAGCAATAGAAATGGGAAATAACTCAAACAATATTAATGAGGTTGAGTATACTATTCAACTCTTTAGTGATACAAATTATAAAAATCTTGAAGATTTTTATAATAATTTAGTTAAGTTAAAATCTTTGTTAATTTCAAAAGATGATTTATTTATTTTTTCAATTAAGTCTGAATATGGAATTAACTATTTTCTTACATATAAAAACTTTAAAACTAAGAATAATGCAAAATCATATTGTAATAATTTAAGCTTTGTTAAGAAGTGTTTGATTGTAAATCTTCAAAACAAATAATTTTTGAGAATCTCTGATAGATTGATATACAGTAAAAATGTTGGAAAATTTAGACAATCAACAAGAATTTAGTAAATTTCATATATTACTTGATAATTTTGAAGGACCAATTGATTTATTGCTCGTACTTGCAAGAACTCAAAAAGTAGATTTATCTGAGATTTCTATATCTGAACTATCTAATCAATATATAAAATTTATTAATGAGTATAGAAATATTCATATTGAAATTGCAGCTGATTACCTTGTAATGGCAGCATGGCTAACTTATCTTAAATCAAGACTACTTTTACCAAAGGAAGAAAAACTAGAAGAACACTCTGCTGATGAGTTAGAGAAAGCTCTTAGATATCAATTACAAAGACTAGAGTCTTTTCAGAATATATCTAAAATTTTATATTCGCGTTCAATTATAAATAGAGATGTGTTCTACGGAGGTTCATCAGAGGGTCTTAAGGTAAAGTATAATATTAATTATACATCCAATTTGTTTGACCTTCTTAAATCTTATAGTCAAATATTAAAATCAAAAGATCAGATTAAAAACTTAACAATTGAATATTCAGAATTATATTCTGTAGATCAAGCTATAAAGAGAATGAGAGAAATATTTGGTACAATCAATGAATGGACAAATTTTCTAAATATAATACCAAGTTTATTTAATGATAAGAAAACAATAAATAAATCTATAATTTCATCAAATTTTGTAGCATCTTTAGAGCTATCTAAAAATGGTTTTATTGATGTTAAGCAAGACAAAACATTTGGAAATATATATATAAAGTTAAGAAGTAATGGAAAATAAAGATATTAAACTTTTGGAAGCCATATTATTTGCATCAGGAGAACCAATAGATGAAGCTGATCTAAGAGATAAGATAAATGCTAAAGAAAATATTGTTAATTATTTAACTCAAATAAAAGAATTTTATAACTCAAGAGGTATTAATCTTATAAAAACTGGTAATAAGTGGTCTTTTAGAACTTCTGAAGATTTAAAGGATGAATTAACAATCTTTAAGACTCAAAAAAGAAAACTATCAAGAGCTGCTCTGGAAACATTATCTATTATTGCTTACCAACAACCTATTACAAGGTCAGAAATTGAAAATATTAGAGGGGTACAAATGGGCAGGGGTTCTATAGATCATCTTATGGAAATCGGGTGGATAAAACCATCTGGTCGAAAAAATATACCTGGTAAACCTACCTTATGGTCAACTACCGATTTATTTATAGAACATTTTGGTCTAAACAGTTTAAGCGATTTGCCAAATAAAGATGAATTAAAAGCAAGTGGATTTTTGGATAAAAGAGCAGCTATTGCAACAATTAGTGATATTGCGCAAAATGATGAAAATTTAAACAATGAAATAAAAGATGAAATAGAAGAAGATAATAATCTTGATGATTTTATTCAAAGTAATTAAAAAAAATTATTATTTTACTGTTTAATTTATAATGGAGCAATTTTATGACAAACAAAGATTATGATAATCTTGAAAAAATAAAACGTATTTTGAAGTACCTAGACAAAGGTAGGTTAGATCAAAAAGCTTGGCCAAATGCACTAGAATTAAATGAAAGTTTAAATAAGCTTATTTTAGAGCACAATGAATATATTGAACACATGAAACATCACCATTAGATCTATTAATTATCTTTGATTTTACCTACTAAACATCAAAAATTATTAGTTTTTACTTCTAATATATATCTTGTTTTTTATTATTCTTTCCGTATAAGCAAATAAATGACACCTAGTATTTGGCAACTTTTAATTGTTCTCGTTATAGTTCTGCTATTATTTGGCAGAGGAAAAATTCCTCAATTAATGGGTGATATGGCAAAAGGTATAAAATCATTCAAAAGAGGGATGTCTGACGAAGAAAAAAAAGAAGATAAAAATTTAGAGAATAAAAACGACGAAGAAAAGTAAATCCAATGTTTTCTTTTGGTTGGGGGG
>MDTG01154857.1_pt1 | contig 13319 bp, 12 predicted proteins | sample 811421 | NCBI WGS metagenome assembly MDTG01 (sample SAMN05326645, study PRJNA326480) | marine metagenome | isolation source: seawater | place: Pacific Ocean: South East | collected 2011 | reverse complement strand
TCCCGTAGGAGTCTGGGCCGTGTCTCAGTCCCAGTGTGGCTGATCATCCTCTCAGACCAGCTACTGATCGTTGCCTTGGTAGGCCATTACCCCACCAACAAGCTAATCAGCCGCGGGCTTATCCTTGGGCGATAAATCTTTGGTCCGAAGACATTATAAGGTATTAGCAGTCGTTTCCAACTGTTGTTCCTTACTCAAGGGCAAATTCCCACGTGTTACGCACCCGTCCGCCACTAACACCGAAGTGTCCGTTCGACTTGCATGTATTAGGCCTGCCGCCAGCGTTCATTCTGAGCCAGGATCAAACTCTTAAGTTTGATATCCAGCTTCATATGAGCTGACAATAAATTGCCATTCAAATTTCACTGTTAAAAAATTAACAAAAACCTGCACGTTTATGCATACTTAAAGAAGATACACAAAGAGCAAATTTTTGTCGTCGTTATATATGTAAGTAAGTACTCAACATATCAAAGACAAAACCGCTACCTGCGTATCCCTTCTTCCAAAAACACAATGTCCAAGAACCGCGCGGAGAACAATGAAAGCAAATTACTTAAACCGCTTTCCGCAAATAACCTTAATAAAAAGGTTTAAAATCTCATCAATAAAAATGAATGCACACATATAAACATAGCTCGTTAAAAAAGCAAGCCCTAATTGGCATTTATTTTCATTTTTTTTAGTGAAGGTTTTGCCTCTTTCAAGGCCGTTTCCTCTCACCGAGATGCGCTTTATATAACGAACGTTATGACACTGTCAAACATAAAAACGCAAAAAAATGAAAAAAAAGTAAAAAAAATTTCAAAAGCCCGAAAATAAAGAGTGTTTGGAGTTTTACTACGACGCGCGTATGCTGATTTCCTCAATATTTTTGTAAAAAATAATAAGAAAAAAAAAGAGCCATCATGTCTTTATCAATCATATTACTCACTATTCTCTCTGGTATTTGCCTCCTGCTTTGGGGCCTGCGCATGGTCAAACGCGCTGTCCTTCATGCTTACGGTGCTGATTTACAAAGCTTGATCGCTAAGTGCGCAAAGAATCGCTTCGTCGCTATGCTGGCTGGTACAGCTATCACAATATTCTTACAAAGCTCAACAGCGACAGCTTTGCTTATCGCCTCTTTCGTGGGGCGCGGCCTGATGGCAGTAGCAACGGGGATTGCCCTAATGATCGGTGCCGATGTCGGGACAGCTGTTGTTACACACCTATTATCTTTCCGTATCGATTGGCTTGCGCCCTTATTACTTTCAAGCGGCATTATTATGCACCTTGCCGCCAGCGGCGGACTACAACGCCCCTATATCGCCCGCATTATAATCGGGCTTGGCTTTATGCTTACCGCCCTAAGTATTGTGAGAGAGGCCGCTGAGCCTTTAAAAGAATCGGCGACACTGCCGCTTATATTAGCGCCGCTTCAAAGCGAACCTTTACTCGCTCTACTGGTATCAGCAATTCTCACTTATCTATTCCATTCTTCTTTATCCGCTGTCCTTTTATATGCCTCTTTAGCTCACACAGGTATTTTGCCTTTAGAACTCGCGGTTGTCTTCGTCATTGGGGCCAATATAGGTGGCGGTTTTATTCCTTTTATTGCCACACTCAAAGACGCACCGAAAGCCCTACAAGTCACAGCCGGTAACTTAATGATGAAAATCATCATGGGCGGCATCGCATTCACCGCTTTCCCCTTTATTATGGATTACCTCCAGCAAACAGGCGCCGATATATCGCGCCAGATCGTGATCACTCATCTTGGTTTTAACCTTGCTATTGCCATCGTCTTTCTGCCGCTGGTTAATCTCATCGCATGGGTCAGCAAAAAAATCATTCCTATGATCGAATCGGAGAGTAAAAAACTGATAGAGCCGAAATATCTCGATGAAGACGCTTTAAAAACACCCTCTACAGCGCTTACCTGCGCAACGCGGGAAACACTTCATATGTCTGAAGTACTCGAAAAAATGATTAAGCAGAGCTTTGAAGCCATTGAAAGCAACAACCTCAAGCTGATTAATACGATTCGCAAAGAAGATAATATTCTGGACAGCCTTTTCCGCGAAACTAAACACTATATCGTGAAACTGCGCCGTGAAGACTTAAGCGACGAGGAAGATATAAAAAGCCGCCGAATCATTAACTTTGCAATGAATTTGGAACATTGCGGCGATATCTTGGATAAAAGCCTGATGGAAATTGCCGAGAAGAAAGCCCGTAACAAGGATGGTTTTTCCAAAGAAGGCCTCAAAGAAATCGAGAATGTCCATAGCATGATCGTTGAAAGCCTAAAGATGGCGCAAGCGATCTTTATCTCTCACGACCAAGAAGTCGCCGACAAATTGCTAGCCCTCAAAAACAAACTCAAAAAGGCAGAACGCGATAGCGCCACTAGCCACCTTTCCCGTTTAAAGGATGGCCTACCCCAATCCATTGCAACATCTGAGATTCATATGGATATTATCCGCGATTACAGAAGGATCAGCACCTATCTGTCATCACTGGCCTATAACATTAATGACGATTAAGCACTTAAACTAAAGCAGGCCAGTCTCTCGAAGTTCTTTTTCAATTTCATCCGGGATATCATCGCCTGCGTCATTATAAACACCTAAATCTTTAGGGCGATCCCAGCCTTCCAAATAGCGCCAGCCTTGTACAGCCCGTTTAGCGCGCGGCGCAACAACATAGATCGTCGGATCAAGATAGAAGAAGCAGCGCTTACTATCAGCATCCACTTCCACTGTTTCGATATCAATGATTTCCTGACGGCAAGCAATCTTATTCTTAATGATCCAATAGACCGAGCCGCCATCCATCAACTCATTTGCCCGAGTCGGTGTGCGGCGTGTTGACATTGCCACAACATCGCGCCCATCGCGTTTTTGAAGGCGGTGCGAAGACTGCACATCCGATAAGTGGCGCATATCATCAATCTTATAAGCCGTTCTGAGTAAATGAACTGATCCCGTCATAATGATAAGGAAAATAGGCGCTCTTACGTTAAAAGTAAATATGACTACGCAGGGCTTACGCTTTTTGATACAATAAACATATGAACTATTCGCGCGGTAACATTCTCTTTATCATTCTCATCGCCATCGCTCTTTTTGGCGCGCTGTCTTTTGCTGTCAGCCAGTCAAAGACAGGCACGGCCAAGAATATGTCTGGTGAGAAGCTTACCATTAAAGTCGACCAACTCCTCGAATACGCCCAAAATGTTCGCAGTGCCGTTAACTTCATCTATACGCACAATAATATCTCAGAAAGCGATATTCGATTTGCCCATCCCAAGCTTGATGCGGCTTACGGTGACTATACAGCCCTCAACTCGGAACAAATGGTCTTCGACCCTAGCGGCGGCGGCATAGATTATAAGCCAATTGATACTGGTTTATTAGATGGCACGCATAGCGCGGAACCTGGTTATGGAACAGCTTATTTTACAATCACATCAAATGTCTTGGATGTAGGTACTACATTACAAGATCTTGTTATGTTTGTTCCTTATCTAAGTCAGGAAGCATGCGCAACTATCAATAAAAAACTCGGTATTAGTGATATGCCAGAGGATTGGGCCTCCATTGATGAAACCAACTACATCACGAATATGTATGATGGAACATATCCTGTCTGGAATGGCATTGGAGATGATGGCTATCCGTTCGCTAACCTCATATCAGGCCGTTTAACCATTTGTTACCGATCAGATTCACATCCTGTTTCGACAGGTTCCTATAATTTAATGCAAGTTCTATTGGAGCGTTAAATCATCATGCAATTCCTAACGAATATAGACACAAATTACAGACGTAATACCAAGATCGTTGCGACTTTAGGGCCAGCCTCTAATAGTCCGAAGATGATTGATAAGCTTATCAAGACAGGCGTCAATGTCTTCCGTGTCAATTTCAGCCATGGCGATCCCGCCGATCACATTCAAACCATCAAGGATATCCGCGCGGCCAGTGAGAAAAATGACCGCCATATTGTTGTACTGGCCGACCTTCAAGGGCCAAAGCTCCGACTAGGAACATTTAAAGGTACAAAAGTTGCGATCAAGAAGGGCCAAAGCTTTACCTTTGATAGCGACAAAACCCCCGGCGATGAGACACGTGTTTATCTACCGCACCCTGAAGTCATCAAGACATTGAAAAAAGGGGATCGTATTTATCTGGACGATGGCAAGGTCCGCGTTGAGGTTACCTCCAAGAAAGAGGGCGCTCTGGTGACTAAAGTGATTGCTGGTCAAGCGCTATCAGACCGCAAAGGCTTTAACCTGCCCGATGTCACACTCCCTATCCCCGCCTTAACCGCGAAAGACCGCAAAGATTTGCGTATCGCGCTTGATGCCGGCGTCGACTGGATCGCGCAAAGCTTTGTGCAAACCCCCGCCGATGTTGCCGAAGCGAAAAAGCTTATTGCAGGCCGTGCGGGCCTCATCGCTAAAATCGAAAAGCCCGTCGCGCTTAAGAATATTGGTGAAATCATTGATATCTGTGACGGTATTATGCTGGCACGCGGCGATCTGGGTGTTGAGATCCCAGCCGAAGACGTCCCTTCCGTACAAAAACGAATCGTCAAATACACACGCAATCGCGGCAAGCCGATTATTGTTGCCACGCAAATGCTCGAATCGATGATTACCAGCCCTGCGCCGACACGTGCCGAAGCCTCCGATGTCGCCACCGCTATATATGACGGGGCGGATGCGGTCATGCTCTCCGGCGAAACAGCCGTTGGTCAGTATCCGATAGAGGCCGTTTCAATGATGAACCGAATCGCCAGCCGCGTTGAGCAAGATAAGATTTACCGCAAAATCATGCATGAGGACCATATCAGCGCCCGCGAAGAAGATGGTGATGCTTCGGATGCCATAACCATCGCCGCTGATGAAGTAGCCGATATCGTTAAGGCCGCCGCTATTGTGACCTATACAACCTCAGGATCAACAGCACTGCGCATGGCCAAACAGCGCCCAAGCCGTCCTATCATCTGCTTGACACAGAATTTGGATACAGCAAGACGCCTGAATTTATCTTACGGTGTGCGGTCCGTTTATGTGCCGGAGGAAATGGAATTTGAAGGCATTGTTCAAAAGGCAGTTGATATTGCCAAAAAACTTAAATTTGCGAAAAAAGGGCAACGCCTTGTGATTACGGCTGGTGTGCCATTTGGAACGCCAGGCTCAACAAACACGCTTCGTATTGCGTGGGTTTCTTAAAAAGCTACTGACGTTCCCAAACTTCAAAACGATATGACAGCGTATCAGTGCCAGCGCCGCGCTTCGTACTAATACATGCCCAAATGGAACCATCTAATTTTGGGAATTCACTGTCGCCTTCGAAGTTTTCTTCAACGACAGTCAAGTAAACGCGGTCACAATGTTCTAGGAATTGTTTATAAATTTGCGCCCCGCCAATGCACATAATTTCTTCTAAACCTTTTTCTTCGGCGGCCTGTTGCGCCGCATTGACAGCCTCTTCAACCGAAGAAACAACAGCCGTATCGCCTTGTCCTTCATAATCCTCTTGGCGGGTGATAACAATGCTCTTACGCCCCGGTAGCGGTTTACCCAGATAGCCCAAGATCGACTCATATGTTTTACGGCCCATTATCACAGGCTTATTCATCGTAACTGCTTTGAAATATTTAAAGTCCTCAGGAATATGCCACAGCATTTTGTTATCCCTACCGATAACACCATTTTGAGCCGCCGCAACGATAAGTGATTTTGTAACAGGCATAAATAGTCAGCACTTTCTATACAGCAAAAGGGTATTTAATCGGGTCATGGTGCTGATAACCTTCAACTTTAAAGTCATCCAGCGTTACCCATGTCTCCAGATCTTCCAATGATTTTATATCAGGGTTGATATGTAATTTAGGTGACGGGAAAGGCTCGCGCTTAAGCTGTACATCACGCATCAGTTCAAGTTGATCCTCATATATATGCGCATTGATAATCTTGTGATAGGCCTTACCCGGCTTATGACCTGTAATCTGCGCCATGATAGCAAGGAAGAAGAAGACCTGTACCTGATTAAAGTTAAGACCTAGAGGTACATCACATGAACGCTGATAGCTCGTCAGATAAAGCGTATCGCCCAAAAGCGAGAAAGTGTGCGTGTGCATACAAGGACGTAAGCACCCCATATGAAATTCACCCGGATTATAAAAACTCATAATTTCACCGCGGTCATCGATACCTTTTGATAAATTCTCGACAATCTTCTTGAGCTGGTCTACATGTCCTCCATCAGGCTTTTGCCATGACCGTCCCTGAACACCATAAACACGGCCCATATCATCCTCACCTTTACGGTGCGGGTTGTTCAGCCAGTCTTCATTAAGATTCGCATTAGCATCCCATGTCTTACAGCCAAGCGCTCTGAAATCTGCTGCATTGTCATAGCCGCGTATATAACATAAAAACTCAGCGATTGCCGCTTTCCAAAAGCTTTTGCGTGTTGTAATCAGCGGAAACTCGTTATTCGCAACATCATAGGTGAGATCGGCATCAATGACCGTCAGACATCTCTTGCCTGTGCGCTTATTCTCAACCCATTCGCCTTCATTTACAATGCGCTCGCATAAATCCAGATATTGTCTCATATCTCCCCATCCTCCTTATAAAGGTTTTCGTAATCTTTGTGCTGTAGATTAACGCTAGAGATTCTTTGGAAAGAAATAAATATTTTGTCCCAAATATGGTAGTTTTATCTGAGGATGATTTGAAAGCGGAGCCAGAAAATGGATCAGGATACGGAAATCACAGTTAATAAAAAGCTCACCGTGAAGAAACCAAGCGCCCTCAGCAATTTTCTTTTGCGTAATTATAATAATCAGGAGCTTCTATACACATTACATCGTATAGCCACTGATAAACGTTACCTCATCAATAAAAATGTCCGCGCCGAGCTTATCGCGATGGATATTCTTGATTCCAAAGGACAGATGAGTGACGCTGTCAAACATGAGGTACTCAAAAGTGTCCTTGTTCAGGACGACAAGTCCGTTGTCTTGGAAATTGGTAATTAGTTATTAGTGATGATCGCGAAAGATCAAAAAGTGAATTGACCATACGGCAATAGCGAAGAGTAGCGGCAAAGCATATTTCTTTACTACAGGCTTCATTTTTTCGCCCCAAAATTTTTCTTCTTTGTGTGCGTGGCTATGGCCAGTCTCGTGGGCTTGTTCATGATCATGGTGGCATGCGCAATCATGCAGGTCTTTTTTATGCAAGTAGTCATCCAACTTGACCCCGATAAGAGCGCCAATGAAAGCCATCATCAACTCAAAACCCGCATTGTGAAAGGTGAAGATATTCGCCCCGATCAACGCCCCGACAAGCGGCAAGATACAGCAAAAGCTATGCTGTATAACGAAAGACACGCCATATTGCGCCAATGATTTAATAGAGGTTTTCTTCTGCATCACCCTTTTTTATATAAAAACAGCCAAAAGCACAAACAAAAAACATTTGCGCTATTTCCCATAATCTGTTAATCGCTATGATACGGAAAATTATTAAACATATCCCATAGGAATATTTATGACCACTGACACGCAAGATACAGCTCAAGATCAAAACTTACGCTCTGATGAAGAACGCGCAACGCGTATCGAGGAAATTAACCATTTGATTGATGAACTCATCAAAGAAAAAAAGGACTCCGTTTCTATCACCACAGAAGAAAAGGATACAATTCTTTATAAACTAACGGCTGGATGGCTTGGTAAAGAAAAGAAAGTTATAGCCAAAGTTGATGATTCTGAAAGTGCTCATGTAATCCCACTCCAAGACCAGCCAACGGGAGCATCTCGTTTTATCTTGCAGTATTTTGCCGCTAAAGAACCTAAGCATTACACATCGTCTGAAGCGACTTCTGAAAATATTTCAGGATACGAGGTGATGGTCGGAGCAGGTCTAGCAACATGGGCCGTAGCAGCCCTAACTGGCGTGAAACCGATGATCCTCCAGAGTCTCTCAAATGGTGATTATGGCCACGCGGCGGCTGGTGTTCTTGTCCTTGGCGGAGTATTTGCCGCTTGGGCACGTATTGTTGACTCACAAACAGTAAAATCAATCCGTGAGAACGCTGTACGTAGCTGGGCAAAAAAATACTATAAAATGAAACTGGAAGTAGCAGAGCTTGAAAACAACGTCCGCTCAATGACAAGCTATCGTGACAGATTTACCGCCGCCTCTATCGGTGTTGGAAGAATATCCGGCATTGTCATCCCAAGTTTGCGTTTCCTACTTATCGCGGCAACAACGTTCACAACCGTAACGGGCCTACTATATGACGTCATCTTAGAAAAAGAAATCAACGCCAATCTGGCCGAAGACTGGACACTTGAGCAAGAAAGTCTCAATACTGATGGCGCAGAACGCATCTCAAACGATCAAATCGTTGCTGAATATTTGGAAAAGTACCAGTCAGCTACTGATGCACGTATTGAAGCAGACGGCGATGTCGCAGAAGCACGCGCCAGATTAGGCCAAGACTTTACAAGCATTGAACTAACCGGCTCTTTGGCAGAAAGAGAAGATGAACTTCAAGCATCAATCACAAATTACCAAGATCAAATCCAAGAAAAACTGACCGAAAGATCAGAAGCCGCCGCACAACGTGCGCAAGAAGATGGCGGCCTTGACGGACGTCCGGAAGGACAAGGCCCAAAATGGCGCGCCTACAACAATGAAGTTGTCAGACTTGATGGTGAAATTGCTGACCTTGAAGATCGCATTGGACAAATCAGAGATGTCGATATTGAGAACCTATATGAACGTGCACGCGAGGGTGCGACAGCTGACTTTGAAGCGAACCGTCCAGGATATGAAAGAGATCTTGCTGATGCTGAGGCGCGTCTGGAACGTGCTACAGCGGCTGAAGCTGCGGCCAGTGAATATGAAGAACTTGCCGCTGAAGACCCTCGTTTCCAAGCCTTCAACCCAGGTGTAGATGATAAACTCTCTGAAATGTGGGATATCATGTCAGATGCACATTTGTCGCGACAGCTTCAATATGGCGCACTCGCCTTTGGTGTAGCTTTCTTAGAGGCTGTTTTCATGCTACATGCTATGAATAAGAAGCCGAGTGCAGGTGAGCGCCGTGCCTTTGAATACGAAATCGAACAAATTATCGCTACCGATCAGGCGGCAAAAATTGACGTTCAGATCAGAAAGCTTGAGACAGAACGCGCAACGCTTCGTAAAGAAATTGCAGAAAATGCGCTGGCCAATGCCCGCATTGCAGAATCTAAGGAACTTCTCCCAAGATTGCATGAGATATCAGATCTGCAAGAACGGGAACATGAAGTACGCAAGCGCACGGCAGAAGAAGCCGCAACGCATCAAGCCGAAATGGATGCCATCGAAGAACAGGCAAAGACAGCACATGCGACCAAAGAGAGAACGTTGGGTCTAACATTGAAAATCATTGACAAAATGGACTTGAACCATCTTGATGACGAAACAAAAAAAGGGCTAGTCAAAAAAGTACAAGAGCAATTCTCTAAAATGTTTGAAGCTGGTCTGAAAGTAGAAGACACACAAAGTCCTGAAGCCGCGTCAGAACAAGATAACGAAGAAGATAATAACTTATCGTTGGATTTAGGTGACGGGCAAGATGACGAAGCAAGCCATTCTTCTGGAACATCTGGCCCAAAAACAGGAGAAACTGGCCCTGCGTAATCCAGCGCATTTCCTCTTAAGATAAAATTTATAGAATTGAGAAAGCCTGTTCAAAAATGAGCAGGCTTTTTTATTACTTCATTTCGAGTTTTCTTTGTGCTGGGCCGCGCAGCTGGAGCTCGTATGTATATGTCTGCTCATCCTTGATGTTCAAGGCTTTACGGTTGAATGCCCATCCGGCGATACCGCCTAATACACCGCCTGTGGCCCCCATCAGGCCAAGGAAAGCACGCGAAGATGGCTCCACCGCTTCACCGATGACTTTAGGGCCCAGCCAGTCTTGCAAGAATGGTTGGAAAATAAGAGCTCGCAAATATTCCGCGACATGGTTAAATCCTGTTAGGGCTGTATTTATAGCATCATTCGCCAAACCGCTTGCTAAATTCGTTTGTGCCGCTAGATCAGGCACAGATTGTGCTTCTGGGAACTGGCCGTACGCCAGATGCATACCCAATGTGATACCCGCCGTAATGGCCGTTGATAATACTGCACCGCCTAGAATCTGTTTCGTTGTTTTGCTCGCCGCATTGCTGAAATTCTGCATCATTGCAGGCAGGTTATAGACAGGGTTCACAAGCCCCATAAATCCAAGGCGTGCTGCTTCAGGAACAACAGCAATTGGAAATTTAAGCGCATTATAAATAAGATTCGGTACAACCAGCCCAGCAATATAACCGCCGCCCAAGGCATATAGCGTTTCCTCATTGGTAAAGGCTTCTCGCGCAAAATTAAAGAAGCTGTCTAAAGACCCATAATGCACCGCCATCACGGCAATCGCTGCGCCAAGTGGTGCAGTAATAAAAGGACGCATCGCCGCCTCTATCGGAGAGAAAGGCAGGGTCGTTAACTGATCCATCTTTTCACCAATCCAAGGATTCTTTTGCTTAACGTAGTTATAACCGCCTTTAAGGCTGGCACCGATAGTAGTCCAAAGCGCTAGTTTCGCAATGCCATTCTCACTCGCATTCACAATCATAGCCCCGAGCGAGCCAAACATTTCACCGACATCCGGCACAGGAGCAGGAAGAGGCCACAATGGAAAATTATAAAAAGAGAAAAAGAATTCGCGGGCATTATCTATACCACCAGCAAAGTCATTTGTAACCGCTGCGGCAAAAGCGCCCATAAGACCGCCGCCCAAAACTGAGGTGGCAAATTTATAACGATCAATCGAAGAACGCTCTTTAGCCATATGCTTTATTATTTCCTGAATCTGGTTAATAGCTGTTTAAGACAATATGTCTAACATCTATTCACAATATCCAAGCGAATATGTCAAGCATTTATAGCGCTACGTCATTATTTTTGCATGGTGGCGCAAATGATCGTCTATAAAACTTTTAATAAAGTAATAGCTGTGGTCATAGCCCTCATGCCTCCGAAGAGTAAGTTTTTGACCAGCCTCAGCGCAAGCCGCTTCGAATATTTCAGGTTTCAGTTGTTCTTCTAAGAACTGATCTCCCAGCCCCTGATCAATCAATATCTCAGCATTACCCGCCGCATTTTCAGCTTTCGAGACAAGAAGAGAAGCATCATGTTTTTCCCAAAGAGCTTTGTCATCACCAAGATAGCCGGAGAATGCCTTATGTCCCCATGGCACTTGTGTTGGGGCAACAATCGGGGAAAAAGCAGAAGCAGATTTATATTGTTCAGGATACTTGAAATACAATGTAAGTGCGCCATGTCCGCCCATAGAATGGCCCGTAATGCTTTGTTTATCTACATCAATAGGAAAGTGTTCGTTCACAAGAGCGTATAATTCTTTGGCAATGTAATCTTCCATTTTATAATGCTTGGCCCACGGCATTTGCGTCGCATTAATATAAAAGCCCGCCCCTTTGCCAAAATCATAAGAATCCGCATCATCAGGCACATCGTCACCCCGCGGTGACGTATCTGGTGCGATAATCGCCAGCCCTAATTCTGCCGCCATCTTATACGCCCCCGCTTTTGTCGTAAAATTCTCATAGGTGCATGTCAGGCCTGAAAGAAAAGTTACGGCTGGCACCTTTCCTGCTTCAGTAGCTGGCGGCAAGAAAACAGAAAAACGCATATCACAACCAAGGGTTCTGCTCTTATGCTCGAACACAGATAGCGTTCCGCCAAAACAAATATGCTTTTCACATTCTTTCATTAGTACAGCACCACGCTACGAATACTTTCGCCTTTATGCATCAAATCGAAAGCCTTATTAATATCATCAAGCGGCATTGTATGGGTAATCAGATCATCAATATTGATTTTGCCATCCATATACCAATCCACAATCTTTGGCACATCTGTCCGTCCGCGCGCGCCGCCAAAGGCCGAGCCGCGCCATACACGGCCTGTCACAAGCTGGAATGGACGCGTTGAGATTTCCTGACCAGCGCCAGCGACACCAATAATGACACTCTCGCCCCATCCTTTGTGGCAACATTCAAGTGCCTGACGCATCACATCGACATTCCCGATACATTCAAACGAGTAGTCAACACCGCCATTTGTCAGGTCACAAATCGCTTCAACAACATTTGGCGTATCTTTCGGATTAATGAAGTCCGTCATACCGAATTTTTTAGCCAGCTCAACTTTCGACGGATTGAGATCAATACCAATGATGCGGGACGCACCAACCATTTTCGCGCCTTGTATAACATTCAGGCCAATACCGCCAAGCCCGAAGACAGCCACAGTCGAGCCCGGCTCGACCTTAGCATCAAAGACAACCGCACCGATCCCTGTCGTCACACCGCATCCGATGTAACATATCTTCTCAAACGGCGCATCTTCACGTACTTTCGCCACTGCGATCTCAGGCATAACTGAGAAATTAGAGAAAGTCGATGTACCCATGTAATGCAAAATAGGTTCACCGTTAATGGAAAAACGAGACGTACCGTCAGGCATTAATCCTTGCCCCTGTGTCGAACGAATTGACTGGCACAAATTTGTTTTGGGGTGCAGACAAAAATCACATTCACGGCATTCCGGTGTGTATAGGGGAATCACGTGATCGCCGGGCTTTACGGATGTAACACCCTCGCCAACTTCACGGACGATTCCAGCGCCCTCATGGCCTAAAATAGCTGGAAATGCACCTTCAGGGTCATCGCCCGACAAGGTAAAGGCATCCGTATGACACACACCTGTTGCTTTATTCTCAACGAGAACTTCACCGGCTTTAGGCCCTTCGAGATCTACTTCTTCAATTGTTAGGGGAGCGCCCGCTTTATAGGCTACAGCCGCACGTGTTTTCATGGATAATGCCCTTCTTATTTCATTTTTCTCTTAGCCAAGAAAATAGTGCATTCAGTCTTCAAAGACAACCAAGGGCAAGCCTAAAATATCTCGGTATAGACGGCCTCACTAAACCCAAGGAACACCGTATTTTTATGAAGGAGTAAAGGTCTTTTGATGATGGACGGATTATCCTGCGCTATTTCAAGTGCATGTGTTTCATCCATATTTTCTTTGATATCTTCCGGCAAATTGCGCCATGTCGTACCGCGGCGGTTAATAACCTGTTCCCATCCATGTTCGGCAATGGCTTTTTTTAGCACACCCGCATCCGTACCTTCTTTTTTATAATCATGGAACACATAACTCACACGCTGGTCATCCAACCACTTCAATGCTT
>MDTG01186739.1_pt1 | contig 13320 bp, 9 predicted proteins | sample 811421 | NCBI WGS metagenome assembly MDTG01 (sample SAMN05326645, study PRJNA326480) | marine metagenome | isolation source: seawater | place: Pacific Ocean: South East | collected 2011 | reverse complement strand
TTTCCAACTTGAAATAAAAAATACACTCTCTAATTTATTATTATTTAAGATTTTATTCTTCTGATATTTATAATTATCAGATAAATGATTATTATAAAAAGATCCAATAGATATTTTCTTACCTTTGATATATTTAGAATAATGTTCACCTATTGAATCACCAAACACAAAGAAATAATCAACAAAATAATTTTTATTGGGGATAATAGTAGAAAATATATCAAAACTTTTTGATCTTCTACCATTTTGTACAGCTATTGTTTTTATATTTTTAAATTCTTTTGAAATAGTATAAAAATATGGATCATTATCTATTTTGGTGATTAATATTTTGGGATTTATATAATTAATATAAGACTTATAATATCTATCTATAATATTATTTTTTTGATTACATAATAAACATTTAAGTAGAATAAAAAAGTTTAACTTTTGACCGATGAAAGGTATAACTTCAATATAATCTTCATTAAAATAACAATTTAATATCTTCTTATCAAATCCTATACCAAATTCAGCAACCTTAGATTTTTTAGGTATGTAAAAAATATATTTTATTGATAAAACAGTCCTTATTTTTTTTAACAATTTCATAATAGATAATATTATTAATCAAAAAATCAATATCCTAATCATATAATAATATATTCTGACTATTAAGATAGTAAATTTTCTCAAAATACTAAAATATTTCCCTAATTATTTTTTTAAATTTCTTATTTTTTTTATCATATTTAATTACAGGGTCGATATATTGGCTTTTAATATCTAACCATTCTGATTCATTTACCTTAAAAAGGAATTCTAAGATTTTTGAAAAATACTCATAATCCAATTTATTACACCAAAATGGGCCATAGTCTGAAAGCTTTAATGGCCAAGAATAATTTAAACTTTCTAACTTCAATAAGGAACTAATTACACCAAAGAATGCTGTCTTATTTCCTCTTGCTAACGATTCATAGCCAAGTGTGGAATCAGTAAAAGTAAAAATTCCTTCATTATTCAGCAACTCATATGAATAATATCTACTTTCTCTGGGAATTAAAGAAAAACTTCCTTCATTAATTAAACTTTTATAAAAATCTACTTCTTTGTAATGATTTACAGAATTTTTAAGAGTACACAAATTAATATACAATTTTTTATTATTTTCCAAACACCAGTCATTCAAAAAAATTATTATTAATTTGTATGCATAATAAATTTGAGATTGACTGATTTTATTGCCATAATGATCAATCTTGTAATGTAATGGTCTCCAACTGGAAATAAAAAATACATTTTCTAATTTATTAGTTAGTATTTTATTTTTACGATATTTATAATTATCCGATAAATGATTATTAACAAAAGATCCAATAGATATTTTCTTACCTTTGATATATTTAGAATAATGTTCACCAATTGAATCACCAAACACAAAGAAATAATCAACAAAATAATTTTTATTCGGAGTAATGGTAGAAAATATATCAAAACTTATCGATCTTCTACCATTTTGTACAGCTATTGTTTTAATATTTTTAAATTCTTTTGAAATAGTAAAAAAAAATGTATTATTGTCTTGATTTGTAATTATTATTTTAGGATTTATATAGTTAATGTAAGTCTTGTAATATCTATCTAATATATGATCTTTTTGGTTACTAAATAAACATTTAAAAAGAATATACAAGTTTACCTTTTGATTAATAATAGGTATATTTTCGATAGATTCTTTATTAAAATAATAATTAAATATATCATGATAGAAACCTATCCCAAATTCAGCAACCTTAGATTTTTTAGGTATTTGAAAAATATATTTTAATGATAAAATAATTTTTAAAGTTTTTAAGAACTTCATAATAAATAATTTTCTTAAAAAGAAATACCTTTTAATTTATTAAATTTTAATTTAGCAGATGCAGAATAATCAATATTTTTATATTCGAAATAATAATAACTTTATCTCTATTCAAAAAAGTTAATTCTAATTTTTCTTTTAGTGAATTCAGGTAGTCTCCTAAGAACTTAATCTTATTTATTTCTAACCCACCCTAATAACTAAGTTTGTTGAATGTAAGACTTGACAAGCGCCATTTAAAAGAACATTTTTTTTATTTAATTCTGCTGTCCAAGTGCGCATTGGATCTTCAATTCTCTTAGGTACATCAATTCCTAAATTGTAATCATTCCATTCAAAATCATTAACTTTTGAATGAGATTTAAGATATGATTCCAATGAGTATTTAGAGATTATATTCCACCCTCCTTCCCACTCATTTCCATCAGCTCTTCGATATCTCATAATTACATCAACAGGATCTGGATTTATCTGTCCATGGATTATAACTATTCCATTTTTGTTAGTTGATATGATTAGGTTGTTTATGATTTTTTTATAGTCATCAAAAATTGATAAAACTCCTGAACATATTACAATATCGCTTTTTTTTATTTTCTTATCTTTATACTTAAAATCATCTCCTAAATCAGAGACAAAAAGTGAGGTGTTAGTGAGTTTCTTCTTGGCATATTCGATCATTTCCTGAGAAATATCAAACCCATTTAATTCTAAGTGAGGGTAGACCTTTTGAATATTGTAAAGTAAAGCTCCGGTTGCACAACCACAATCTAGAACTGAAGTATAGTCTTGATTAAAGTATTTTTGAATTATAGAAATAATTTCTTTGTGAACTTCCTTAGGCTTTTGATATCTATCTTCATTTAAATAGATATTATCATCAGAAAATCTATTATGAGACCAATCCATACTTATTAATATTAAACAGATAATTAATAATACATTATTTAAGATATTGGTAAATTATTTAAGAGGGAAATTCAGAAATTCAAGTTAATTTTTAGTGGTAAGTTTGCCATCTTCAATTTGAAATACAGTATCACAAATATCAAGAGTTGAGATTTTATGGGAAATTATAAAAATTGTAATTTCCTTTGACAAATTATTGATTGCATTAATTACAGATGCCTCTGTATTACTATCTAGAGCGCTTGTAACTTCATCTAAAATCAATACGGGCTTTCTTAAATATAAAGCTCTTGCAATCCCTAATCTTTGTCTTTGTCCCCCACTAAGCCTAGATCCACCTTCTCCAATTATCGATTGATACTTATTAGGCAAAGAATCTATGAAACGGTTGATTTGAGCTTCTTTACTTACAAGTTGGACTAAATTAAGATCGATAAATGATTTTTTTAATCCAAATGCAATATTTTCTGCAATTGTGGCATCTGAAAAGAAAATATTTTGAGGCACATGTGCAATATTTTCCCTCCAACTTCTAATAGAAACAAATTTATTGTTAAATATATCCAAACCATCAATTAAAAATTGACCTGAAGTTGGCTTTAAAAGACCCATTAATATATCAACAGTTGTACTTTTACCAGAGCCTGTTGTACCTAAAATCCCAATCCTCTGACCTTTGTATATTTTAAAATTAATATTATGTAAAGTTTTTTTTCTTTGTTTTGAATATTGAAAATTTACATTTTTAAATTGCAGATAATTTTTAAAACAGAATTCGTTTGTTTTTATTTTTGTTTTATATGTTGGTTGTTCAAGAATTTGCACTAACTTTATTAAAAACACTTGTTGAGTTTTTATCCCAGTCCAAGATTGAAATATTCTTTGGAAAGTTGGTAATAATTTTTGACCAGATAAAGCTATCATTCCCAAATATGGAAAAACATTTTCTGCTGAACCTTTTAACAATAAACGATATGAAAATAAGGCAATTAATATAAGAGCAAGAGACTCAAGAATATATCTAGGGAAACTTGAAATAAATGAATTTTGAGCTGTAGAATTCCTAAGAGTTAAATCATACTTTTTGAACCAGTCAAAGTAAAATTCTCTTTTATTGCTTAAAATAACGTCCCTTATTCCACCAAGAGATTCTTGCATTATTCTTATTTGTCCATTCGTTGCATTAGCTATTAATTTCCCATTTGCGTCTAATCTTCTAGAAACGTAAATAGCAATAAAAAGATAAATACAACCAATCGAAGCAATTATGTTAAAACTAAGTTCTGGTGAGATAATAAATATAGTTAATAATAAAAATAGAGCGATTAAAGAAGATGTAATAAATGAGATCACACAATCTATCGCAAATATTGTTTGGGCTATGTAATTTGATATTACAGCAATTACATCACTACTATTAGTCTCAATATGTTTTTCATAAGGTTTATCTAATGTTTTATAAAATGCTTCACAGCTCAGGTCATTCCCAATTCTTTGAGTCAAAAAAGTACTCAATCTCAGATGCCATAATCTTATTAATGCAGTAAATACTGAACTTGAAATAAAAATCAGAGTAATTGGCAATGCTAAATTAACTTCTCTACCCACCTTTAAGATTTCAAAAACTCTACTTATAATTTGGTTTTCCCAAAGTATTTCTTGATTCAATAATACAGATAAAAAAGGTACTACTAAACCTAATGAAATCATTTCAGAGAAGGCATTTATAATTATTAAGAAGCAAAGGAACTTAAGTTGATTTTTTCTTTTCTTACGTAACTTATGCCAAACATCTTTATATATTAAAAAATTTTCTTTTTGTAAACTAAAAGTTATTGATAATTTTTTAAACAACGACTCTTTATATTCTGTAAATTTATTTTAGCTGACAAAGAAAGACTAGGACAAGTTAAATTTTGAGACATTCAGATTATTAAGATTTAGCAAACAGGGGTAAACTATATAATAAAGTTATAGATTATTTGCCTTATTTTGTTTGTTCAGATTATTGCTTTTGGAATTATTTCTAGCATTCTATCAACCAAATTAATTCCAAGAATAATAAAGTTTGGTTCAGAAAAAGGATTTATTGATAAAAAAAAAAGTACTCTAAATAACTCTGCCTCCAAAGTAAGAATTGGTGGAATTGCAATTTACCTAGGACAAATCATAACGTTATGTTTTGCTTTTATTTTTACGACAAATTTACCCAATTCAGATCTTAACTTATTATTCATATCCTCTACAAGTCTAATCTTTTTTATAGGTTTATTGGATGATATCTTATCTTTAAGTCCTATATTTAGGCTAATAGTTCAATTATCAACAGCTTCTTTTGTTTATTTATGTGGAATAAATATTAATCAAGATTATTTTTTAATTTTTACAAATAACAATAATAATTTTTTTAATCCTTATTTATTTTCTTTTGTTTTTACAAATATTTGGTTAATTGGTACAACTAACGCTATTAATTGGTTTGATGGTTTAGATGGTTTGGCTTCAGGATTCACAATCACATGTTCAGTTGTTCTTGGAATAATTAATTTAATAAATAATAATACATATGGACTCTTGCTTTCAGTAATTATATTAGGAAGTACCTTAGGTTTTTTAAAGTATAATTTTTACCCTTCAAAGGTACTAATGGGTGACTGCGGATCTAACTTTATAGGGTTTTATTTGGCATTACTAGCTCTCATTACTTTTAAAATTGATTCATTAAAAACTTTAGCTTGTATGCTTATTTTATTTTCAGTTCCAATTTTAGATATGTTTAAAGTAATAATCTTCCGCTTTATTGATGGGAAAAATCCTTTAAAAGGAGATGAGTCGCACCTACACTACCGACTTTTAAATAATGGCATTAGTCATAAAAATAGCGTATTATTTTTATATTTCTTATTTGTTATTACGTCAACTTTATCTTATGCTCTATACATGTTCATAAGAACGTTATAACATTAATGAAATTTGACTATAAACTACCAATAATATCAATCTGAAAATGAGTAAAGAAATAAACTATAATAAAGCTTCTGAAGATAGTGATGATATAAATTTTAAGCTTCTCAGTGATATTTTTGTAAGGAATAAAAGAAACATAGCTTTATTATCCTTAACAGGATTTATTATCGGATCTATTTATGCATTTTCCTTAAAAAGAGTTTGGAAAGGTGAATTCCAGATTGTTGTTGAGAATAAAGATTCAAACAATCCTGTCAGTAATTTAAATGTAGATTCAAGATTACTAACCTTAGCGGGTGTAAATAAAAAAAGCCAATTAAAAACTCAAATAAAGATATTAAATAGCCCATCAGTTCTTTTGGATATTTTTAGTTTTGTAAAAAAAGAAAAAGCTTCAAAGAAAGATTTCTCACTTAAGAACGCAAAATTTAAAGATTGGCAAGAAGATCAACTAGAGATAGAACTCTTTAAAGGAACTTCAGTCTTATATTTATCGTATCAAGATACTGATAAAGATCTAATACTTCCTGTTTTAGAAAAAATATCAGATAGATATCAAGAATACTCAGGGAGAAAAAAGAGACGTCAATTAGAATTAGGTCTAAATTTATTGAACAATCAGATAGATTTATATCAAAAAAGAAGTTTTAAATCTTTAACAAGTGCTCAAAAGTTTAGCTTCGATAATGATTTAAAAATAACATCTCAAAGCGAAAATTCTACTCCAATTATTAATACTGAATTAAATAGAATAGAAGCTATCGACAAGATAAATTACTACGATGCTAAAATTAATGAATTTAAAAGGATAGGGAATGATTCAAATAATATTTTATATTTTGCGGATAAATTGATTTGTGCAGATTATTCATCATTTTTCTATGTAAGAATAAAAGAATTAGAACAGATTGATAAAAGATTAGTTGAATTAAGACTCCTATATAAAGATTCAGATAAATCTATTCAATCATTACTTAGGAAAAGAAAACAATTATTAGCAGTTTTGAAAACAAAGGTTGAAGGGGATCTTATTTCCAAAAAGCAAGATGCAGAATCCCTTTTGGAATCATCTAAAAGGCCAGAAGGTGTATTAGTAAAATACAGATCACTTTTAAATACCGCGGCAAGAGATGAAGCTATTCTTAACGATTTAAAAAATCAATATAGAGCCTTGCAATTAGAACAGGCCAAGAATGAAGATCCATGGGAACTAATTACAAAACCTACTTTACTCCCAAACCCTATAGCACCTTCAAGAAGACGAATAGCTTTAATAGGAATTATATTAGGCCTTTCTTTTGGCTATCTTATAGCAATCATAAATGAAAAAATTAAAGATATAGTTCTATCTTCTAGACAAATAGAAGAAGAATTAAAGATTCCAATAATATCTGAGTTATCATTAGAAAAAATTAATTCATGGGAACAATCATTTGATTTGATCACTAATGGATTTATTAGAGATTTAAAAGGTGATATAAGTTTGTTATTACTTAGTAAATTAGATAAAACTTATGAAAATAAAATTAATAGCATCTTATCTAAATATGAAATCAATTCTGAGTTATTGATTTGTAATGAGTTAAAAGATGCCTTCAAAAATGATAATTTAATATTATTAGTAAGGATTAATGAAACTAAGAAAAATGATATAATCGAAATTAATAAAAAGATTTTACTCAATAAAAAAACTAACTTGGGAATAATACTAATAAGTGATTAAAAATATAAATTTAAAAATCTAAATTTATATATGAAAAAATTATTTTACAGAATTTTTTTAATTGGTATATTTTTATTACCTTCTGCTCCATCAATATCAATAATTTTTTTATTAATCTCAGGAATTTACGCTTCTTTTCAAAAAGATGTCTTTTACTTTGAGGATAAATGGAATATTCCATTTTTTTTTGCTGGAATTCTGCTAATTCTAAGTTGCATTACCAATACAGTAAGTGCTGAAAGAATTTATTCATTTCCTTATGATATCCGTTTAACCTGGATAGGATTGTTTAACTGGATCCCATATTTTTGGTCCTTTTGGGCATTCCAATATTTTCTGAAAGAAAATATCCAAAGAAAGACTTTTGCTTTAATACTTCTGTCTGGTAGCTTCCCAATCCTGATAACAGGAATTTTACAATATTTTTTTAAAATTTCTGGCCCTTATTCCCTTTTTAATGGTTTTTTAACTTGGTATATGAGGCCTATTATTGGTTACAACGGATTAACAGGTATTTTTAGTAATGCTAATTATGCTGGCACATGGCTAAATATAATGCTCCCATTCACAATTGCAATGCTATTTAAAAATGGCAAAAGTTTATTTTTAAAATATAGTTCTTTGTTATTTTTTGGTTTAGTAATAACATGTACTTTCTTAACCTTTTCAAGAAATGCATGGCTCTCTATGTGCATAGGATTATTTATAACATTCGGTTTTAGGTCAATAAAATTTACAATACCTTTTATTGGATTGTTTTTTAGCACGCTATACATTTTTGGCACTAAAGTCTGGGTAACAAGTTTTCAAAGTTTTTGGTCATATAAATTTAAATATTTTCAAAGTATCGAGAATTTGACCTCGTCAATAAGGGTAGATATTTGGAATTTCGCAATTACAAATATATTTAAAAGACCAATTTTGGGATGGGGTTCAACTTCATTCTCAAATATGTTTGATATTGAGAAGGGTTCTTGGAGAGGGCATGTTCATAATTTACCTCTTGACTTGGCTTTCAGTTATGGAATCCCAGTTTGTTTAATTATATTTTCATCTATTATATTTTTATTAATAAAATCTTTAAAAGAAATAAGAGCTAATAAAAAAAGTATCCTCTCTTATAAATTTGAATTAGCTTGGTGGTGTTCAACTCTATTAATTCTCTCAAACCAAATGTTTGATGTTCAATATTATGACTTAAGAATTGGATTAGTTTTTTGGATTTTACTAGGAGGTTTAAGAAATATTTTATTGAGATAAATAATTTCTAAGTAATCTTAAAATTATTTAAATCTTTTTTGGAATTTTGGAACTTAAAAGTTTCCAATTCCACCCATCTCTACACATATCTTCTAAGCTTCTCTTTGGATTCCAATTTAATTTTGATATGGCCAATGAATTATCAGCCACTACACTTGGAAGGTCACCCTTCCTTTTAGGTCCAAAACAATATTCAAGTTCAATCTTATTTACTTTTTGAAAAGTATTTATTAACTCCATTACACTTGTTCCTTTACCTGTTCCAATATTTATATTGCAAAATTCTGGCTGATTTTTTGTTAAATAATCTAATGCTGCAATATGTCCCTCAGCTACATCCATTACATGAATATAATCACGGACACCTGTTCCATCTTTTGTTTCCCAATTATTCCCAAATATTTCTAGTTTGTTTTTTTTATTTTTAGCAACGTTCATTATTGTTGGAAAAATATTACTTGGTTTCCCCAATGGATTCTCTCCTATCAAGCCAGATGAGTGAGCTCCTATTGGATTAAAATATCTTAGATTTGCTATTCTCCATGAATCCTTTTCACTAAAAAAAATATTTTTAAGAAATTTCTCCACTGCAGACTTTGTCTCACCATAGGGATTTATTGGATTTATGAGACATGTCTCGCTGACTAATTTTTCATTAGAAACCCCATAAATTGTCGCGCTACTACTAAAAACAATTTTTTTACAATCAAATTTTTTCATTATTCTTACTAAATTTATTGTACCTATTACATTTACATCCCAATACTCCATAGGATTATTAATTGAATCTTCAATTGATTTTAATCCTGCGAAGTGAATTACATTATCAATTGGTTGGTTTGAATTTTTATAATTTAGAAAAATTTTATTCAAGAATTCGGAATCCCTTATATCTCCTTTGAAAAAGGTTAATTTATTTCCTAAAATTTTGAAATCTCTATATAAATATTTAACACTTTCTATTGAATCTGGAAAACTATTTATTAAGGAATCTATAACCGTCACATTAAATCCTTTTTCTAAAAGTGATAAGCATGTATGTGATCCAATGAAGCCAGCACCTCCAGTTACCAAGACTCTAGGCATAAAAAACTTTTATATTTAAAAATTCTATCAATAAATCTGAAAAATCTGAAACTACAAAATATCTAATAAAATATTTCTTTAGACTACATCAAAGTTAAAATTAATATAAACAGAAATATTCTCTGGTTATGTGATATTTAACTTAATTTTATAGTAATATCAGTCTATAACATTAAATATTTTTGAAACATCTTATAACTGGTGGTGCTGGCTTCATAGGATCACACTTAGTAAATAGTTTATTAAAAAAGGAGGAAAAAGTATATTGTCTAGATAATTTTTATACTGGAGATTTAAATAATATTGAAAAGTTCAAAAACAATTCAAATTTTGAATTGATTAATCAAAATGTAGAGAAACCAATCAAACTAATTGTTGATAAAATTTGGCACCTTGCTTGCCCAGGCTCTCCAGATTTCCACCAAAACCATCCTTTGGAAACCTCAACTTCCAATGCAATTGGAACATTAAATATGCTTAATCTGGCAAAAGAAATAAAAGCAGAATTTCTCCTTACAAGTACTAGTGAAATATATGGAAATTCTACAGTTCATCCGCAAAATGAGAATTACAATGGGTCGGTTAATTGTAATGGAATTAGAAGTTGTTATAGCGAGGGTAAGAGGTTTGCAGAATCATTAACTTTTGATTTTTCGCGTATATATAAAATAAAGGTTCATGTCGCAAGAATTTTTAATACATATGGGCCAGGAATGAAAATTAATGATGGAAGGGTTATTAGTAATTTTATATGCCAAGCTTTGCAAAATAAACCAATAAATATTTACGGTGGAGGAGATAATACAAGATCTTTCTGCTACATTGAAGACCTAATCAATGGTCTTACAAAATTAATGAATTCTAATTATTTTGGAGCAATTAATTTAGGGAACAATGAAGAGATATCAATTTTAGAATTAGCTGGATTAATCTCTAGAAAAATCAACAAAAAAGTTAGCATAAATCACGAAAATCCTCGCAAAGAAGATATTAAATTTAGAACACCAGATTTATCCTTAGCTAAAAAAGAGTTAAATTGGGAACCAAAAGTAAATCTTGAGAACGGCATACACTATACAATAAATTATTTTCATAAAATTCTAAATTAATGAAATCCGAAATAAAAAAAATATGTTGTATTGGAGCTGGATATGTAGGAGGACCTACAATGGCTGTATTTGCTTATAATTGTCCTCATATTCAAATTAATGTTGTAGATATTAATGAGGATCGTATTAAATCATGGAATAATCCTGACTTATCTTTATTACCTATATACGAACCTGGTTTAGCGGCCATTATTAAAAAATGTAGAGGTAAGAATCTACATTTCTCAACTGATATCAAAAAGCATATTCAGAATTCTGATATGATTTTCATATCAGTCAATACCCCCACAAAAACAAAAGGGATAGGGAAGGGTAAAGCCCTAGATTTAAAATGGATTGAAAAATCCGCAAGGCAAATTTCTAATTATGCAAAAAATAATACAATTGTTGTAGAGAAAAGTACTTTACCAGTTAGAACAGCTGATACTATTAAAAAGATCTTAGAGAGCGTAAATACAAAAGAGCAAAACCCAAAAATAAAAAGAAAAAATTTTACTGTATTATCAAATCCAGAATTTTTAGCTGAGGGTTCAGCAGTAGATAATTTACAAAATCCTGATAGAGTTTTAATTGGTGGAGATGACGATAGTTCTATTGAAGCTCTTAAAGGGATTTATCTTAATTGGATAAAAAATGAAAAAATTTTAACTACGAATTTATGGAGTTCTGAACTATCTAAATTAACTGCAAATGCATTTTTAGCTCAAAGAATAAGCTCCATAAATTCAATCTCTGCATTATGCGAAGCCACAGGAGCAGATATAAAAGAGGTGGCTTTAGCAGTTGGAATGGATTCAAGAATAGGTAATAATTTCATTTCTGCTGGACCTGGTTTTGGGGGTAGTTGTTTTAAAAAAGACATACTCAACTTAATCTATCTTTGTGACTATTATGGTCTTGATAAAGTTTCAAAGTATTGGCAACAAGTTATCGAAATTAATAATTGGCAGAGAGAAAGAATCACAAATATAGTAGTCAATAAATTATTTGGTACAATTTCAGATAAAAAAATAGCAATTTTAGGTTTTGCTTTTAAGGCAAACACAAATGACACTAGAGAATCACCTGCAATTTTAATTTGCAAAGATCTCATTGAGGAAGGGGGAAATTTAAGGATTTATGACCCTAAAGTTAATAGTAAACAAATAGAAAAAGATTTAAGTTGTATCCAAAACCAAAACAACTTAGATAAAGAAATTGGAAATTGGAAATTTGTTAATTCAATCGAAAAAGCATCTGAAGATGCTGATGGGATAATCATTTTGACTGAATGGGATGAATTTAAAAATATTAATTGGTCAAAAATTTCTCAGAAAATGAGAAAACCATCCTGGCTTTTTGATACCAGATTAGTAAGTAATACAAATGAAGCAAAATTATTTGGAATAGATGTATGGTCATTAGGTAATTGATAATATAATGATTTTTAAAAAATCCTAAAATTTAATAATAAAAGGTTGTCTAACATGAAAAACATTTTTGTAACTGGAGCAGCAGGATTTATAGGGGCAAATTTATGTTACGAATTAATTAAAAATAAATTTAATGTAATTGGTCTAGATAATCTTAATTCCTATTATGATATTTCACTTAAAAAAGCTCGTTTAAGAAATATAAAAAAATTTTCACAAGAAACCAACTTTAGTTGGAAATTTATAAATGGTGATATTGAAGATAAACAAATCATAGAAAAAATTTTCAAAAATTTTTCTCCTAACATAGTTATACATCTTGCGGCCCAAGCTGGTGTGAGGTATTCAATTGAAAATCCATCTATTTATATTTCATCAAATCTTTTAGGGTTCAATAATATTATTGAATGCTGCAGAAACTACTCAATATCAAATTTTATTTATGCCAGCAGTAGCTCGGTATATGGAGGCAATAAAAAAATCCCTTTTACAGAAAAAGATCCAGTTGATCATCCTATAAGCTTGTATGCTGCTACAAAAAGATCTAATGAATTAATAGCTCATACTTATAGTCATTTATATGGATTGCCAACAACTGGCCTAAGATTTTTCACGGTATATGGCCCTTGGGGTAGACCAGACATGGCCCCAATAATATTCACAAAAGCTATTCTTTCAAAAGCACCTATAAAAATTTTTAATCATGGAAAAATGTTTAGGGATTTTACTTATATAGATGATGTTACAGAGGCAATATTAAAATTAATAAATAAACCAGCTACTTCAGAAAAAAATTCGGAAATTAATTTAAATCCAGCTTTAAGTTGGGCGCCTTATAAAATATTTAATATTGGAAATAGTAATACAATCTCCATAATTGATTTCATTAAATTATTAGAAATCGAGCTTGATATAGAGGCTGTGAAAGAATTTACAGATATTAAGCCAGGAGATGTTGAAATGACTTCAGCTGATACTAGTGAACTTTATTCTTGGATTGGTTAC
>MDTG01172885.1_pt1 | contig 13320 bp, 9 predicted proteins | sample 811421 | NCBI WGS metagenome assembly MDTG01 (sample SAMN05326645, study PRJNA326480) | marine metagenome | isolation source: seawater | place: Pacific Ocean: South East | collected 2011 | reverse complement strand
CCGCCGCCTCGCTCCCCGCCGCCGTCACCCCGCCGTCGTCACCCCGCCGCCGTCACCCCGCCGCATTCCCCCACGAGCCACGCGCGCCCGACGCGCCTCCCCACACACTCCCCTCACCCCAGCTCCCCGAGCCGCCGAACGCGAGCTCGTCGCCCAAGGCGACGAAACCCCGACCCCCCATCGCCCGTGCCCCCCCCCCGCCACGCCATGACCGACCGCCCCTCCCGCCGCGCCGTCTCCCGCCGCGCCTTCCTCCGCCGCGCCGCCGCCTCCAGCGCTCTCGCCGCGCTCCCCGGCGGCATGCTCGCCGCCCTCGCGGGCCGCCCCCGCGCGAAGGCCCAGCCCCGCCCCGACGCGCGCTTCCTCTTCGTGATCACCGCGAGCGGCGGCGCCAGCATCCTCGACGGCTTCCTCCCGGTCGTGGAGACCGAGGTGTCGAGCCTCGAGCGCGCGCGCCGCCTCCTGACCTACCCGGAGGCCGCCGTCGCCCAGCCCGCCGGGAGCCAGCTCCGCTGCGTGCGGAACCTCGGCCGCCCGGGCCCCTTCCGGAACGGCTACGACCTCGAGGGCTTCCTCCGCGCCCACGCCGAGGACACGGCCGTCGTCACCGTCGAGAACACCTCCGTGAACCACGTCGTCGCGCAGAAGCGCGCCATCACCGGCGCCGGCATCCACGGTGGGCGCACGCTCATGGAGGCCATGGCCGAGGTCCACGGCGAGGGGCTGCTCCTGCCGAACTGCAACATGGGCGCGGGGGGCTACCTCGAGCCGGGCGACGCCGCCGACGTGCCCACCGCGGCGCGCGCGGAGATCATCGCCAACCCGATGCTCTTCGCCGTCTCCACCCACGGCAGCCGCGGCGTCCCCCGCGCGCCGGGCGCCGACGTGATCGCCCGCGCCCGCGCCACCCGCGAGCGCCTCGAGGGCGCCTCCCCCTTCGCCGCGCGCTTCGCGTCGAGCCGGCTCCGCGAGCGCTACCTGCGCCTCCGCCGCGAGCTCGCCCCGGACATCGAGGCCGCCGACCTCATCCACTCGCTCCTCCTCGTGCAGGAGAGCGAGGACGTCCCGCTCGGCGCGTTCGGTCTCCGCGAGAGCGAGGACGCCGCCGCGCTCCGCGCCGTCTTCCCCGGGCTCGGCGTGGACACGCTCCAGACCCAGGCCGCCCTCGCGTTCCTGCTGGCGAAGCACGGCGTCGCCACGGCGCTCACCTTCGGCCCGGGCTTCGCGCCGAACGTCCTGCCGAGCGGCCTCCCCGACACGCCCATCGCCTTCGACTTCAGCCATAGCGACCACCTCACGGCGCAGAACGTGATGTGGAGCCGCGTCATGGAGGCGGCGGACGGGCTGATCCGCCTCTTGAAGGACGCGCCCTTCGAGGAGGGCACGCTCTGGGACCGGAGCCTGATCTACGTCGCCACCGACTTCGGCCGGAGCAAGGAGCGCCCCGCCGAGAGCCAGAGCTTCGGCTCGGGGCACCACCTCAACAACGGCAACGTGCTCATCTCGCCGCTGCTCCGCGGCAACCGCGTCTACGGCGGGGTCGATCCGGAGACCTGCCTGACCTACGGCTTCGACCCGGCGACCGGGGAGCCCGACCGCGACACCGTGATGCGCGAGGGCCACCTCTACAGCCTCGTCTGCCAGGCCATGGGCATCGACTTCCGCGGGCGCCACGACATGCGCGGCCTGCTCCGCTGACTCCGGAGTGCGCTCTCGTCCGAGGGCGGCGCGTCCTCGCGTGTGGGGCTCCGCCCCTTTGAACCTCCCTCGCTCCCGTGTGAGCGTGCTCTCATGCGTGGGCGCGCTCTCCTCTTCTCCTTCTCTCTCCTGCTGGCCTGTGGGGACGACGACGGCGGTGGCACGGACGCCGGGGCGCGGGACGCGGGCGGCGCGATGGACGCGGGGGAAGCGGACGCTGGCGGGGCGGTGGACGGGGGCGGCGGGGACGACGCCGGGCTCGCGGACGGGGGAGCCGCCGACGCGCGCATGGACGCGGGCCCGGACGCTGGCTCGACGGGCAGCCCCGGCTGCGTGGACGGCGCCGGCCTCGAGGAGGGGGAGCACACCTTCACGCTCGAGGACATCGAGCGCCGCTACCTCCTCTACCTGCCGACCGGCTACGACGGCTCGCGCCCCTGGCCGCTGATCTTCGCCCTCCACGGCAACGGCGGCAGCGTCGACTACTGGGACCGGACGAGCGGCGATCGGAACATCCGCGGCGAGGTCGAGGACGGCGCCATCCTGGTCATCGCCGAGGCCATCGACAACGCCTGGCGCGACTACGACATGCCGCGCGAGACCTGGCCGCCGCGCATCGAGCAGGAGCTCCGCTACTTCGATCACCTGAAGGACGAGCTCGGCGAGGCGCTCTGCGTCGACGAGGACGCCATCTTCTCCATGGGCTTCAGCGGGGGCGGCTCGTTCAGCGGCGTGCTCGGCTGCCGCCGGGAGTACGTCCGGGCCATCGCCGTGGGCGGCTCGGTGATCTACTTCGAGGAGGAGGACTGCGTGAGCACGCCGGCCGCCTGGATCACCATCGGCACGGAGGAGCTGACGGATGGGCGCGCCGCCTACCGCGACTTCTTCCGGGACCGCGCCGGCTGCGACGCGGAGTCGAGCGCCACCGATCCGGACCCGTGCGTCGCGTACGCGGGCTGCGATCCGGCGACGCCGGTGCACTACTGCCAGCACCCCGGGGGGCACGTCTGGCCCGACTTCGGGACCGAGGCGGCGTGGGCGTTCTTTCGGCGCTTCGTCGAGTAGGCGAGGGCGCGGAGGAGGCGAGCGGGGCGGCGAGCACGGGCGACGAGCACGAGCTCGAGCGTGAGCGCCGAACGGCGGCCCGAGCGGCCCAAGCGACGCGCGCCCGCTCAGAGCTGCAGCAGGTCCATCGCCTCGGCGTTCGCGCAGGCGCGCTGGCTGGCTTCGCCCCGGCCGCTCTCGCACGCACGCCGGTAGAACGCCCTCGCCGCCATGGGATCGAAGCGCGCGTTCCGCCCGAGGCGGTGCCGATCGCCGAGCTCTCCGCACGCGACGGCCGACGGGGGCTCGCCCACGCAGGCCGCGCGCAGGGTCGCCAGGGTCGCCTCGGGCTCCTCCCCCTCGCGAAGCCGCGCCCGTTGGAGGCACGCGCGCTCGTCGCCGAGCCCGCAGGCCCGGGCGAGCAGCTCGGCCGCCCGCGTGGCGTTCGTCTCGCCGAAGGTGCCCTCCCGATGGGCGCCCGCCGCCTCCACGCAGCGCTCGGCTTCGCCGGCCTCGCAGCGCTCTTCCATCCACACGAGCTCGCGCGGGCGGGGCCGCCTGGGCATCGCCGCCGGTTGCCGCCGCCCCGCGCCCTCGCCCCGCGAGACGTGCATCGCGTAGTCCGCCTGGTCCTCGGGGGGCACGGCGTAGAGGCGCAGCGGATCGCCCGGGCAGAAGGCGTCCTCGGCCACGGTGGGCGCCGGCCGCGCGAGCTCCTCGTCCGCCGCGCCGTCCTCCAGCACGACGCGCCGCACGTCCGCCGCCACGCCCGCGTCGCGTCGCGCGAAGCGCAGGCGCACGCAGGGCACCTGCCCGCTCTCCGTCGCCAGCGGCAGCGCGCCCGGATCGACGACGGCCAGCACCCGGAAGAGCGCCCGCCCGACCCGCGCGAGGGGGTCGTGGGGCGGCTCGGGCAGGCGGGGCAGGCGCGCGTCGAGCCCCGGTGAGCGCGGGTCGATGCGCGGCGCCGCGACCGCGAGCTCGAGGTCGGTCCCCACCAGCCCGGCGAGCCGGAGCGCGCGTTGCGTGGCGCGGCTGGCCGGGTAGAGGAGGGCGCCCGCGTCGACGTTCAGGGGGCGCGGCGCCTCGAGCGGCTCTCCGGGCGCCAGGCCGGCGAGCGCCGCCTCGGCCCGCGCCACGCGGTCCACGGCCCAGCGCGCCTCGAGCGCCGCGGGGACCGGCCGGCCCGCGGGCAGCGAGTAGAGGTCGAAGGCCTCCGTCGGGCCCCGGTAGAGGCGGAAGGCGAGCTCCCCGCCGAGGTCGCGGGCGCTCGGGGGGACATGGTCGGCCACCTCGACGCGCGCCTCGAGCGTGAGCGAGAGTGGACGCTCCGCCGGCGCGCACCAGGCCACCGCCCAGGCGTGCCCGGAGCCCCGCGGGGCCGCGGACCCGGAGGCGAGCGCGCGCGGCCCCTCGGCGAGGCCGACGGAGATCGGGTACGCCGTGGCGGCGGTGAGGACGGCGCCGACGCATTCGCCCGCGGGGAGCGCGAGCTCCCGGCGCCAGACGCCGTCCACCAGCGCCTCGGTCCCCTCTTCGAGCTCGGGCAGCGTGCCCGCGAAGGCGGCTTCGAGCTGGCTCCGCTCCGGGCCGAGCCGCTCGAGCGCCCGGCGAGACGGCGCCGTGTCGGTGCCGAGCACGAAGGCGCAGGGCATGACGAGGATGGCCGCGACGAGCAGCGGGATCGCGATGGGGGGCCGGATGCGCATCTCTGCCTCCCGGCGGCGCACCCCTCGTGGGAGAGGCGGCCGGGAGCCCCGAGCCTATCGCACCCCAGGGGGACTGTGCGCGCCGGCGCGGCGCGGTATCGTCGGCGTCATGCGCCGGCTCACCGCGATCCTGCTCGTGCTCCTGATCGCACCCGTGAGCGAGGCGGCGGCGCAGCTCAGCGGCGGCAGCTTCGGGGGCTCGCGCGGCTGGGGCGGCTCGAGCTCCTCGGGCTCGAGCTCCTCGGGCTCGTCGTGGGGTGGGTCGTCCTCGGGCTCGTCGTGGGGCGGGTCGTCCTCGGGCTCGTCCTGGTCCGAGCAGAACCGGCGCCGGCGCGAGGAGGAGCGGCGCCAGCGCGAGGAGGAGCGGCGTCGGCGCGAGGAGGAGGCCCGGCGACGCGAGGAGGAGGCTCGGCGACGCGCCGAAGAGGCCCGGCGTCGACGGGAGGCCGCCCAGCTCGCCGCCGACCGCGCCCTCGCGCCGGCCGCGCGGGCGCGCCTCGCGCGGCGCTTCGAGACGGGTTTCGTGGAGCTGCCGAGCGGCGGCCGACCCCTGCCCCGGCCGACCCGCTTCGAGCGGCCCGCGCCCTCCGTCGCGCGACCGCCGGGCCCGGCGCTCCCCCCGGCGCCTGCGCTGATGCCGGCCCGCCCCGTCGCGCTGCAGCCGAGCTGGGCCCTCGGCGCCGCCGCGGGGGCGGTGGCCTTCCTCGTCCTGGCGCTCCTCGGCTGGGGCGTGCGGGCCCTCCGCGCCGCCACCCGGTCGATCGGGAGGCGGCTCGGGGAGTCGACGAAGGGCGCCGCGCCCCGCGGGAGCTGCGAGGTCCGGCGCCTCTCCATCGCCCTCGATTGGACCGCCCGTGCGCGCATCCAGCGTGGCCTGGAGCAGCTCGCCGGGCGCCACGACCTGAGCACGGCGCGCGGCATGCACGCCGCCGCGGCCGCCGCCGCCGACCTGCTGCGCGCGAGCCTCGGCGCCGTCCGCTACGCCTGCTGGCAGCGCCTGCCGGTCTCCTCGTCGCAGGCCGAGGGCCGCTTCCGCTCGCTCGTCGCCGACCTGAAGTCCCGCTTCCGCGTCGACGTCGTCCGCGGGGATCGCGCCCCCGGCTCGCTTCGGGCCCGCGCCGACGAGGGCGAGGGCCTGGTGGTCGTCAGCCTGGTCCTCGGCGCGACCGCGCCCCTCCCGGCGCTCCCCGGCCGGCTCGGCCCGGCGACCCTCGCGCAGGCCCTCGGCCAGCTGCACACCGTCGCTCCCCGCGACCTCGTCGCGCTCGAGGTCGTCTGGTCGCCAGCGCTCGAGCGCGACCGCATGAGCTCGCTCGAGCTCGAGCGCCTCTACCCGGAGCTGCTCCGGCTCGGGGCCGGCGTCGGTGCGACCGCGTGCCACTACTGCCAGGCGGTCCACGCCGCGGAGCTCCCGCGCTGCCCGGCCTGCGGCGCGCCCACCCGGCCCGCGGCCCCGGCGGCGCCGAGCCCGAGGAGGGCCTGACCTCGACCCGTGTTCGAGCCCCTCTCCCACGACCTGCTGATCGGGCTCATCGCCCCCATGGCCCGGGTTGCGACCCCGGCCTTCGGGGGAGACGCCGACCGGGCCGAGGACTTCGCCCGGAACCTCCTCCAGGGCCTCCAGGACGGCGAAGTGCCGGACTGCCTGGCCTGCGTCCATGACGTGCTCGCCTACCGGAGCGGCGTGCCGCCTTCGAGGCCCGGCCGGCTCGAGCGACGCCTGGTCGCGCTCTACGTCGACGCCATCTGGCGCGGACGCGGTCGTACGCCCGAGCCCCACGAGTGGAACCTCTCCCTCGTCGAAGCGGGCTTGAGCCCCGCCGAGGCCGTGGGGATGCTTCGGCCCACGCGCTCGTCGAAGGGCGCCTGAGCGGGCCCCTCCCGGCCCGCCGGCGAACGTCGCCCCCGCTGGACGATCGGGAGCTTCGTGGGTTCCGGTTCGGGTCCGCCCACGCGGTGGGACCGCGCGTTCGTCCGCGCGGAGCGCTCCGGCACGGCGTTTGAAAAGCTCCGCTCCCATCGTGACCCGCTCCCCCCTTCTCCCCCTCCTCCTCGCCGCCTTCGTCCTCCCGCTCGCCGCCTGCGACGGAGGCGGCTTCACGCCCAGCCGCGACGGAGGCCTCTTCGGCGACGCCCCCGCGCCCTGCGAGGAGGGCCTCGTGCAGTGCCGCGGGCGCGAGAGCTGGGTCTGCGAGGACGGCGTCCTCACCCTCGACGCCACCTGCAGCGAGGAGCAGGTCTGCGCCCTCGGCCTCGGCTGCCGCGACTGCCAGCCCGGCCGCCCGCTCTGCGTCGACGGCGACGTCCACCTCTGCGGTGAGGACGGCACGAGCACGACGCCCGATCGGACCTGCGAAGGCACGTCCTTCTGCAGCATGGGCGCCTGCATCGACCCCTGCGCCGACGCCGCCGAGTACGGGGGCGAGGAGGGCTGCGCCTTCGTCGCCCCGGCCGGCGGGGAAGAGGCGACGGTCGTGAACCGGAACGACGCCGACGTGGAGGTCGTGCTCGAGGTCGACGGCGAGGAGGTGGCCCGGGAGACGCTCGCGCCCGTCTCGCACGTCGCGATCACGCTCCCGGAGGCCGGCCTCGCGACGCTCCGGACGACCCGGCCCGTCACGGCCGTGCGCCAGGGCGCCGAAGACGCCGCCCTCTGGCGCCCCGCGCACACCTTCGCCGAGCGGCATCGGGTCGTCTCCTGGCCCGGCGAAGAGGAGAGCCGCGCGCGCCTGGTCGCCCTCGACACCGCCGCCGCGCAGATCACCCTCGCCGCCGCCGCGCGCGTCGGGGAGGTCGAGGCCGCCGCGGGCGAGACCGTCATGGCGACCCTCGAGCCCGGCGCGCCGCTCGACCTGATCGCGGCGCCCGGCGTGGATCTGACCGGCACGCTCGTCGAGGCCGACGGACCCGTGGGGCTGTTCGTGGAGGTCCGCGGCGCCCTCGCTCCCCGGATCGATCCGGAGGCGGACCCGGAGGCCGAGCCGACGATCCCCGCGCCGCCCGAGGGCGCGCCCGAGGAGATGTGCTGCGGCGCGACGCTGCTCACCCAGCCGACCGCCATGAGCTGGGGGACGCGCTTCCTCGCCACGCCGAGCCCGGCCCGCGCCGAGAGCTGGCGCGAGCCCGACCTCTTCCGCGTCGTCGCCGACGTCGACGTCGAGGTGCGCACGACGCTCCCCGCGCCGCACGACACCTTCACCCTCGAGGCCGGCGCGGCCCGCGACCTCCCGGCCCAGGCCGCCTTCACCCTCGAGGCCGACGAGCCGGTCGCCCTCGCCCAGGTGCTCGTGGCGCAGGGCTGGCTCGGGGAGGCGCGGGAGGGTCGCGGCGGCTCGCCGGCGCTCGCCCTGCTGACGCCCCTCGAGGGCGCGCGTCGCTTCGTCTACCTGGCGGGCCTGGGCACGCTCGGCGAGCGCCACGCCCGCGTCCTCGTGCCCGTCGGCACCCTGCCCCGGCTCGACGGCCGGCCCTTCGACAGCGCGAGCTGCGCGGCCGACGGCACCCTCGAGATGGGCGGCACGGCGTGGGAGAGCTGGACCTGCCTCGTCGCCCCCGGCGCCCACCTCGTCGCCGCCGACGCCGGCATGCTCGTCACCGCCTTCGGCCACGACGGCGTGCGCAGCTACGCGGCGACCGCCGGCTACGCGCCCTTCTGACTCTCGAAGGGCGTTCGTGGGGTCCGGCCCGCCGCCGAGCTACGCGCCTTCGCCCCCGCCGGCCTCGTCCTTCTTGCGTCGGCGGCCGCGGAGCACGACCACGGCGATGACGATGTTGATGAGCCCGGCGAGGGAGACGTAGAGCACCGGCGAGGACCAGACGCTCGGCGTGCGCGTGGGCGGCGCGCCGGCCGGCCGCGTCTCGAGCTCCCCATCCTCGTACTCGTAGGTGACGTTCGCGTAGCTCATCGCGAGCGCCCCGCCCTCGAGCCCGTCGACGCGGAGCTCGTGCACGATGCGCCGGACCGGGCTCGCCTCGTCGACCGTGCCGATGGGTGTCGCTTCCGTCTCCGCCGGGATCAGCCGCGGGTCGCGGGTCTCCCCCTCGAAGAAGGCGTAGAGCGTCTCCTGCTCGCCGTCCGCGTCGGGGAGCGCGTCCCGCTCACCCTCCGGGAAGGCGTAGAAGGTGACCGTGCCGCCGCGCCGACCGATCGGGTGGATCGCCTCGCCGTCCTCGAGCACCAGGTAGGTCGGCATCGGCGCGCCGTTCGAGGTGTCGTAGGGGAACGCGAGGAGCAGATGCCCCTCGAGCGCCTCGGGGTTGGTGACCCGAAAGCCGTAGCGCACGTAGCGGCGCCCGTCCGGCGGCGGCGCGTCGGCGAGCGCGGGCGCGGCGACGAGGAGCAGGGCGAGGGCGGGGAGCAGGCGACGCATGCGAGCCGGAGCATGACACGCGCCCGCCGCGCTCCAACCGCTCGGCTTCACGTCGGTGTGCGGATCGAGGGTAGGGCTCCGCCCCGCTTCGACCGCGTGTCTTCCCCGGGTCGGTCCTTCGGCCTGCGGGCATGGGCAGGGGCACAGGCAGGGGCACGGGGTTTCCGCTCCTGCCCGGCGGGCAGCGCGTCGAATCGACCGCGAGTCTCTCCCCGGTCGGTGCTTCGGCCTGCGGGCATGGGCATGGGCAGGGGCACAGGCAGGGGCACGGGGTTTCGGCTCCCGCTCCAACGCGAAGAGGGCGCCCCCCTCTCGGGGAGCGCCCTCTTCGCTGGGGTCCGGTCGCGGCTCAGTCGCTCTCTTCGAACTCGGCGTCGATGACGTCGTCGTCGTCGTCGTCCGAGCCCCCGGCGGCGCCGCTCGCCGCATCACCGGCCTCGCCGCCCGGCGCCGCGCCACCCGTCGCCGAGTAGGCCTCGGCCGCGATGTCGCGCATGGCCGTCTCGAGCGCCTCCGTGCGGCTCGCGATGGCCTCCGGATCGTCCTGCTCGATGGCCTCGCGGAGCGCCTTCAGCTTCTCCTCGACGGGCGCGATCTTCTCCGCCGGGATCTTGTCCTTCAGCTCACCGAGGCTCTTCTCGACGCTGTGCGCCAGCGAGTCGGCCTTGTTGCGCGCCTCGACCTGCTCGCGCTTCTTGCGGTCCTCCTCGGCGTGCTGCTCGGACTCCTCGACCATGCGCGAGATGTCGTCGTCGCTCAGGCCGCTGTTCGAGGTGATCGTGACCTTCTGGTCCTTGCCGGTCGCCTCGTCCGTCGCCGTCACCGAGAGGATGCCGTTGGCGTCGATGTCGAAGGTCACCTTCACCTTCGGCATGCCGCGCGGGGCGGGCGGGATGCCGTCCAGGTGGAAGCGGCCGAGGGTCCGGTTGTACTTGGCCTCGGCGCGCTCGCCCTGGAGCACGTGGATCTCGACCTTCGTCTGGTTGTCCTCGGCGGTGGAGTAGATCTCCTCCTTGCGCGTCGGGATGGTGGTGTTCCGGGGGATCATCACCGTCATGACGCCGCCGAGCGTCTCCACGCCGAGGCTGAGCGGCGTGACGTCGAGCAGGACCATGTCCTTCACGTCGCCGCTGAGCACGCCGGCCTGCACGGCCGCGCCGAGCGCCACGACCTCGTCCGGGTTCACGCCCCGGTGCGGGTCCTTGCCGAAGAACTTCTTCACCTTCTCCTGGACCAGCGGGATGCGCGTCGAGCCGCCGACGAGCACGACCTCGTCGATGTCCTGCGGCGACTTGCTCGCGTCCGCGAGGGCCTTCTTGACCGGCTCGAGCGAGCGGTCGACGAGGTCCTCGATCATCGACTCGAGCTTCGCCCGCGTCAGGCGCAGGTTCAGGTGCTTCGGGCCGGCCTGGTCGGCGGTCAGGAAGGGCAGGTTGATGGTCGTCTCGAGGCTCGAGCTCAGCTCGATCTTCGCCTTCTCGGCCGCGTCCTTCAGGCGCTGCAGGACCATCTTGTCGTTGGAGACGTCGATGCCCGTGTCCTTCTTGAACTCCTCGATGAGGTACTCGATGACCTTCTCGTCGACGTCGTCGCCGCCGAGGTGCGTGTCGCCGTTCGTCGAGACGACCTGCACCATCTCGTTGGACACCTCGAGGATCGAGATGTCGAAGGTGCCGCCGCCGAAGTCGTAGACGGCGATCAGCTCCTCGTTCTTCTTGTCGAGGCCGTAGGCGAGGGCGGCCGCCGTCGGCTCGTTGACGATGCGCTTCACCTCGAGGCCGGCGATCTTGCCGGCGTCCTTCGTGGCCTGGCGCTGGCTGTCGTTGAAGTAGGCCGGGACGGTGATGACCGCCTCGGTCACGGGCTCGCCGAGGTAGTCCTCGGCCGCCTGCTTCAGCTTCCGCAGCACGTGGGCGCTGACCTCGGGCGGCGCGATCTCCTTGTCGCGCACCTTGAAGCCGACGTCGCCGTTCTCCCGGCGCACGCAGTCATAGGGCATGCGCGAGATGTCCCGATCGGCCTCCTCGTAGCGGCGGCCGATGAAGCGCTTCGCCGAGAAGATCGTCCCCATCGGGTTCGTGATGGCCTGGCGCTTGGCGGAGACGCCGACGAGCACCTCGTCCTGCTCGCTCCAGGCGACGATGGACGGCGTCGTGCGATCGCCCTCCTGATTCGGGATGACCTTCGGCTCGTCACCTTCCATCACGGCGACGACGCTGTTCGTCGTACCGAGGTCGATTCCGATGATCTTGGCCATGCGTGTCCTCTCCAGTGAGATCGTGCGCGGCCTCGATGGGGTCGCGCGGAGTGTGTAGTTCGGGGCCGCGGCGGCGAGCCCGCGTGGGGTCCGACGGCGCGGATTAGCTGACTTTCGGGGTCGGTGTCTACCTGGGGGCTGGGGCCCCCGACTCCGACGCAGCGCAACCTAAGCACGCGACCTCGCGGATCAACCGCCGTCGGCCGAGGAAGCGCTCCTCGCGGCCCTCGGCGTGCGCTCGATCACGCTCCGCGGAGGAGGGTGTCCCGGGCGAGGCGTTCGCGGAGCCGGCGAACGTCCTCCGTGTGCGCGATCACGATGAGGGAGGAGCCGGCCTCGAGGCGCTCTCCGCCCTGCGGGTTGTAGATGAAGGTGCCGTCGGGCTTGCGCACGGCGATGACGAGCGCGCCCGTCGCGCGGATCTCGGCCTCGGCGAGCGTGTGGCCGACGAGGTTCGACACGTCCGGGATGCGCACGTCCTCGATGCGGAGCTTCCGGTCGTCCTTCAGCAGCCGGTCGAGGAACTCCATCGCCGTCGGGCGGATCATCTCGCTCACGAGGCGCAGCCCGCCGATCTGGTTCGGCGAGACGATGGCGTCGGCGCCGGCGCGCTGGAGCTTCGGGATGGTCGAGCTCTCGACGGCCTTCGCGACGATGCGGGCGTTCTTGTTCAGGTGCCGCGCGGAGATCGTGACGAAGAGGTTGTCCTTGTCGTCGTGCAGCGCGGCGATGACCCCGCGGGCGCGTTCGACGCCGGCGCCGGTCAGGCTGTGGTCGTCGGTGGCGTCGCCGGCGATGTGGAGGATCTCGGCGCCGAGGTCCTCGCCGAGGACCCGGATGCGCTGCGGGTCGAGGTCGATGACGACGAAGTGGGCGCCGACGTCGAGGAGCTCGCGGATGACGTGCTCACCCGTGTTGCCCGCGCCGCAGACGACGATGTGTTTCTCGAGGTTGTCGATGCGTCGCTGCATGCGTCGGATGCGGAGGATACCTTGCAGATCGCCTTCGACGACCAGCGCGGTGAGGTTGGAGAGGAAGTAGAGGAGCGTGCCGCTGCCGACGACGATGAGGACGAGCGTGACGGCGCGCGCCTCCGGGATGTCGTGCATCCCGTCGAGCGTCTCGCCGAAGCCGACGGTCGAGAGGGTGATGACCGTCATGTAGACGCAGTCGAAGAACGTCCAGCGGCCCTCGCCGAGGTGGTAGTAGAGGGTCGCGCCGAGGACGACGACGCAGGTCAGGATGAAGGCCGCGCTGAGCAGCCGTCCGTAGACGGAGCTTCGGGGATCGGTCGCGTCGGCCATGAGTTCGCGCGGGGCGCCCGGTCCAGGGGAGCCCGAAGGGGTGGGGCGCGTCAACTTCGTGGGGCTCCGGCGTCGTCTCCGCCAGGGCCCTTCGCGTCGCCGCGCGCGAGGAGCGTGCGGGCGGCGGCGAGGTCGGCGGGGCCGAGCTCGCGGAGGAGGACGAGGGCGAGGAGGTAGGCGGCGAAGCCGGCCGCGAGGGCGACCAGCGCCATGAGGCGCGTCCCGTGGGGGACGAAGTGGGCGACGGCCCAGGCGGCGCCGGCGGCGAGGGCGGCGCGGAGCACGCTGAGCGGCGGGAGGAGCGCCTTGAAGCGCATGCGGACGGCGACCGCGGCGAGGAGGAACGCGAGGCCCATGCCGATGGAGGTGCCCGTGGCCGCGGCGGGGAGGGCGGCCACGCCACCGCCGGAGGCGCGGACGAGCAGGCGCGTGGAGAGGACGACGACGCCGACGCCGAGGACGGCGATGCCCGCGGCGAGGGCGGGGCGGCCGGCGCTCGAGAGGGCGGTCGCGCAGAGCACGAAGAGGGTGAAGGCGACGACGCCGAGCACCAGGATGGCGAGGGCCGGGGCGCCGGCGAGGAACTCCTCGCGGAAGGCGATGCGGAGGACGCCCGCGGCGGCGCCGGCGATGGGGGCGGCGATGGCGAGGAGCGCCAGGAGGGCGACGCGCATGGCGCCCCGGAGCGTGCGCTGGGCGGCGGCCTCGTCGCCGGCGCTCGTGGCGCGCGAGATCATCGGGAAGATGATGAAGGTGAGGCTGAGGATGAGCTGGTAGGGGACGAAGGCGAAGGTCTGGGCGGCGCCGTAGTAGCCGACCTGCGTGTTGGCGGCCTCGGCGGCGGCGGCGGCGCTCGCGCCGGTCTCGAGGGCGAGCTCGGCGAGGGTCTTCTTGAGGACCTGGAGGTCCACGAGGAGCATGGCGTTCAGGCCGAGCTG
>MDTG01441374.1_pt1 | contig 13321 bp, 15 predicted proteins | sample 811421 | NCBI WGS metagenome assembly MDTG01 (sample SAMN05326645, study PRJNA326480) | marine metagenome | isolation source: seawater | place: Pacific Ocean: South East | collected 2011 | reverse complement strand
TTCTTCATAATTTTTATATTTTTTGACTTTCCAAAATGATTTGGACTGAACTAAATAATAATATTTTTTTAAATTAAAATTAAACTTTAGATATAATTCATTTAATTTTATTAATATTTTATTAAAAAAAATTTTCATAAATATTTTAATGATTGATAAAACTAACTTATCACATTATCCAGTAAAAACTAAATTTTAGAACAATATAAATAATGTCTATTATCCGAGCCTGAAATGATTTTAGTTATATATTTTTTGGTTAGAACTTGATTCAAGTATTTTTTTAAACTTTCGTATTTATCGTCATAATCATCAAAAATAATTATATCATTTTTAAATTGTCTATTCATTACATATTCATATTCAAACTTAATGTTTTCTTCGTTATGTTCAGCATCTAAAAAAGCAAAATTTATTCTTTTTAAATTAAAATTTTTTGTAAATTCAATAGACTTCATATTATGGAAATGAATGTTTTTTGTCAGTTCAGAATAATTTGATAATAATTCTATTCTTGTTGTTCTTCCTACTTCATGATCAGTAATGCAATTCCAATAAATTTTTTTATTGTTAGGTAAAATATCAATTGTATGAATTTCACCATTCATATTTTCCTCTTTTAAAGCTTTTGACATACAAACTGAAGAAAATCCTCTTGCTGTACCCGTTTCAAAAATAGTTAAATTTTTATCATCAAAGTTTTTCAAATATTTCTTCAAAGAGCTGTACAACACTCTTCCATGTTGATAATTTATTTCTGATTTTTTAATTGAAACCTGTGTTATTAAAGCTAAATCATCGAGCCATTTTTTATCAATTGAATACCCCATTTTTTTTTCAAAATTATCTATCATGGGATAAATTTTAGATTTAGCGTTCTTGAAAATTTCTAAGTATTCATCTTTAGAACCTGCTATCTCAAAACCTTGTTTTTTCCTAAAAAAAAATAAGTTTTGAAATATTTTTACTATTATTCTAATTAACTTGGTCAAGTAGTCTTTTTCTGTAAAACTTTAATTGAATTTTCATCTGAAATTAATATAAATTTTTCATTTATAAGTTCTAATATTTTTATTTGATTATTAAAATTCAAATATAGACCTAACAAAAAAACAAATTCATTATATTGATTTGTATTTAATAAATAATCAAAAATTGATAAATCTTTCTTTTTGAAGAGACTAATTAATTTATTAAACATAAGTTATTTTTTAATTCTTTTTATTAATTGATTAACAAAAAAGTCAACGTCTTTCCAATAATCTCTTGTAATTACAGCATTTTGTATCATTTCGTTTTTAAAATTTTGGTCATTAGACTTAATGATAGCTTTTTCCAATTGATTTTCTGAGTTGACAATTAGCATATTAGGTTTTTTATAATCATATAAAGACAAATTACTTAATGAAAGATCTGATATTGCTAAAATATTAAATTGCCACAGTAAAAATAATCTTCCAAAATTTGTTTTATTCTTAAAAATCAAATTAATAGAATTTTTTCCAAGATTATCAATAAATAGATCTCTTAAAGACCGATTTAAAAAAAGATCATAATTATTTGAAAAACTAGAAAGCACAATACCACAATCTTGTTTTTTCAAAATATTTGGTAATAAATTATAATCATAAATAAAAAATTCCGTTTCATAATCATCAGATGTAAAATTATTTTTTTTTAAATATGCAGGATTTTTTTCAGTTATAATTGTTAATTTTAAATTTTTATTAATTTTTTTTACAACGTTACTCAAAACAGATTTAAAATTATATTTTTTAAAGTGTAAAAGATGAGATGAGTTGCCGTGTATAACAATGTTATAAACACTATCATTATTTTTTTTTTGATAACGAACTTGATTTTCAAAAAATGGAAATTCTATTAATGGAAAGAAAATACATTCATAATTTGGCAAGCTTATCTCTTCTTCAATTGAACCAACCAATGCAAAGTCAGTTTTATAGTCAGATTGAAAAGGTGGATTAATGCAAATGGTTGTTGAATTAGGAGATAATCTTGAAATCTTCTTTATATCTTTAAAGCCTATGTCTTTGCCAAAAAAAATTGCATCATAATTATTATTATTATTAAAATTTTCTGGAGAAAACAGAAAGACTTGTGTATGAGTTTTTTTTTTTAAATTGTCTATTAAATCTTTTATCCATATCCTATACGAACCAATATTTTGATCTAATAAATTTGTGATAAAACAAATTTTCATATAATAAATATTTATGGTTAAAGTTTTATTAACTGGCAGTCAAGGTTATATAGGCTCATGTTTTTATGAGCAATATAAAAATAAATTTGAGTTTTTATGTGTTGACAAAATAAAAAGATATAATCAAAAAAAATTTTTTAAGATCAATTTACTAAATAAAAAAAAACTAAATCAATTAATAAAAAAAAATAAACCAAATATTGTTATACACCTTGCTGCTAAATCAACTTTAGATGATATAGAATTTCCAAATTTGTATAAATCCAATAATCTAGTTGCTACTCAGAATTTACTTGATTGTATGATTGAAAATCAAATTAATAATATAATATTTTCGAGCACAGCAAACTTATTTAAATCATCAAAAAAAAAACTCAGAGAAGGATCTAAAATAAAATTATCAAATCCGTATTCAAAATCAAAATTTCTATGTGAAAAACTCATTAGACAAAATAAAAATATTAATTTTATTATTTTTAGATTTTTTAATGTTTGTTCATCGTTGCCCAATTATCAAATTGGAGAAAATCATCATCCAGAAACTCATTTAATTCCAAAATTATATCAGTACATAAGAAAAAATAAGACTTTTGAAATCTATGGAAAAAATTTTCAAACCAGAGATGGAACATGTATAAGAGACTACATCCATATAAAAGATATTAATCGTGCAATTAAAAAAGCAGTTATAAAAATTCAAAATAATAAAATTCAAAAAATTATAAATTTAGGAAATTCACGTGGTTTTAGTGTTTTGGAAATAATCAATTCTTTTAAGAAAATTCTAAAAAGAAATATTAAATTTAAGTTTGTAAAAAAACGTAAAGGCGATCCAACCTATTTAGTATGTAATAATGAAAAATCAAAAAAAATTTTGAATCTTAATTATAGTAATTCAAATCTAAAAAAAATTATTAAGGATGAAATAATATTTCAAGACAGTTCTATTAAATAAATTAATTGTAAATTAAATTATACAAATCTTTATTTAAATTATCATAAATTAGTTTCATTATTTTTTTGTTAGCTGCATCATTTAATTTTTGTAAATTGTGATTATCACTTCTAACTTTATTAGAATTAATAGTTCTATCCACAATAATTAATGATGGATGGGTGTCAGGGTATTTACCAATGTCTCGCATCTTTTCACGAGTTGAATTTTTTAAACCATAATTGATATGCTCCTGATTAAGTTTTAAACTAAAAAAATTTTGAATTTTATTTATCTGTAAGAATGAATCTTTTATTAAATCATCGTATGTAACTATGCAAAATTTATTAGTTCTATTTTTGTGTTCATATATATAATTATAATAATCAATTATTTTATGTATATTTTGATCATTATTAATAAATTCATCTAAAGATGTAATAATAGACTTATCTCTGAATTTTAGGTGATAAAAATATGAAATTAAAACTTCTTCTATCTTTCTAATTAAAAAAACAATATTTTTTTTTTCAATGTAATGAATATTTTTTTTTTTAACAAAATTTTGCGACCCTAGGTGTGAAAATTTTAAAAAAGGAATCGATAAAATATGTTGTGGGTGTTTATAAAAAAAATAAAAATTATCATTTATGCCAGTTTTTTTTTTAATACATTGACTTAGTATATATTGAAGCCAAGTTCTTCCACATTTTGGATAACTAATAATTAAATTCTCTTTAGAGAATATATTAATTAATTTCTTAAAATTATAATTGATCTTTGAAAATTCTCCAAAGTACTTATATCTTAAAGTTAATTCTTGCTCTGTGCTCATTTTATTTTTTTTAAAGTTTGATTTTCTATTTTATAAATTTTATCAAAAAAATTATGGTTTAAGTTATTGTGAGATATTATAATTATGGTTTTGTTAATTTTTAGTAAATTATTTAAAACTTCATCTTCAAGTTTTTTATCCAAACCTGTAGTTGGCTCATCACAAATAAAGAAAGGTTTATCATGATAAATTGCCCTAGCAATTGCAATTCTTTGTTTTTGTCCTCCAGATAAATTTTGACCATTCTCTTCTATTTCAAAATCAAACTTAGAATCAGCAAGAAAATTGTTAAGTCCTGAATTTTGTAAAGAATTAATATATTTTGTATTATTTATATTTGTAATGTCGCTTTCGAATGTAATATTTTCTAGTATCGAGCCATTAAATATAATTGGATGCTGAGTTACATAACTAAAAATTTCTAAAAATTTTGTATTTTTTTTAATCTCATTATTATTTAAAAAAATGTTACCTTGATAGTCATCATATAAACCCATTATAATATTCATTAACGTTGTTTTGCCTGATCCTGAAGGACCATGAACAAATATTTTTTCATTATTGTGAATTTCTAAATTTAGATTTTTAAAAATTTGATTTGTTTCATAATTAAATGAAATATTTTTCAATTCTATTTTTTTAAAATTTTTTTCACTATCTTTGTATTTTTCTATATTCTGATTTTTCTTTGTGAAATTTAATATTTCTTTTAGCCTTTCTATAGTATCTTTTACAATTCTAGCTCTGTTATAAACAGAAATTAAATTTTGAAAAATTGGCCTTAAACGGTTTAATGTAAAAAGAAAAACAACAATTTGAACTATAAATTTCTCAAAATTAATCCCAATCAAATAAAAATAGTATAGAATACCAAATAAAAAGATTATTCCTGATATTTCAAAAGTTGGAATAATAATTTGTGTATATACTTGGTTCTTAATAGATGTTTGTTTTAATAATTCTGACTTTTCAGACAATAAGTTAATATAAAACTTTTCCTTGTTAAATATCTTAACTTCTTTAAAAGATTTAAAAAAATTATTTGTTAACATCAATAAAGATTGTTTTGAATAATTTTCATTTTTTCCAATTAAAGAAAACTGTTTTTTGAAAATTAAATCATAAATAAAAAAAATTATTAAAAAATATACGGAAAATACAAAAGTAAATTTCCAATCATAAATTGTTAAGAATAATAATAATATAATTCCTGTGGCTAATTCACCAAAAGCAATAAAGGTTATTTTTATTGATCTAAAATAAGTTGTTAAAATATTGTTAACTGAAAGGAGCAATTTTGAAGAATTAAATTTTACATATTCTTTATATCCAACAAATAAGAAATTTTTTAAAATTTTTACTCTAGATTCATGCTCTTTTTTAGCAGTAAACTTTGAAATTTGAATTTGTAAGATATAACTAATTATCGTTTTAATCGTTAAGCTTAAAAGTAAAAGAGTTGAGAAAAAATAGTAGAACTTGTCATTTAAATTTATATTAATATTTTCTAAAAGATAAAAACCTGTTTGATTATTTACTAAAGCACCAATTAAGATTGCAAAAGACGCAATGCCAAAAAGATTAAGAACAGAAATTAATAAGCTTACTAGGCAAAAAAAAATAATTTTTTTTTTATTTAAATCTAAAAATGAGTTAGAAAACTTAATTAAATTAAATAAATCTTTCATATATTAATTTTTTATATTCAAAAACTGATCATATATTTCTATTTGTTTTAAAAATTTGTTTATGTTTTTAGTTAGTTTTTTGTTGTTCATAAATAATTTATTGTCAAAACCAAATCTTTTTGAGTTAGCTCGATCTTTTGAGTTATCAATAAAAGGTATTCTAAAAGAATAGAATAAATTATAGATATGATGTTTGTATAGATTATTCTTTATCCTTTTTTTTTCTTTCATCCATATATTGCTTAAATACCTGTTATTATTGATCAACTTGTAATAGTCATTTAAATTTTTAGGTCTTAAAGATACATGATCAGTATTGTTTGGGCCACTCCCACAAGCAATCACTGGAATGTTGTAAAAAGGCAATTCCGTTCCAATCATATTTTCAAATACTATTGCGCAATCACAATATCTTTTTGCTAGCTCATAACTATTATCTAATTCTGATGATGAAATAAAAATTATATTTTTAGGAATTTTCTTAAAGTAATTTAGGATAGCATTTTCTAATACAATTTTAGTTAAATTTCTTAATATTGTTTGTTCAGCAGGATGAAATCTAATTACTAGAAGATAGTCTTTATTTTTAAAATTTTTTATTGTTGAGACAATCCAATTTGAAATTCCTTTATAAATTGTATCTCTTTCATGAATGTTATTGTCATACATTACATTGGGGAAACAAAAATATATTTTTTTTGGACTATATTTTTTTAAATAATTTTCTATTTTTTTTGATCCTATTTTTTTAGCATTAAAAAGTCTTGAAGTATCGTTACCTCTCAATTTAGATCTACTCAAAATATATTTTTCTACACTTTTTTTTTCTTTTGTTGAAAATTTAATGCTTTTTAATGCTTGATTGTAAATTTTACTTTTTTCTTTTTGACCATTCCTTGTATCTGAAAAATAAATAACATCATCATATAAAGCAATTCCATAATAACCATAAACAAAAATATTTTTTTTTTTATTTTTTAGAAAATCGTAAATTGGACCGTTTGTAGAATAAATTCCATGATTCATGATAAATAGATCAAAATTATAATTTTCGTAAATATATTTTATAACATTAAAGCTTTGAGAAACTTCATTTTGAAAAAATTTTATATCTTTTGAATTAGCTTTTGTTTTAAATAACTTTTGATTAATATATCGCTCATCTGAATAATGACCTATTAAAGAACTTCTCAAGTGATTTTCAAAATTTATAATTTTTTTTTGTTTTTTATTTATATTTTTTTTAAATTTATTTTTATCACAAAAAATTAAATTTATATTTTTAGTTATAAGCATCCTTATTAGAAAGGTTTTTAGATAATATTGAAATTTTTCTGATTTATTTTTGTACAAACACACTATGTACACCGTATGACCTCTAACTAATAATAATAATGCAAAGAAAATATTTAAATCAAGTTTTGATTCAATATATCCATTTGGAAAAAATATTATTTTTTTTATTTTTTGATTTTTTTTTATTTTTAATTTGATTGAATTTATGAAAGCTCTCAATCTTAAATTATTAATAAATAAACAAAAATATTTTTTTATCATTTTAAAATAATATTAAAATCTTTTACAATTTTCTTTGAAAGGAATTCCTGCATAAATTGCATACTCTGGAATCTCTTTATCAACTAAAGATTTTGCTCCTATTATTGCACCTTTATTAATTAATGAATTCATCAAAATGGTGACATTTGCACATATCAAAACATCATCACCAATTTTGACAGAACTATTAATACTTCCATGTTTTTTTATTATATCAATCTATTTTGAAAATTTACTCCTATTAACTCCTATATGATATAATTTTGGCTGGTGCACCAACTGCAATTGCATTTGAAGGTATATCTCTGCTCACTACTGAGTTTGCTCCAATAACGGCACCATCACCAATAGTTACTCCTGCCAAAAGGTTAACATGCGCTCCTATCCACACACCATTGCCAATAATTATTTTTCCATAAGTATACTTCTGATACTTGATTATCTCTCCTTTTTTTATGCCATGATTTGAACTTTGAAAAGAGCAATAACCACCAAAGATACAGTCTTCTCCGATTATTATATCATCACCACAATTAAAGATTGAATAAGGACCAATTCTGCAGCCAGAACCGATTTGCAAAGTTGCGTTATTTGCTGCTACAAATCTTGAGTTAGTATCAATTGAGACATTTTTAGAAAAATGTATTTTTCCATTCTCTCTATTTCTTAAATCTATATCTCCGTTAATAGAAATATTCTCGTCAAAAGTAATATTGCTAGCTAATGATCGAATTTTAACAAAAGGTGTGCCCTGAATGTAAAAATTTTTTTTTACTTTAATTCCTTTCAAAATGAATATAAATCTAATTATGTAACTATATGGTTTAAAAATCCACCACCCCATTAAAAAAGCCAAAAATTTCATTCTTTAATATAAATCAAAACCAATTAACTTGAAATTTATTTGAATAAAAACCCTCGAAATCAGGACCCCTATGTTTTAAAACTTGACTTGTCTGCTTTAGTCTATTTTGATCTAATGCTGTTTTTCCAATATATCCAGCAATACCACACATGGCTATAACATAACTCTTTTTAAGTGAAATAAATCATCTATTATTTTATTAGTCCCATTCATAGCTGTTGGGCAACATAAAACACCTCGTTTTTTCAACTCTTTTATAACATTTTCAGAATAACAATGTTCTAAGCCTTCGGGATATGAATAATGTATAGGTTTAATATCTGCTTTATCTTTAAGAAGCCTAATACTTGTATCTAGTTCATATGTTAGTTGCCCGCTATCCAAAAAACTTAAAATTTGATGTGTATGACTATGCCCCCCAATAGTAAGAAAATCACTTTTACTAGCTTCAGATACTTGTTTCCAATTCATTTTTTTATCTATTGGATCATCACTTGATATAATTCTTGAAAAACCAAGTTGATTGCAAATTTCTGCTGCAAAAATATTTGAATTTACTTCTTTAGTATTTTTTACATAATTTCTTATTATGTTTAGTAGATCTAATTTATTTTTTTTATCCTTAATAGAAACTTTTTTTTTTAACCAATCTGCATCTAAAATCTCTAAAGAAGTATTTTCTAAAGCAAACTCAATTCTATCTATCCAAGACATGGAATTTCGCTCTATAAATTCAGTTGTAATATAAATTGTTGCTGGAATTTTAAAATCATAAAGTATCGGAGAGGCAATACTTAAATTGTTTTCAAACCCGTCATCAAAAGTTATAGCAAAACTTTTTGGAGGTAAATTTTGTTTTTGTGTATGAGAATACAATAAATCATCCATAGAAAAGGATTGGCCTCTTTCACTTAAAATTTTCATACATTTTGCAAATAGATTTGACTCCATATGTTTTTTGTTAGAATTTCTTATTTCATAATTTGAATTACTAACAACTCCGTGAAAAAGAAAAATTACAAAACTATCATCATTTAAAAAACTTGTAAGTTTCTCAGGTAAGTTATCATCATGTTGCATTTTAAATATTTTTTGTAAAATTTTTAAACTTTTGAAAACAGATTGTTTTTAGATCTCTTGGCATTGCAGAATAATATCGGCCTAATTTGCGCTGGGGTCGTGAAACAATATTCCCATATTTAACAAAGGTATCAATTAAATTCAGGGTTAGTTTTATACAAATTTCAGTATTCATCGCTTGTAGTGCATACAATGGTAAGTTTTTAGTTATTGGAACACTACACTGAGCCACAATATCTCCTGTATCTAGTTTGGGTTTAATTCTATGTAAAGTTGTTAGCAATGCAGAAAAATCATTGTGATAAATTGACCATAGGTGACTATCTAAACCACGATATCTTTCTGGATCACCGCCATGAAGATTAAAAATTTTATTTGAATTTAAGTCAATTATTCTATTTTCAATTCGTCTAGTTCCAAAAACAATAATTAAATCTGCATTGTATTTTTTAATTGATCTAACTGTGTCTATATCATTAATTGAGTCAAATTTTTCAGTATCTGCAAAATTACTTAGCTTTAATCTTTTGTTTTTAAACCATTTTAATATTTCAAATTCTTTTCTTTTTTTTTCAAAAGGATGCAAGGTTTTAAAAGGTTGATTTATAATTTTACCAGTTTCGCAAAATACTTTTAAATCTTTATAATAATTTAATATTTCTCTAACAAAATGAACATGGTGAGGGGTTTCGTTGGTCAGGATGGCAATTTTAATATTCATCTGATGTCTTTTTTTTTTATAATTTCGTATTTTTTAATAAACCTCTTTGTTTTTTTACCTAACAATTTTTTTTCTTCCTCTGGTAAAAAACCATATCCTGGTCTTAAAAGTATAAAATCGGTTTTTTGTAATTTTTCACCTTTTGCAATATCACGGTTTACTGCGATCGACCTACGGCCCATGGTATTCATCTCGTTTTCACATTTGCGAATTTTCTTCTCTTCTTTTCCCAGCATTATCTCGGCTTTACGAATCTTTTTTACCAACAGGCTCATCTCATATGGATCTACTGATAGTTGATGGTCCCTAAAATCAGAATAATTTTTATCTAAAGTAAAATGCTTCTCCACAATTCTTGCGCCAGCAATGACTGAAAATACTGCAGCATCTATGCCTAAAGTGTGGTCAGAATAACCAATCACAACTTTTGGGAATTTTTTTTTTAAATAAGATATTGATGCCAGGTTTGTCTCATTATTTGGAACTGGATAACTACTTACACAATGCAAAAAAGCTAAATTATTTTTTAATTTATAATTTTTTAAAATTTTCTTATAAAGTTTTTTTATGTCACTAATATCAGAAGCACCAGTAGATATAATTAAAGGTTTTTTAAAACTTAAAACAGTTTCTATTAGAGGATAAAAATTATTATCACCAGATGAAATTTTAAAAACAGGCTGGATAGTATTTAAAAATTTTGCACTTTCAATATCAAATGGTGTTGAAAAAAATATTAATCCTTTTTTTTTGGCTAATAGTGAAAGTTTATTAAATTGATCATAATTCAACTGAAAGCTTTTTAATTTTTTAATTCTTAATTGATCTACATTTGAAACATATTTCTCAGGTATAAATGTTTGTAATTTAACTGCATCAACTCCTGTAGCTGCAGCTTTAATAATCATTTTTTTTGCAAGTTGAAAATTACCTTCATGATTATTGCCAATTTCAGCAATAATAAAAACTTTTTTGTCTGTATTTTTTTTTCCTATTTTCATACTGAACAAAATGCTAATTCAAAAATTGACCATGCTTAAGTTTTATATTTTTTTTACTTTCAATTTTATAATCTTTAATCAAAACTGCCCTATCTTTACAAACAACAAACGGACCTTGTTTTTGAATATACAAAACTTTACCTGGGGTGCCTTGAAGATTAAACTTTGGTATTTCTATTTTAAAAATTCTAATTTTATGATTTTTTAAATTTGCCCACGCACCAGGATAGGGGGTTGTTAATGCTCTTACGAGTCGACTAACATGCGGAGTATCAAATTTACTAAAGTTTATATAACCATCTTCATCGTTTCTTTGGTGCCAGTATATTGCTTTTTTTTCATTTTGAACTCTGCCTTTTATAGTTTCAATTTTATCAATTACACTGTTAACAAGTTTAGGAAACAATTTATTTGCCTGTTTATGCAAATCATTTATATCAGTAAACTTATTTATCAAAATATCTCTTTCCTTTAAAATTTTACCAGCATCGATTTTTTGAGTCATCCTTATCAAAGAAATAGTTGCTTTTTTTTCACCATTTATCAATTGCCAATTTAATGGGGAGCCCCCTCTATAATCAGGTAAACGTCCAGCATGAAGATTTAGAGTACCTTTAGTCGGTATTTTGATTACTTCGATATTTAAAATTGTAGAATACCCTGCTATCAAAAATAAATTAGGGTTTAGTTTTTTAAGACGCATAACTATATCCTGATTATTTATGTCTTTAATTCTCCAAAAATTGACCTTAACATTTTCAATTTCCTTTTGAACTTTATCATATTTTTTATCTACAGGAATAATACACTTGACAATTCCATGACCTAGATTTTTTAATTCACGAACAACATTAATTCCTCTCTGCCCATTTAAAAAAATAACTATTTTATCCATGAAACCTAAAAACTTTTTAAAATCCTGTTAAAAAAGATTTGAATTATGTTTTGTAAAATCCTTGTACCACTTAATATATTGGACAAATCCTTTTTCTACTGGAAATTGAGGATTGTAACCAAGTAACCTTTGTGCTTTTTGGATACTTAATGTTCCTCTTTCTGGCATTAAAGCATCTCTCTCTTTATAATTCAACTTTATCCCTTGAAAATTTTCCATAACAATTTCAGCTAACTGATTAATTGATCGAGCAGCACCAAAAGTAATATTGAAAATTTGATTGAGGCTATTTTTGTTAATTATCGACAAAATTATTCCCTGAACAAGATCATCTATGTAGGTGAAGTCGAGTTCTTCTTTTCCATCTCCATTTACAGTTAAATTTTTTCCAACTATTGCATTTTCAATAAAAGCTTGACCGACTCTTCTACTTACACAACGCTCACCATAGAGAGCTGAAGGACGAATGATGGTATATGGAAGATTGAAAACTTGATTGTACCCTATAACTAATTTTTCTGATCCATATTTTAATGCACCATATATTCCCATTGGATTACACACTCTATCTTCAGACACAGCTTCACCATCAAAATTTCCATAAACCATTGACGAGGAGAAATAAATTAAATGAGTTCCCTTATTTCGTATTGTATCAAGTACATTTTCCAATGTTCTCATACTGTGATCAAAAGTTGAAAATGGGTCTTTATTGGACCTATTAGCATGTGCTATTGCAGCTAAATGAACTACGGCGTCTGGCTTAATTTCACTAAAGGCATGGCTTACTGCGTGATAATCACGAACATCTATTATTTTTAAATTTATTTTTGCTTTACGAAGTAATGATAATCTCTCATTAATAAATGCAATATAACGTTCAGCATTTGGATTTTGTTCATAATCACTTGTATAATAACCCAAACTATTAACTTGCAACCCATCTATCACATAAGGCTCTGCACCTAGTTCTTTAAGCTTCAATGCTAAATTATGACCTATGAAACCCGCACCACCAATCAAAGCAATACGTTTTCCTTTAAGTTTTTCCAAATCAAACATTCATTTCGCTCCAAATTTCCTCAATTGACTTAACTATATAATCCATATCCAAGATCCCTAAATGAGGTCCAACTGGTAAAGCAATAATACTATCACTAATAGTTGCTGCATTAATAAATTTATTTTTATTGTAACCATACTTTTGTTTATAATAAGTCATTCTTGGTACTGGTTGAGGATAATAAATGCTTGTGCCAACGCCTTTACCAGTTAAAGCTTCCATAATAGCTGGTCGTTTATCGGCTAAACTTTTCTCTAACATCATACCCAAACAGTAATGTGAACTACAAAAGCGTTCATTGAAAGGCTGCTGAAGGACCGTAATACTAGAAATATTTTTAAGGCCTTTTTCTAAATGAATAAAATTTTCTTTTCTTTTTAAAAGAAAAGAAGGTAATTTTCTCATTTGCTCAACTCCTATTGCGGCATGTATTTCACTCATTCGATAATTAAATCCAAGTA
>MDTG01426029.1_pt1 | contig 13321 bp, 14 predicted proteins | sample 811421 | NCBI WGS metagenome assembly MDTG01 (sample SAMN05326645, study PRJNA326480) | marine metagenome | isolation source: seawater | place: Pacific Ocean: South East | collected 2011 | reverse complement strand
GTAATTAAAAAATACTATATTTTCATGTGATTATAACCGAATACACCTAAAAGGTTTTAAATTTAAAATGTCGTAATTTTAAATATTTAAAATATCTTGAACAGCATTTTTATGCTTATTAATAATTTCATATCTGGGGTTAGAAATATTTAACGCTTGAGAGGCATCCTCAAGCGCTGACAACATATCAGTATCAAAATTTTTATCGGTATAAAAAATACCTTCTAAGTCTTGATAAAAATTAAGCCATGGCATTTTAAGGTTAGGCTGAATTGAAAAAACTGTTTTGCCAAATAACCATGCTTCATATAAAAGAGTTGAAGACATACCACATACAACAGGATAAGAAGACAAAGTCTCCAATGGGATAACTTTTGAACTAATAATTCCTCCTAAATTATTTTTGGGGAAAGATTCCAGTATTTCATTAACAAAATTTTCTTTCATTCTCGGGTGAATTAAAAAATCAAATTTTAATTTTGAGTCTTCTTTGCTCAATAAGATGCTCGCAATATTTTTTACGACTGTTACTTCGTTATATCCCCTCCTCATTTTTAGATCTTCCTTAATGGGCTCTAATATAAAAATAGTTCTTCCTTTAAATTCAGGTAACATTTTTTCATTAGTGCGGTTAATAATTTGAATATCTCCAAAAGCTGGTTGACCAATTGGGTAAATTGAACTTTTATTTATACCATCATCAATTGCATGTTTCTGAGCATTTAAATCTGGAACAATATAATGATCTGGACAAAATGGTTTTTTATTATCTAAGCTCATTCTATGAATATAGAGTGACCAAAAATCGAGAACATGAATAGTTTTTATCGATGAGCTCTCTGCAATTCTGGCAATTTTGAGAGGAAGTTGATCAGAAATGTTACTTGAAAAAATATATCTAGTTATAGATTCTCTCCTTAGAAACTTTTCTATATCATTATCATCATTCAAATCTATAAAATTAAATTCATCTTGTATTTTCTTAAAAGCTCCGCTTCGAACTATGAAATAATTAGCATTATTTTTATGCAAGGCTTTGCAGATAGGAAGCAATGCTTTTACACTGCCCATCTCAGAAGCAGATAATAAATATGATTCTGCCATTATTTTTTTAACACGACATTCAAAGTCTCGCCCAAATTAAATATATCTTGAGCTTGAAAAAGTAATTTATTTATTCTTCCTAAAAGTTTAAAGTTTGAAGTCGCTTTCAACCATTTCTTTTCTATTGAATCAATTCTCATAGGAAGCCAGGGAATTCGCCCTCTTGTTGTGATGGTAGAGGATCTGTATTCAATTTTCATATTTTGAAACGCTTTTTCAAGCCCTTTGGCACTTGGCATATCAATATGCCCAGGCTCAAATAGCATGTCCCATCCTGATGGGTTAATTAAAGCTGTGATTGATTTTGGATTGGGGAATTGAAAAAATACCTGCCCCATATCCTCTAAGTGGTTAGAAAATAAGCTATGCACAAATTTGATAGGATCTTCAAGATGTTCATAAAGTCCAACAAAAATAATTACATCAAATTTTGAATCTGGAATTTCTGAGCTAGCTTTAACTCCACTTTCTTTTATTAAAGATAGGTAATGTTCATCTTTTTCAATAGCCAAAACATCTTCATGCCCGTTAGAAATTAAATATCTTGAAAGCCAACCAGATCCAGCACCAATTTCTAAAATTTTTGAATTTGGCTTTAAATCTAAAAAATTAAGAATCTCAAGCGAATAAGGATATTCATCTAGTTTTTCTTTTAGCACATGTTCTGAGTTATATGTTTTAGATTTAGAATAATCTTCTTCATAGCTAAGATCTTCCGTATTTTTCTTAAAAAAGGTAGAGCAATTTCTACATCTTAAGCCCTTAAAAATTTCAGTATTACCCCTGGTGAGGCCAGCCGGAATAGTCTTTAGAGTAGATTCATAAGACAGGAAATCAAGCCGATTAGAGTTACAATATGAGCAATTTGATCTGTGTTTAATATCCATATTCTGATCTATTTTCAGCTCCTAAGAAATGCTTTAATTTCTTAAAGTGCAACTCATTAAAAATTTCATCCTTTAAATTAAGTATTTTCTTGTAGTCATTTAAATCATCAATGCAAAATCTACAATGATAGTCTTGAAGACTCAAAGGAATAGCGGGTGCTATTGTATGAATAGATCCATCATTATGATCAAAAATAACTATGTGCTCTTTTGTTTCTTTGGAAGGGGTTGACGAAATTAGTTTATTCAAAAAAGAGTAATTAAAACCCGAAACGACTATGCCATTAGGTAATTTTTTAATAGAGTAAAGATCAACGATGCTGGGATGATTTTCTTCTATATTTTTAAATTCATCTAGACACATGCTGACCGGTTCAATGCAAAATAGAGGATTATCAGAGGTCACCCTTACTATGCCCTCGATATTATGTAAATCAGCTGCTTGATGGAACCTCTCTAAAACATTTAATTCAGACCCTCCAAAAATAAAAATATCTTTAAAAAAGTCTTTTAAATGACCTACGATTAAACCTTCATCATCTTTAGGGCAAACAATGATAGGTTTTTCAAGATTTAATTCTTTTGAAATTTTAATGGCTCGATTTACGCAGTTTTGTAAAACTGAAAAATTGTTCTGCATAGTTAAGAAAATTTTTGCAGGTAGTCGAGAGCTTCCTATTCTTGCTTGGATAAAAATTGCATTCCTTGCTAGCATGCAGTCCATCCCCCATCAACCGCTATGTTTGCACCATTAACATATGTATTTTCTTCATCAAGTAAAAACCTGAATGCTGCAATTACCTCCTCTGGTTCTGACAACCTCCCTAAGGGAGATCGATTGGAAAAGTTTGCTTGAAAGTCATGAGACTGATCATTCTCAATGCCATGAGGAGAAATTGAGTTACATAGAACATTATATTCTTTAAAATAAGAAGCTATATATTTAGTAAGGCCCATTAAACCAAATTTTGAAATTGAGTATGCATATGGATTACCCATCTCTGTTCCCTCATAAAGAGAAGGATTAGAGGAAATAATCCCATATGTTGATGTAACATTAATAATTCTTCCGAGATAATTATTTTTTTTGCAAGCTTTTATATATTCAGAAGATGATTGTAATGATAGTAAAAGATTGACCTCGATTACTGAATTAGTAAAGTCAAGATCCAGATCTAAGATAGAATGACTAACAAATTGTTCAGGTTTAAATTGCTGACAATGAATAACAGCATATATTTCTTCGGAATATACATTAGCTAAATTTATAGATTTAGAGCTAAGGAATTTATCTGTTTGAGAAGTATAGTTTTTGACGTCTACACCGATTATGTGAAAATCTTTCTTAAGATTTTTGATCAATGTTTGGCCCAGCCTTCCCTCCGAACCAAATATTACTAATTTTTTCTTATTGCTCATATGTTCTCTCGTTTAATATCATGAATAAATTGAGAATCAGCTGCTGAAGGCAGTAGACAATTGGTCTTGTTTTGAATACTTTCAAGGATATTTGACCACATCTTAAAAAATGACAAATCAATAGAATTTAAAGAGTTATTTATAAATTGATTTGAAGCAAAATTATATTCAAAAATACCTGTTTCGGTTTTAAATTTATATATTCTTTTTGGCTCAATTGATACTATGCTACTTTCTATTGAATAATTATCCTTACAATATGAAAATGCTGTATCAAGCTCATGATCATGCTGATCTATGATCTTTTCTCTTATTTTAAATTTATTAATATCAAGTTTATGACCAAATGCTGATAATAGATCGATCTCATGAGAATTAGTTAGGATACATCCTCCGCCCATATCTTTATTAAAGACATACGATCTCCTATAGTCCTCATTTGGATGCCATTCCTTTGCGTTGGCCTCGAAAATAAAATCTATACTAGTTATAGTCTTTTTCCTTTTAATAAAAAATTCTATTACATCAAGAAACCTGAGGTTAAATAAAATTCTTATGTCCTTAGATTGAAGATTAGGCCCTGGTTTTTCGCAAAAAATTAATGGATGATTTAAAAATCTTTTGCAAAGCTCAGTATGTTTAGAGGAAATACTGGAAATAACAATTAAATCTTGTGCCTCTGGATTGCATTCATGAATTGGAATGAGCATTTCAAAACTATGCTCATAACTTAATTCGTTAGGACTTCCTTTTGTCTGAGTGACACCGATGCTTTGTACTCCAAAAGTATTTAATATTCTGCTGTGCCTGCAGCCAGCTGAGCCAGTTCCTATGATATATGCTTTCAATCTTTTTCCTGAAGAGTGGACAAACCTTGATCTCTAAACTCTGAAAACTTTCTTTGTATCAATTTATTTTCACTTAAAAGCTCGGGGTGATTATCAAGATATCTCACTAAATCATCAGCGCTCACATCATGGCTCAAATTAGCTGCAATTGAATTAAATACATTTAGGTCTTCTTTAGTATCTAAACTTAACTGATAATTTGGTCTATGAAGATGTGAAGGAGCAATAATATTCTTAATTTTAAAAGTGTTTGGTCTCATCCTAATAGCCAATGTTCCATGCTCTCTCATAGTTGGATCATTCTCAATTTCTGCAGCATGCTTTAATGCATCAGATCTAAAGACCTCTACATCTAAACCAGGCGGGTAAGTTGTCTCCATATCATTTCCAATAAAGTCATAACTGGAGTTAAAAAATTTACAAATAAACTCATCAACAATCAATGGATCATTAAAAGGAGCATCTCCATAAACTTCTACACAAAACTCAGGCTTATATATATTAATAACCTCTACTATTCGACCTAATACATCATCCTCATCACCCCGAACAAATTCTATACCTTGATCTTGAAGATACTCACATAATGGGTCATCTTGTGTTTTATTTGTTGTTGCAATGATCACCTTATCTAAATATTTAGCTTTAGAAAATCTGTCATAAACACACTTGATAGCTGGTTTACCTGCAATATTCATAAGCATCTTGCCAGGCAATCTTGAAGAGCCAAGCCTTGCACAAATGTAACCCAATATTTTAATTTTCCTCACCTTCATTAAACTTAGTTGAATATATTGCAGTAGTATAATTCCATCCAGTTTTAATAGTTAATATAGTTGAAGCTAGAAGTATAAAATCAGAGGTAAATATTATAAGAGAATTACCTCTCATTAACCCTATTAGGTAACTACAAATCGCTAAAAACTGAACAGAGGTTTTGATTTTTGCTTGAAAAGTTACTTTAGTTAAATTAACGCCGTTATTTGAAGAGCTGAGTTGTCTTAATGCCGATACCCAAAACTCTCTAGATAGAATTAATCCTGCCATCAATGCAACAAAGAAACTATTTAACTCAACAGCAATCGCTAGAAGAAGAAAAGTAATTAAAATCTTATCAGCTATTGGATCAAGAATTGCACCCATTTCAGATTCAAGTTTGTATTTTCTTGCTAGAAAGCCATCAAAATAATCGGTAATACTTATTGCTAAGAATAAAATAAATGCAAATAAATAATTAGAATAAAAGAGAATTAATACTAGAATAATTGGACCTGTTAAGATTCTAGAAAAAGTTAAGAGATTGATGAAATTACGCATAATTTTTATGAACTTTTTATCTTTCTTGCAAGCTCAATCCCAATGCCGGGAACTTTACAAAGGTCTTCAATAGACGCATCTTTAATTATTTTAGCTGACTTAAAGGACTTTAACAGATTTTGTTTCTTATTTTTGCCTACACCTTTTATTTCATCTAAAAAAGAGAGCCTTGAAGATTTTCTTTTTTTTAATCTGTTATTTTGAATTGCAAATCTATGCGATTCATCTCTTACTTGCTGCAGGAAGCCAAAACCAGCACTCCCTGCGGGCATCTCAAGAATTCCATCCTTCGATAGAATGGTTTCAGTAGCCCTGACACGATTTGACCCTTTTACAATGCTCAAAACTATTGGTGAATCTTTAGAGTGATTAGATAAAGTATCTGTTCCAGCCTTAAGTTGAATTTTTCCTCCGTCTATTAAGATCACATCTGGCATTGGATTAGCATGCTTTAGTCTCCTTTCTAATACATGCTTTATTGAACCTGCATCATTTCCAGAAAGATTAGGGGGAATGTTAAAGAGTCTATATTTTGATTTTTCAGGTCCTTTTTTTGAAAAGCATACTAAAGACCCGATTGCATAATTACCAGAATGATGACTTATATCATACCCTTCTATTGTGAAATTTTCTTTCTCAACTCCGAGATGTGATAAAAGATCTTTAATGGCATAAGCATATTTATCAGATTGATTGAGTTGATTTTCGATAACTTGACTAGCATTTAATTTTGCTAATTTTGAGATCTTTCTAAGGTTTGAATTAATACTGCTTGAAATTAAGATTTTTCGGTTAAATTTTAACTCAACAGCTTGCTTAATTATAGTGAGATTATTGGGCCTAATATTTAAAAAAATTTTTTCGGGAAGAGAAAAGCTATTTTGATAATAAGAAAAGATCAAGCTACTTATTAGACTATCAAAATCTTTCAATTGATTGCCTTTTAAGTAATGGGTTTTGGTGCCTCTAATTTTTCCATCCCTAACTGACAATATACATACTCCCGTTCTATCAAATTTTGAAATGCATGTAAAAAGATCAACGCTGCTTAAATGGCTATTGAATGACTGCTCTTGATGAAGGAGATCGAAACTTCTAATTCTTTTTTTAATTTCATTAGCTCTTTCAAATTCTTGATTTGCAGCAAGTTTTTGCATTTGAGAGATCATTAATGATTTAATTTTTTTTCCAGAAGAAGATAAGTAATCCTGTGAAGACGCGATGTCTTCTTGATAACTAACTTCAGAAATTAAATCTACACACGGCGCAGAACATCTTTGCATTTGATGCTCAATGCAAGGTCTAGACCTATTCTTAAAAGTAGAATCACTGCAATTTCGAATTTGATAAATTTTTTGCAAATCTTTAATTGTTGATTTAACAGCATAGGCACTTATAAAGGGACCAAAAAAATTTTTTGAAACGGCATGTTTTGATCGCTTCATGCTGATACTAGGATATTTATTTTCCATTGAGAAATGCACATAGGGATATGTCTTATCATCCCTTAAAAGAATATTGAATCGAGGTAAATTTTCCTTTATTAAAGACTGCTCTAGCAGGAGAGCTTCGGCTTCAGTAATTGTTGAGAATGTTTCAATTTTATCGGTAAGAATCCTAATTTGATGTGTTTTTCTATCCTTAAATGATTTCCCAAAATATGATGATACTCTTTTTTTTAAATTCTTTGCCTTGCCGATATATATAATTTTATTTTTTGAAAAAAACTTATATATCCCGGGGGTATTAGGAATTTGATTTAAATCTAATGCCATTAACTAAGAAATTTATTTGCAATAAGTTTTCCAGCAGCAACGCCATATTGATCAAAGGGGTTAATTTGAAGCATGCATGCAGTTATAAAAACCCTATGTTCCCATGTTGCCAATAAAAAACCGAGTCCCTCAAGTGAGAGTTTATTTAAATGGAAAAGATTGACTGGAGAATTGCTATTTGTTTTTTCAAGCAAATTAGTAGACTCCTTGAAATTAGAGGAAAGTAAAGAGGCTTGCCCTTCTGCTTGCGCTGATAATAATGGGCTGCTGGTTGAAGTCGAGTAAATAATATCAGTACAGAATTCTGCTGTGCCCTGATGCAATAACTGAAAGTATGAGTGTTGAGCAGTGGAGCCAAATCCTCCAAATATCGTCTGACCTGTTTCTCTAAAAACAGATATAGGATTTGCTCTCTTCCCAAGTGATTCCATTTCAAGTTGCTGAATGTACTTAGCTAATGATCGTAATCTCCAATTATAGGAAAGAACAACTCTATTTTTTTTATTTTTAAAGTTGCTAAACCACAAATCTGAGAATGCAAGAATTTTAATAAATTTTTTATATTGCTTATCTTCCTTTGAAGAACCCAGCATCATTTTATCTGCAACAGATCCACCCTTTAAAAATTTAGAAAAATTATTCTCAAGCCCAGCACTAAGAGATATTGGCGACCAAATAGAATACCTACCTCCAATAGAGTCTGAAAATGGCACTATACAGCTTGAATGAAAACCCATAGAAATAGCTCTTTTTATATTAGCTGTAATTACTATTGAATTCTTTGATGTTCTTTTTGAGCCAAGCCATTTTAAACATGAAAGCGTTTCATTAGTTAAAAGTGATTTTGAAGAAAAAATATAAAAGTTCTTTTGCCCACTCAATGGTTTTAATATTGAATTAAATTCATCTTTATCTGGTCCAGAAATAAAATAGAAATTAAAAGCTGATGATTGCTTCTTTGTGAACTCATGGAGCAATTTTGGCCCTTCATATGAGCCGCCAATGCCAAAAGTAATAATATTCTCAAAGCCTTCACTTTTAAGTCTTTTAATATGAGATTCTGTAATTTTCTTAAAATTAAAATCTTCCAATTTTGAATTAATGCGATATTGATGATGCAAGGCTGGCCTATTTTCTGTCTTATTTACAATCTCTCCCTCAAAAAGGTCATGTATAGAACCTTGAAGATCTAATTTACTTGCAAGCTCGTCAAATAATTTATAGTGCTCAGAGGAAAAATCTTTTAAGAATGGCTGGTAGTTTAGGTATTCTGATTCAAAATTAAAGGCTAGTTTTCTTTTCCTTTCATCATGTTTTGATAATTTCCTTAGATCGGAAAAGATGTTTCTGGCAGATCTAGTATCCATGAATCTCGTCATTAAAATACTTTAATTCTTTTGAAATATCTTTAGCTTGTGTAATAGGCCTACCAATGACCAAAAATGATGCTCCTTTTTCAATAGCATTTTTAGCATTCATAATTCTTACCTGATCATCTGCTACTTTAATGTCCCTTATTCCAGGTGTAATTTTAATTTGGTTAGGCTGTAAAATATTGTTGGCTATTTCTAATTCAAGAGGAGAGCAAACAATGCCATCTAGATTAATTTTTCTTGCTATCTTAAATAAATTTACTACTTGATCATTAAGTGAATTGCCAAATAAAGATAATGTATCTAATTCCTTCAAGCTTGTAAGAATAGAAACCCCAATAACTTTTGCATTTATATTTTTACCTGCAAGCATTGCTTTGCCAAGCATATCCTCACCGCCAGATAAATGAACTGTAAGCATATCAATCGCGCAATCATTAAAACCTAAAATTGTTTCATGAACTGTATTTGGTATATCATGCAATTTTAAGTCCAAAAAAATTTTGAAGCCACGCTGCGATACTGACTGAAGAAATGATTTACCCAAAGCGTTAAAGAGAACGCTACCTATTTTAATTTTACAAAGATTGGGGTCAAGCTGATCTAAAATAGCATCAGCTTTAATTATGTCAAATGTATCAATGGCTACAATTATTCTTTGATCAGTCATTAGCATTAAGAAGTTTCTTCGAGGGTTTAAAATGCATAATAGATGTTTCACCCAAAAAGGATTCTTTTTTTGTCTTAGGGTTTATAAATCTTCTTGGTCTTATAGTTTTTTTTGAAAATGAGCCAAAGCCTCTTATCTCAACTCTATTATCTAATGCAACAGTATTAATTATTTCCTGCAGAACCATATCAATTCCTTCAATAATTATCTCATCATTTAAAGATGGAAATTTTCTTGATAGATGGATTGCTAGATCAGACTTATTAAAATTTTGTACCTGTTTCTTCATTTTTTAATTTAAGAAATACTTAGCTTTTGAAGTTGGGCTAAAACGAACTTTATTCTGGGATGGAATTTTGTAATTTTTCATGCTCTTTGGATTTCTGCCAATTCTTTCTTTTGTGGTAAATGTTTCAAAAGAGCCAAATCCAGAGAGCTTTAGATTTTTTTGAGATCTAAGTGTTATTTTTATAGCTTGAAAAAATTCATCTACCAGAGAATTAGAGATATCAACAGAAAGCTTCAATTCTTTTTTTAATTTTGCACTTAGATCCTTCTTGGTCAAATTCATGACCTTATTTTAGCATCCAATCTTTTTTCTAAAAGCATCAATGTGATTTGCATAGATTCATTGATTTCAGACTCTAATAAGGACTTGGTATTGCTTTGAAAAGTAAATCTTAATGTCATGCTAACAAAGCCCTTAGGAATATCTTTCCCTTCAAAAGTATTAATAAGATGAAATGAAGTAAGATTCTTGATTGATTCTTTAGCTATCAAGTTTTCAATCTCTTTATAAACAATAGATTTATCTATAACAATGTTAATATCTCTAGTTGATAAGGGAAACTTACTTGTCTTTTTAATTCTCGGATTCTTATTAAGTAATGAGATTTTTTCTGGATAAATTTCAAATCCAAAAGTAGTTTTTTTAATTAATTTCTCTGTAACAGAAAGATCGATTTCGCCAATTACTCCAATTTTTTGCTTGCCCAAAAATATATCTAATGCATTTTCATTAAATGGACTGAGAGATCTTGCTTTATGAAGTTCAGCATTTATGCCAAGTGTTTGTAATAATTTAAGCATTTCAGCCTTTAATGAAAAGAAGTCATATATAAATTTTTTCTGGTTCCAGCCTTGGTGCAGTCCATGATTGTAAATAATTCCAGATAAATGCAAAGATTGCGAAAAACCTTTTTTTTCTTTTTTAAACACATTGCCTACTTCAAAAATTTTCATAGACACATATCCTTTTTTTACATTATTACTTACTGCGCTAAATATGGATCGAAAGAGACTTCCTCTCAGAAATGGCTCATTTTCATTGATAGGGTTTTGAAGTTCTGCAGCTGTCCAACCCTTTGAATTTAATTGTTGAAATGATTCTTTGGAAACAAACGGCATATGCATGAGTTCTTTAAAACCCGAATGAACAAATCCAAGCCTCATCCTATCTAATACATTATCCTCTATATTTTTAATAACTGGACCAGCCTTGGGTGCTGATATCGGAATATTGTCGTACCCATAACACCTTAATAATTCCTCATATAAATCTTCTTCAAGACAAATATCAAATCTGTAACTAGGAATATTAAATACAAGACTTTTCGAGTTCTTAGTCACAATGTCAAAGCCTAGGTTTTTTAATATTGAGCGTGCTTGACTTGCCGTCATGCTGAGACCAGAGAAATTATTAAATTTGTGTATATGAAAACGAACATTTTTCTTTTTAGCTTTTTTAGACTTTGAATGATAAAGCTCAATTGAATCGTATGTAGCTATTTGATTTAATAGAAATGCATATCTTTCTAGAGCTAATTGCTGAATTTCTGGATCTACTCCCCTTTCAAAGCGATGTGACGCATCTGTTGCAAGACCGTATTTTCTAGCTTGATTGACTATAGTTTTGGGTTCAAAAAAAGCTGCTTCTACAGCAATATTTGAAGTGTTAATTGAAACTGCAGATTTTTCACTTCCAATGATGCCGGCAATAGCTTGAATACCAGATTGATCTTGAATTGTTAATGAGGATGCGTGGATATCTTTTACATCACCCCCTATAACTTCTAGTGAATTATTATTTGATTTAGGAAATTGAACATTAATAGGTAGATCTAACTTATCTAGATCAAATACATGCATTGGAGCGCCAATCTCTAACATCACATAATTACCCAAATCAACCAAAGGGTGAATTAAAGGCACTCCAGCAGATTCAATAAAGCTACGCTTTTTAGCGTCTAGATTTTTTATTTTTTGCAAACCTTTAACAAGCATTAGGTGATAGTTCCCGCAACCAGAACGATCAATTTGACTGATAATTTTAAGATCTTTTATTAAACTGAGTTTAGAGGTTTCTAGTTTTCTATTAGATTTTTTTGATTGATAAGCATTAAATTCCCGTTCCAAGCCTTTAAGTGATAGTACATCTCCTCGATTTGGCGTTATGTCAAATTCTATAACACCTCCGTCGGCTTCACATTCAAAGCCCACTTGAGTGAAGACATCTACAAGTTCATTTTTACTGAACTTTGTATTTAGAAAATTCTTTAAATACGAGTATTGAATTTTCATGAAGGAAATTGATTTAAAAAGTCTAAGTTTGAAGAATAGAATTCTCTAATGTCTGTTACTCCAAAGTAAAGCATGGCTAGGCGCTCAACCCCCATACCAAAGGCAAAACCACGAAATTTCTTAATGTCAATATTACATCCCTTAAGAACGTTTGGATGAACCATTCCACAGCCCAAAATTTCTAACCATCCTTTGTTTCCAAATTTTATATCAACTTCAGCTGAAGGTTCTGTAAATGGAAAATAGGATGGTCTAAACCTTACATCCATTTTTTCATTAAAAAAGTCTTCTAGAAAGTCAATTAGGATTCCTTTTAGGTCTCCAAATGTAACCCCTTCATCCACTACCAAACCTTCAATTTGGGTAAACATTGGAAGATGAGTAGTATCAGAATCACACCTAAAAACTCTCCCGGGAGAAAGCATATACAGAGGCAAATCTTCTGAGAGCATTGCATGGATTTGAGTATTCGAGGTATGCGTTCTTAATAAATAATCTGAACTACTTTTAGAATTCAGATAAAAAGTATCGTGCATTTGTCTTGCTGGATGATTTTCAGGAAAGTTTAAAGCCTCAAAATTATAAAAGTCTGTTTCAATCTCGTTACCAGAAAAAATTTGATAGTTTAATGGAACAAAATATTTAATAATTTTTTGTGAAATTTTTGTTATTGGATGTTCAGAACCTAAATTATAAGGGTCAGCTGGAAGAGTTACATCTAATTTCACCAGATCGATCTTGCCTTCCATGTCTACTAGAGCAGCTTCAAATAATTTAGTTAAGTCATTTTTAAGAATATTCAATTGCTTAGCAGCAATTACTTTTTCTTCTGGTTTAAGATCTCTTAATTTAGCAAATGAAGAAACAACAAAAGATTTTTTACCAAGAAACTTAGCTCTCAGTTGAAAAAATTCAGCCTCTGTTTGAATGGATTTTAATTTGAGCGCGGCTGTTTCAATTAAATCCTGAGGGATTTGCATGAGAACATTATACCCTGACTTTTTCTACGATTTTCTTAAATGTCTGAGGATCAGAAAATGCTATGCAAGCTAAAGATTTTCTATCAAGCTTTACATTGGCTTTAGTAAGTTGATTTATAAATCTGCTATAAGAAATTTCTAACGGTAGTAAAGCTGCCGAGATTCTTGAGATCCATAGTGAACGAAAGGTTCTCTTCTTGTTTCTTCTATCTCTGAAAGCATACTGAAGAGCCTTTACATTGGATTGTTTTGCTGTTCTGAACAACCTGCTTCTAGCACCATAGTGACCTTTGGTCGCTTTTAGTACTTTCTTATGCTTTGCTTTGGCTGCTAATGCTTTAGTTACTCTTGGCATGATATTTAAATAT
>MDTG01390442.1_pt1 | contig 13321 bp, 20 predicted proteins | sample 811421 | NCBI WGS metagenome assembly MDTG01 (sample SAMN05326645, study PRJNA326480) | marine metagenome | isolation source: seawater | place: Pacific Ocean: South East | collected 2011 | reverse complement strand
TGACCTAAGGGCGTAAGTTTTTTTATTTATTTATTAACCGCTGATCTAACGACAGCATAAAAACAAAGTGATATGAGTACACATTTTTTAGAGAGATTTTACAATCCGTATGATCTATTATTTCGCAATTTATTTGAAGCAGAAGCTGCTTTTATTCCGGCTACAGAAGCCAAACAACAATACCCAATTAACATTTTTGAAGATGATTTAGGGCTAACCTTTGAATTAGCTTGCACTGGCATTCCAAAAGATGCTATTGAAGTCAAATTAGAAGGTGATACAATCAATTTTAGCTATGATAAAGCTAAAACACCTGATCCTGAAAGGAAATATATCCACAGAGGGATTGCAAAACGTTCTTTTAATTTAGCTTATAAATTAGGAACTAAGTTTAACCCAACAAAGGCAACAGCTAATTTTAATGATGGTTTGTTAGTAGTAACAGTACCATTTGCAAAATCGCAAACGCCAAAAGTTTTGAAAATTAATTAATTTACCTTAACCTAAGTTCGCCCTTTAGGTTGGTTTATATAATTAAATTTCGTATATTATACGCAATAAAAAAAATAAAGTTATATGGCAAAAATCACAGACCCAAGTATGGAACCCTATTTTATAGGAAAAGACACACATTGTTATACAGTGTATGAAGTAGTAACCCCTCAAGAGAGATATTTAGAAAAAGGTAGTGAAGGTAAGGATTATGAAAAACCTTTAGGACATTATAGTACATTTGGAAGCGCTTTACAAAAAGTAGCTAAAGAAAAACTACATAATGAAAAGGATCATTACACTAGTATCAAACAATATGTAGCAAGATGGGAAGAATTAATAACAGAATTAAAAAAATTACAAAATTATAAAGGACTATGAATTTAGAAGCAACATTTAATGCAGTTATCGTTAAGCCTCTAGAACAAGAAGAGGCAAAATATGGTTCAATTGTCGTACCAGATATTGGAAAAGACAGAAATGAACATGGAGAAGTTATATCAGTTGGACCTGGTCAACATACTATATCAGGAACATTTATTGAAACTACACTTAAAGTAGGTGATTTAGTTGTTTTACCTACACAAGGTTTTACAAAACTAGAACATGATGGTGAAGATTATTATGTAGGACCAGAAAATCAAATCTTAGCTAAATTTAAAAAAGAAGTTAATGTTGAAAATGTTTTAGCAGAAACTGAACCTTTAGATGATGACTATCTGATTAGTGAAGAAGAAATGGATAAATTAGAAAAAGAACATAACCGAGAAATAATTAAATAAAATGAGTAAAATAATAGAATTTGGACCCGAGGGTAGAAAAAAATTAGTAAAAGGTGTTGATGTATTAGCTGATGCAGTAATATCAACATTAGGACCTAATGGTAGAAATGTAGTTATTGAAAAAGAACATGGTCAAGCACAATCTACTAAAGATGGTGTTACAGTTGCTAAACACATAGCAGTTAAAGACCCAGTAGAAAATTTAGGTGTAAATCTAGTTAGAGAGGCATCTATAAAAACAGCTGATAAAGCTGGTGATGGAACTACTACTTCAACTTTATTAGCTAGAGAAATGATTAATGATGGTTTACAACATCTTGCTAATGGAGCTAATGCTGTTGAAATCAAAAGATCAATTGATAAAGCTGTTAAAGACGTTACAAAAAGTCTTAGATCAAACATCGCAGAAGATATTTCATCTGAAGATCAATTAGAACAAGTTGCAACTATTTCAGCTAATAATGATCCTGAAGTGGGTAAACTAATCGCAACAGCAATGAAAAATGTAGGACATGAAGGAATAGTTCACATTGAAGAAAGTAAATCAGGAGAAACTTATTTAGAAACTGTTGAAGGTTTACAATTTGAAAGAGGTTATAAATCTCATTTCTTTGTAACTAATAATAGTACAATGACTGCAACTTTAGAAGATGTTTCAATCCTTATTGCAGATCAAAAACTAACAGCAGTTAAAGATTTGTTACCTATATTTGAAAGTTGTGCTTCACAAAATAAATCATTATTAATTATTGCAGAAGATATTGATAATGAAGCACTTGCTACACTTATTGTTAATAAAGGTAGAGGTACTATTAAAGCTTGTGCTGTTAAAGCACCTGACTTTGGTGATAGAAGAAAGTTGATATTAGAAGATATAGCTATTATGACTGGAGGTACTGTTTTTTCAAAAGAAAAAGGCCATAGATGGGATAGATTTGAACATGGATGGTTTGGTGAAGCTCGTGTAGTTACAGTTGGAAAAGAAAAAACAACTATTATTGATGGTAAAGGAAATCAAGAAGCAATTGATGCGAGAGTTGAAGAATTAACATCTCAAATTGAAGCAGCAGATAGTGATTTTGAAAGAGAGCAATTACAAGGAAGATTAGCTAGAATTGCTGGAGGTGTTTCTATTATTCATGTTGGTGGTTATACTGAAATTGAGATGAATGAAAAGAAAGATAGAGTTGATGATGCTTTACATGCTACAAAAGCTGCAATTGAAGAAGGAATTGTTCCTGGTGGTGGTGCTGCATTATTATATGCTAGAGAAGCTATTACTGGAGTAATTGGTGCTAAAAATGATGAAATTGGTGCAGAAATTGTTTATAAAGCGTGTGGTAAACCATTTGAACAAATACTTATAAACGCCGGACATGATGGAGTACAAGCTCAAATGCTAGGTAAATATCAATTAGTTGATTCAGGTAATGATACATGGGCAGGATATGACCTTAAAAAAGGTGATGTTGTTAACATGAAAGAATCAGGAATTATTGATCCTACTAAAGTAACAAGAGTTGCTCTTGAAAATGCAGCGGCAGTAGCAGGTACAGTATTACTTACAGAATGTATAGTAGTAAATGAACCTGAAGATGATGATAAACAACCACAAATGGATCCTTCAATGATGATGGGAATGTAATATGGAAACAGTAATAAATGAGCATAATGAATTAATAGCTACTAGAGTACCTCCTGGAGACAGGTGGACTTTAGTAGATGATCCTAAAAAAGTAGTTCATCCAACCTTAACAGAATGTTTAGAAGCATTTCTTCATAAAACAGGATTTAAAGGAGAATATAGATTAGATCCTATTAATAGTAGATTATATGCCATTCATGCAACAGAAGAAGAAGTTAAACCAAAAGAAGAAAAAATGTATTCTTTGTATGGTGAATTCAGACAGGGTGTTTAAAGTTGGAAAATTAAAAAATATTTATTATATTTAAGTTATGAAAGATCACGGGCTATTAGTAGAGAAATATCGTCCTATAAAATTGGACAATTATGTAGGTAATGAAAGTATTAAGAAATCAATCTCCCAATATTTGGGTCAGAATGATATTCAAAATCTAATATTTTATGGACCAGCTGGTACTGGGAAAACTACATTAGCAAAATTAATCGTTAAAAATTTAGATTGTGATCACTTATATATTAATGCTTCTGACGAACGTGGTATTGAAACTATTAGGGATAAAGTCTCAGGTTTCGCGTCTACTATGTCATTTAAACCCCTTAAAGTTGTTATCTTGGATGAAGCGGATTTTCTCACGATCCAAGCACAAGCGTCATTAAGAAATGTTATTGAAACATTTTCACGCACAACAAGGTTTATTTTAACTTGTAATTTTATAGAACGTATTATTGATCCTTTACAATCAAGATGTCAAACATTAAAAGTAGTTCCTCCTAATAAATTAGATATTCTTAAACATTTAGTAAAAGTAGTTAAAAGAGAAAGTATTAAAACAGTTGAAGAGGATCTAAGAACTATTGTTGATAATAATTATCCTGATGTACGTAAAATGCTTAATACTATACAAGTATCTACAACAGATAATAAATTAAATTTAGATACAACTGCTCTAGTATCATCTAATTATATTAAAGAAGTAGTAAAAGAATTATCAAATGGTAAATCTTGGACTAATATTAGACAAATTATAGCAAATGCTAATGTAAAAGATTTTGAAGAATTATATCGTACTTTATACGATACAGCTTCAGATTATGCCCCTGGAAAGGAAGGAATGGTTGCCTTTCATATTAATGAATATTCTTATCAATCTAATTTTAGAATAGATAAGGAAATAAATTGTATGGCATTAATTAACCAATTAATTAAATTGTAAACTAAATAAATTTTTAAACATGAGTGATAGAATCGCACAACCACAAGTAGACTTAAAAAGTACTACACCATTTGAAACTCCAGAAGGTAATAAAATCTTCCAACAAGGGGTATTAATTAGAAAAGTATCTAAATTTGTAGCAGGTACACCAGAAGATGCAGTAATGCCAATTCCTGTATTCTTTTGCCCTGATACTAAAAAGATCATTGGTTTAACATTACCACCAGAACTTAGAGAGGAATATAAGGAAGATACTATATAATGACTATATTTAATTGGTTGAATGAACTAACCGTTAAGAAATCTCCAGCTTCTCAGTTTTCACAAGAAGATTGGGATGGTTGGAATTCTTATATGGTTCATAGATTTTTATCTATGAATATGGGTTATGTTGACATTGTTAATTTAGCCCAAAAATTTCATCCAACTGATAAAAAAGGACTTTATAATTTTTATAAAGAAATTATCCCTAAAAAAAAGATCTGGAATAAGTATATTAAAAATCAAAACAAAAAAGATAATAAGGAATTATTAAAAATATTATCTGATTATTTTAAGGTTGGGACTACAGAAGCAAATTCGTATATTGAACCTTTAGGAAAAGAAAATATCACTAATATCCTTATAGGAGTAGGATTAGAAAAAAAAGAAATTAATAAATTAATAAAAACGATATGATAGCAAATTTATACAATATGTTAAAATCAGAAGCTGAAGCAGATAAAAATAAAGCATTATTGACTTTAGACTTACTAGCAAACCACCCATCAGGAATTGGTGACCATTCAACAAAAGACTTTTGGGATAATGCTACAGAAGCTCTAAAATTATTAGCATCTGCAGATGAAAGAATTGAAACATTAAATAAATATTTCCAAAAAGAAAAAGAAGCAATTAATGAGTGATATAGTTAAAAAATACTACGAAGATATGAGTGATAGAGAAATTATGAATGCTAAAAACATGGGTGAAGATTCTAAAGCATACCAAGCAGAATCTGATCATACAGTTAATCATTTTGAAACAGAATACCCTGAATTATCTCAGGAATTTAAAAGAATTCAAGATGAAATGTATAGAATGTTTGCAGCTAAACATATGGATTATGGTTTAAATAACATCTCTTTAGGTGGTGATTTAAATAATCCTAGTGATAAAAAATTTTCTCTAACAGGCTTAGCTATTAGGTTAACAGATAAAATTAGTAGATTAAGAAATCTATTAACTAATGGTAAAAACTTTGTTAAAGGAGAAGGAATGGAAGATACGTTTATTGATATAGCTAATTATGGTATAATTGGTATGTTAGTAGGACGTGATAAGTGGAAAAAGTAAATTTTGGCTAAAAAGAAGATTCCTATAATAGTTAGAGATATAAGAGAAAATCCTCCTACACCTCTAAATTTTGCACTCGAAAAAAATATTTCGTATTCGCAATTAAACATGTTTACTCAATGTCCTAAGAAATGGTCACTTCAGTATAGAGATGGTCATAAAATTAGTGAACAAAGTATTCATATGACATTTGGAACTGCTTTACATGAAGTTTTACAACATTATTTAGATATAATGTATAGTAAAAGTGGTGCTGAAGCGGATAGAATGGACATTGAAGAATATTGGGAAGATACTTTAAGATCTTGTTATGCTGAAGATTATAAGAAAAATAAAAACCAACACTTTAGTACACCAGAAGAATTAAGAGAATTTTTTGAAGATGGCTTAGCTATCTTACAATATTTTAAAAAGAAAAAAGGTGGGTATTTTAGTAAAAAGGGATGGTATTTAGTTGGGTGTGAGGTCCCAATAGTAATTGCGCCTAATTTGCGCATTAACCGCGTTAAATACATGGGTTACTTAGATGTCGTGTTATACCATGAACCCTCAAATACATTTAAAATAATAGATATTAAAACCAGTACTAAAGGGTGGAATAAGTATGCTAAAAAAGATGAAAGTAAACAATTCCAATTAATTCTCTACAAATATTTCTTTAGTAAGCAATATAATATTCCAATAGAAAATATTGATATTGAGTTCTTTATTGTAAGAAGAAAAGTGTATCTTGAAGGAGATTATCCTCAAAAACGAATTCAATTATTTGAACCTGCTTCTGGTAAAGTAAAACTAAATAAAGCAAAAACAAATTTAAATGAGTTTATAAATAAAGCGTTTAACTTGGATGGGTCATATAAAGATACTATATTTAACGCAAATCCGAGTAAATGGAATTGTACATTTTGTCCATACAAAGATAAAAAAGAATTATGTGATGCAATTGGTAAATCTCTTTAATCTGCATATATGTATAGACAAATATAACAATTAAAATAAAGATTATGGCAAGTACAAAAGACATGACACTAACTAGTGTAAAAGTAAAAAGTGATTTATTTGAAAATTTTAAAATTGAATGTGTAAAAAGAAAATTTAGTTTCCAAAAATTAGCAGATAGATCTTTATTCTTGTATCTTACTGATGAGGATTTTAGGAAAAAAATAAATTCTCAAATAAGTTTAGAATTAGAAGATTAGTAATTAATAAAAAATAGTTTTTGAATATGAAAGAAGGTTATATCAAACAAAAAGATAGAAAAAATATCTTATTGTTAACAGATGATATCAGAGTACACTCTGGAGTAGCACAAGTTGGTAGAGAAATAGTAATGAATACAGCCCATAGATATAATTGGGTACAGCTAGCAGGAGCAATTAAACATCCAGATAAAGGACAATTACAAGATTTAAGTGAAGATACTAACAGACTTATGGGACTTACTGACTCAAAAGTTGTTTTGTATCCTTGTGATGGTTATGGAGAAGCTAGGTTATTAAAAGAAGTTATTAAAAGAGAAAATATAGATGCTTTATTTATAATAACAGATCCAAGGTATTTTGAATGGTTATTTGCTATTGAAAATGAAATTAGATCACAAATTCCTATAGCTTATTTAAATATTTGGGATGATTTACCAGCCCCAATGTATAATAAAGAATTTTATAATTCTTGTGATGCTCTATTTGGTATATCTAAACAAACCAAAAATATAAATGAAATGGTTTTAGGTGAAGATGCTAAATCAAAAATTATTAAATATATTCCACATGGTTTAAATCATAAAATTTTTAAACCTTTAGATAAAGATAATAAAGATCTTAAAGAAATTAGAAAGCACATAACAGGTGATGAAAATAAAGAAAGATTTACATTATTTTTTAATTCTAGAAATATTAGAAGAAAATGTATTCCTGATACTATTTTAGCTTGGAAATATTTCTTAGATCTCTTACCAGAAGATGAAAGAAAAGATTGTCAATTTATTCTTCATACTAACCCTATAGATGAAAATGGTACAGATTTACCAGCAGTAGTTAAATTTTTATTTCCTAAAAAAGATGGAAATGTAATTTTATCTGCAAATAAATTATCTACAGAGCAAATGGCTTTATTATATAATCTAGCTGATGCTACTATTTTATTATCATCTGCAGAAGGTTGGGGATTAGCTCTTACTGAATCATTATTAACAGGTACACCTATTATAGCTAATGTAACTGGTGGAATGCAAGATCAAATGAGATTTGAGGATAAAAATGGTGATTGGTATACTCCAAATCCAGATGTTCCTTCTAACCATAAACAAACATATACTAAATGTGGTGAATGGGCTTTACCAGTATTTCCTTCAAATTTATCATTAGTGGGTTCTCCAAAAACACCATACATTTATGATGATAGATGTAGTGCTGAGGATGCTGCATTACAAATAAAAGCAATGTATGATATGGGTAAAGAAAGAAGACAAAGGATTGGGGAATCAGGAAGAAAATGGGCTTTAAGTGATGAAGCAGGGTTTACTGCTGAAAAAATGTCTAATAAAGTAGTAGATGGAATGGATGAGTTATTTTCAACTTGGGTACCTAGAAAAAAATTCACTTTTAGTAGTGATAAAGATGCAAGTAAAAAAGTTTTAAATCATAAATTAATTTATTAATATGAAAAATACATTTATTGTAAGTTGTCCAATTGACACATATAGTGGTTATGGAGCTAGATCTAGAGATTTTGTTAAATCTTTAATCGAATTAGATAAATATGAAGTAAAAATATTACCTCAAAGATGGGGAAGAACGTCTGATAATTTTATTAGTAGTAATAAAGAAAAGTGGGGTTTTTTAGAAAAGCATATTATTCCTCAATTAAATGAAAAACCTGACTACTGGTGTCAAATTACAGTACCTAATGAATTCCAACAAGTTGGGAAATATAATATTGGATTAACAGCTGGTATTGAAACTACTGTATGTGATGGTAGTTGGATTGAAGGTTGTAATAGAATGGATTTAATATTAACTTCTTCTAACCATTCCAAAAGAGTATTTGAAACTGCTCAATTTTATAGAGATGGTAAAGCTGATCAAATAGTAAGACTAGAAAAACCAGTTAAAGTATTAATGGAAGGTGCTGATTTAGATACTTTTAAAGTTACTAAAGAATTTAAAAACAAGGAATTATTTGATTATGTTAATAACATACCAGAAAAAAATGCTTATTTATTTGTTGGACATTGGATGCAAGGTGAATTAGGACATGATAGAAAAAATGTAGGATTGTTAGTAAAAATGTTTTATGAGGTGTTTAAAGGAGTAAAAAATAAACCAGCTTTAATTCTAAAAACGTCAGTAGTAGGTGGAAGTCTTTCAGATAGAGAAGAAATATTAAGGAGATTAGATATGATTAAAGAATCAGTTCCTGGTGAGGATTTACCTACAATATATTTACTTCATGGTGAATTATCTGATAAGGAAATGAATGAGTTATATAATCATCCAAAAATTAAAACAATGGTTTGTTTAACAAAAGGTGAAGGTTTTGGAAGACCTTTACTTGAATTTAGTTTAATTAATAAACCAATTATTACAACAGGGTGGTCAGGTCACACTGATTTTCTAAATGAAGGAGATGTTGGATTTGTTAGTGGTGAATTAGAAAATGTTCATCCTTCAGCTCATGTTCCAAATATGTTATTAAAAGAAGCACAATGGTTTAGACCTAATTTAGGTGATATAAAGTACTTATTTAATGACACTAATAAAAATTATAAAGATTGGTTAACTAAAGCTAAACGTCAAGGAAAAATTTCAAAAAGTAAATTTAATTTTGAAGAAATGAAAAAACAATTAGGTGATATTTTATCTATTTCATTACCAATTTTACCTAAGAAAATGCAATTAAATTTACCAAATATGGATAAAATTAAAATGCCTAAAAAGAAAAAAACAGTATTAAAAAAAGTATAAAATGATAACAGATAATTTAGAAACGTGTAATAGGTGTGGTGGTGATGCTTGTTACGTACAAGAAGTAAATAATATAAAATTATACCAATGTTATGGTTGTGGTTTTATGACTTCTGATATAATGAAAAGAGGTGAAAAGTTCCTTGAAGAACAAATGGAAATACTTCCAGAACTTTATAAAGTCTTATTAGGTGAAGATAGTGAAGGTCGTGTTTGGATGCCCCAAACAGTAAATTTACCTCAACAAGGAATGGTATTTGCTACTGTAGCTAAAGAATTTGGAGAACCTGATTCACCACCAGCTATTGATAATTACGAATGGGCGGCAGTAAAAGCAGTTAAAATATTAGAAGATGAAAAAGAAAAATATCCTATACCTAATAAAGAAGGAGAATATTATGAGTATAGAATGGATATGACAACTGAAAAAAGATTTTCCCATAAAGACTTCGTTGAAGCATTAGATTACATAAATATATTTGAAAATGATAACAGCAATTAAAACAACAATACAAAAATTAGTAAAACCTCTTAAAAAAGGTAAGAAAAAAGCACTAGTAACTGGAGGAAATGGATTTATAGGATCCCATATAGTAGATGCGTTAGTTAAAAATCCAGAGTTTGATGAAGTAAGAATAATTGATAACCAATCATCAGATGCACATGATCAATTTTATTTTAATGGATCAGAAAAAGTAACTAATTTTCGTTGGGATATTAGTGATTTTGATTTAATTAGACCTTTATTTAATGATGTAAGTGTTGTTTTTCATTTAGCTGCTGAATCAAGGATACAACCCGCAATTCAAAATCCAACATTAGCAACTAAAACAAATGTTACTGGTACTTGTAATATTTTACAAGCAGCAAGAGAAGCAGGATGTGATAGAGTTATTTATTCATCAACATCATCAGCTTATGGTTTAGCAAATACCCCTCCATTAAAAGAAGATATGCCTAACGATTGTCTTAATCCTTACTCAGTTACTAAAGTAGCTGGAGAAGAATTATGTAAAATGTATACTGATTTGTTTGGATTAAAAACAATAATATTTAGGTATTTTAATGTTTACGGAGAAAGACAATGTACTAAAGGTCAATATGCCCCAGTAATAGGATTATTCTTAAAACAAAAAGCAGCAGAGAAAAAAATGACTGTTGTAGGTGATGGTTTACAAACTAGAGATTATACAAATGTAGCAGATGTAGTAAGTGTAAATTTAAAAGCAATGGATGTTAAAGAAGGGTTTGGAGAAATTTATAATGTAGGAACAGGAAAAGAACATAGTATATTAGATTTAGTAGAGCTAATAGGGGGCGAACATGAACATATACCTGAAAGAATAGGTGAAAGTAGAAATACTAGAGCCGATATTTCAAAAACTAAAAAAGTATTAGGATGGAAACCTACTGTTAAATTAGAAGATTATCTAAAGTAGGAACCCATAGATTACTTTCGTATATTAATTTAAACAAAATTAAGTATGAAAATAAGTTATGCAATTACAGTCTGTAATGAATTTACAGAAATTCAAAGGTTAATTTCTTTTTTACAAGAAAACATTAGACATGAAGATGAGATTATAGTTCTTTATGATTCTAAAAATGGTGATCCAGCAATAGAAGAATATCTAAGAGCAAAAACCATTAATAGTGAATTTGTTTGGCATCAAAAAGATTTTGAAGGCCATTTTGCTGATTGGAAAAATTATTTAACAACTTTATGTGATGGTGATTGGATTTTTCAGATTGATGCAGATGAAATGCCTCATGAACAATTAATTGAATGGCTCCCAGAAATTATAACATCAAATCCTGAAAACGACGTAATAAGAGTTCCTAGAGTTAACACAGTATATGGTTTAACTGAAGAATATACTAGACAGTGGGGGTGGAGTGTAAATGATAAAGGTTGGGTTAATTGGCCTGATTTTCAATGGAGAATTTATAAGAATCATCCAAAAATTAAATGGGTAAACAAAGTACATGAAATACTAGAAGGATATAATTTTTATTCTGATTTAAATGCTGAAGAAAGATTTGCTTTATACCATCCTAAAGATATAGAAAGACAAGTAAAACAAAATAATTATTATAATACCCTTTAAAATGAAAGATCAACAACAAAATGGTAACCCACAATTAAATGGAGAACGTAACTTATTTAATGATAGAGTTAGTAGGTTAGCGTATCTAGGAAAAAGTAATAGAAATAAATGGTCTGATAAAAGACGTTATAGAAATATTTAATATGAGCAGAAAATATTTACCTACATTAAGTGAATTAATTGATAGACTATCAATAGTACAATTAAAAGAAGTTAAAATTCCAGAGCATAAAGAAGAATATGCTCAAGAAATTAAAGATATAGTTCATGATATAGATGAATTGTTAAAAGAAAATTGGAAACAAATTGATGGTGATTTTGTAAGAGCAGTAGTAGTATTATCTCAAATGAATACCCATATCTGGCATAATGAATCTAATTATAGAAAAGGAATTAAAGATGGTAATAATTTAGAGTTAACTCATGGTTTAAATGGCATTAGAAATACTGCTAAAAATAAGGTACAAGAAATTGTTGGAGGTAGAAAAGATTATAAAATTGACTGTTTAGCTGCAGACTTTAAAGATTGGGAAGTTTCATGGTAAGTATAATAATTCACATATTACCCCAAGAAATTGATCAATTAGAACAAACTTTAATTTCATTAAAAAAATGTAGTGTTTATACTAATAAAGAATATTTAGTAGAAGTTGTATTAAATAGTAATCTTACAAGATGGGAAAAAAGTACTTTTCCTCAACATTTTTTTAAAAATAAATTATCTGAATTAGAAAAAATAACTAAGAGTTGGGCTAAAACTAACTTCTGGATAAGTGAAAATGGTGAATCTATGGGTTGTACAGACCCACGTAGAAAATCTATTCAATATGATACTGAAGCAACTATATGGTTAGATGTAGATATTATATTTAGTACTACAATTTTAGGACATTTAGAATCAGCTATTGATAGTATGGAAAAAGATTACTATGTAATCACTCCAGAAACAACAAGATTATGGGATAATACATGGGATGTTATTACTAATCAGGATGCATTAGAAGAAGATGCTAATCATGAAAATTATTTTAATAGAGATCCTTATACTACTACTGGGTTAAAAGGTGACGTTCATTTAAAACCTATTAATCAATTTAAATGGGCTGGAGGGTGGTTTACTTGTATTTCATCTAAATTAGTAGAAAAAATACAGATCCCTGATGAAATGGGTCCATATTATCAAGATGATACATTTTTAATGGTTTGTTATAGTGAATTAATGAGACTTGGATTATTAGATATAAGTCAGTATGTTATGGTAAATGAAGTTATAATTGAAAATAATTTATTTAGATTTAATCCATATAATGAATATTTACATACTATAGATAAAAGAGAAGAGTATAAACAAATAGCAAATGAAAATTTTCAACCTTGTGTTGAAAAAACTGTAAGAAAATTTATAACAAAATGAAGATAATTTCACATTTTATACCACAAGAAAGATATGAAAAAAGATTAGGTAGTATTGAAAGATTTAAAAATTTACCTATAACTATTTTTAATGATAAAATAGCTACTCCTGAAGAATTAGCAATTAATCCAATTAATATACTATTAATTAATGAGCCAAATGAGTTTTTTGGTTTACATAATTATGCTAAACAATATGGCCATCTATACTCAGCTGTATTAAGTTGGAATTCAGATATTAATTTACCTAATTCAATGATATTTCCTCATGGTGAAAGAAATATTGATTTAGAATACTGTAAAGAATTTGAAAATAAAGAAAGAGTATTTGAAGTTAATTTCTTAAGAGGAGCATTAAATAAAATTG
>MDTG01434334.1_pt1 | contig 13322 bp, 14 predicted proteins | sample 811421 | NCBI WGS metagenome assembly MDTG01 (sample SAMN05326645, study PRJNA326480) | marine metagenome | isolation source: seawater | place: Pacific Ocean: South East | collected 2011 | reverse complement strand
GAGGGCGGCGGCGGCGAGGGCGGCGGCGGCGGCGGCAAGGGCGAGGGCGGCGGCGGCGGGTGGGGTGGTGGCGGCGGCGCGAGCGGTGTTGGTGGCGACGGCGACGGCGGCGGCGACGGCGTTGCCAACGCAAGTGTGATTGCCGGTGCAATCTGGCTGACGACGCTGGTGCCGGTTGCATTGCCAAGTGTGTCCAAGGTGGTAGCAGCAAGAGTGGCGCGTATTGATTCAACCACGTCTGGGTTGTTGACTTGGAGCACCCTTGAAACTTGAATGCTTGCGTCAACCACAATGCTACCCGCAGAGACCACAAGATGCACGTCTTCCGCCGAAACCCCCGGCAGCAGGCTTGCAAGACCCACGCGGTACTGTGTCTCGTTGAAGTTGGACAAGTCAGTGTCGATCGTTGCACTGTGTGTGACGACGGTCACGTAACCTCGCTGCGGCGGTGCGGGAGAAGGTGGCGGCGGCGAAGGCGGCGGAGGGGCGGGCGACGGCGGCGAGCAGGGCGGTGGTGGCGGGGTGGGCGGCGGCTGTTCCTTTGGCGGCGAGGGGCTAGGCGGCGGCGGCGGGGGCAGGCTTGGCTCTGCGGTCATCGCTTGCCACGGCGGGTAGGGGCTCGGCGGCGGCGGTTTGAGGCGCAGCAGAGGGGGGGGGCGAGGCGATCTCGGTGGAAAGGGTGGCTTTGGCGGCGGTCGCGGGTGCAGCCGCCCGCCAATCAGTGCCGCGGCGTCGTTTTGGGCGTGGATGGTCGTTGCCACCGTAGCCGTGCCCAGGATGGCAAAGACAACGAAGCCAATGATGCAGAGGGGGACGAGCACCCATTTAAGGAGGCGAGTGGGGTTTGCATTTTTATCCATCGCGCTACGCACCTCGCCCCCGTCGCCATTCCACTGGCTGTGGCCCGTCAGCGCGATCCGATCTTCAAAAGGTGTGTCGGAACGCAAGCTTGTAAAGGTGAACTTGTGCGCAGCGATGGCCATGGGCCCAACGCACCCCTTCCCTCTCTTCTTGTGGTTGCCGGTGACAGGCTAAATTGAAGTAGCGCAACTGTCCGCGCGTTCAAAGATATTACCTTTGCAGTTTGTAAAGAGGCGGCCTTGCAACTGTGCCCCTCTCCCATCTCTGGTTACAAAAAGGGCAAGAGCAAAACCTTGTCAGCGCACCATGCAGTGCTTTGTTTGTCACGAACCAACAACTGAGCGGTGTGCCTGCGTGTGCAAGGCGCACGTGCACAAAGCGTGCCTGCTCCTCTCGATCGAGGCGCGCCAGAAAACTGATTGCACGATTTGCAAGCAACCTATTCAAAATGTGACGCAGCGGCCCGTGCGCGTCTTTTCGCGCTGGGTGTGCGTCTTTGCGCTCGTGCTCGTCTCCACAATTATTACCGCGTTGCTTGCGTCGCTGCTGCTGCTGGCGCTTGCCGTTGACGACCGGCACGACGACGTCTTTTACGATTTACTCGTTTGCTGCGCCAGCTCAGCGGGCCTCGCGACGTGCGCATCGGGCTTTCTTCGCAAGCTGCTAGAGGACCACTCCCTAACAAAGACGCACGCCGTGTACGAATTTGTGTGAGGCGCTAAGCGCGCTTGCAGTGCTTGTGCACTTACACACTGCGCTTGCCGACACGCGCACCAATGGGCAGTCAGCAGCTTGAGCGCGGGCTGCAGGCAAGCGTCAAGATTTTTGAGTTTGCCAAGGGCAAGCTAGGGAGTGTGGACGAGGGCGACGAGTGCCGCGTGACGCGCGAGGAGATGCTTGCCATCAAGAAAGCGGCGGCTGCAATGAACCGCGCGCTTGGCGCGCTTGTGCGCGAAGCGCACGAGTCCGAGAATCGGCTCACGCTCGAGCTGCACATGCTACGGGGCATTATGAAGCGCGAGCACACCGATCGCGAAGCCAATCGCGCGCGCGTCTTTGAACTGTTCCGGAGGTACAGCAGCGACACCGACGAGGCGGCGCTGGCCGCGTCGGTCTCCACGGGCGCTTCAAGCTCGACCGCAAACGGCAATCCTCTCAACGCGCCGTCGGCCTCCGCTATGGCAATCGACAAGGCGCTCACAAGCCTCGAGCGCATAGAGCAGAGCATGCGTGACATCTCGCCCGTGGGGCGCGTGGACATCCACGGCGCCGGGCTGCTAGCCGCCAAGGAGCGGCGCGACGCACTTGTGGTTGCGGCCACGGCTTTGGGCGGCGCCAATTCCAGTGGGTAGTGTGCCGCGCGTAAAGTGCAAATTTTGCGCGTAACAGTATTTACACTCAAGAGTCAATGGTGCCACGCAAAGGCAAAGGCGGATACAAGACGCCAGCTCCCACCTTTGACCCATGCAAGGTGGACTATGAGCACATCCGTGACATTGCGGAAAATGATACGCTGCACCGTAAATATTGCAGCTGGCTTCCCAGAGACAAATGCGATTTTTTTGGGCCTAACACGCCCTGGTGCAACTTGTGTCAATGCGGAGTGACGCGGCCAACCGCTCACTGGCAAGACCAGACCAGGATCCGCGAGGAGCACTGCGAGGCTGTCACGCACACCCACAACTACAACGCTTACACAACATTCTTTTACGTGTCATTGCAAAAGCGCCAAACTCTTCACAATCGTGATCAGCGCTCCAAGTCGTTCCACCTGTGCCAGGCGCGCCAACGCCTTGAGGTGATTGATGAGGCATCGGGTGTCACGGGCAGCGTGATGGGTTGGTACGATGTGCCTGGTGACCAGGTCGGGCTCAGGAACGCGCTTGTTGACCTCGTGTTCTCACGTTTCTTGCATTGGTCTCTCCATCACGATGTAGTGAAGGTGGTACACAGGCACGTGTACTACGCAAGGGTCATTCTGTGCTACCGCGTAGCCAAGAGCTGCCTCAAAGAGCGCCCAAGCGACGCATATACTGTGGGCATGTTACTCGTTCCGTATGCGTGCTAGGTTCGGGTTGTCACAATCGTATGGCGCCGTTTGGTCTTTCGCCGACGCCCGGCCGCGGCTCACAGGGCCGCGGCGGCCCGCTTAAAGCGCTTGGCTACGTGCTCGACGGCCGCCGCATCGGGCCGAAAGGCCGCCTCGTTGAACGCGGGCAGCCACTTGGGTATGCGCGCGACCCACAACAAAAAGCGGAAGACGCGGCGCCAGTGCCGCGCGACCGGCCGCGCGTAGATAATGTACGCTGAGGTCGTCGCGTCCCTCGAGGAGTACTTCAAAGGCAAACAAACGCAGTCAAGTTTAAAGCACACGCCACAAAAGGCGTCCGGGTTAAGAAAGAGGGACGCCCGTTCGATCGCGCGCACCGCTCCCTGGTACACCCTGTTCGTCCAGCCGGCGTGAATTAGCCTGTGTTGGTCTTCGTACATGTGCCATTGCACCCAATCCGTCAGATCGTGATGCAAGAGCATCATCAAGTGCTTCTCGTGCAGCAACATCATTTCCTCGCCTCCGTGATGCCAGGATTGGCGGAGCAAGTCCACTAGGCAATTTTTGCCCGGCAAGGGGTCAATCATCGGTCCTGGTTGCTCTGACGATCGCGTGGCTACAAATCGCAAAATTGCAAACAAGGCGCGAGGCGCAAACAAAAACTACGCAATGTGCACGCAGTGCGAGCGCCCAAAACTCTTCACGTGTACACGGTAGCCCTTTACGACGACCTCGCGGTCAACGGCCTGGTGTGGCATGCCGCCGTTCACTTGATGAGATGACAGAATTACACTGGGCACTCCAGCCGCCTCGGTAGCACCTAGTATTTTTACGACAAGCGAGTGCGAGCGCCCTGTGCTGCCAATCTTTAAGCTCTGCCCGTTAGGCAGCGCAAGAGCGTGATCAATCCGCTGCGTTGTGGGGCCCCGCCCTGTGCACGCGTGCGAATAAAGGTTTAAGGTCATTGGACCAACGCTTTTATGCTCTTACCAAGGAGTGCTTCTTATCATCTTTTTTGCGCCCACCGTTACTTCCCGCCCAAACCCCACATGCGCCGCTACCACATTCTTAAGCGGCATCTCACACGAGCGTGGCACTCCTTTTCAGCACCGCCTTCGCGCGCGGGCGTCACACTTGAGCCACCTTCCCGGGTTTGGCTTTGCAAGCCGTTCACGCGTTGTACTCCAGTCCGTTCTCCTTGTAGTACTGCGCGGTCTTCTCCTCTGCCTCCTTCTCTTCGTCGATGGTGCACGGACCCCAGAAGGACGCGTTCTTTTCAAGGGTAACCACTGCACAGACCTTGAGCGCGAGCGTCCACATGACAGCGTGGCGCTGTTTCTTGAGGTCGTCGCCACCGGAGCTGTCCTCGTACTGATTGGCCAGGGCGGCCCAGGTGAAGGAGTGCATCAGCCACAGGAAGCTAAACAGTATCGAAGTGTACGCGCCACCGACAATGACGCCATAGGTGGAGGGGAAGAGCTTGCCGGCCTCCTGCCCGCCCGCCGTCAGCGCAAAGAGCTGTGCCACGAGAATGCCCGAAAGCGCAACAATGAGCGACCAGAGGGCGACCATGTTGACCTCCTGCAGCATCTCGGAGCCGCGGTTGTCCTGCGAGTTGGCCCAGATGTCGAGGCCGAGCGCGGTGAACCAGGCCGCCAGGTGGATAAGCAGGTCAAAGGTGACGGCAAGTCGGTCGATGGGGGCGTGCTTGTGTTCTTTGGCCCAAAACTGGAAGAAGCCCTTCATGTGCAGCGGCGCCGAGATGATGTAGCTAAACTTCACCCGGTTGCCAAAGCAGCCCAAGAACTGGTCCATCTTGACCTTGAAACCCCCAGGAAGAAGCTGGTTGAACTTTTGACCGCTCTTCAAGTTGGTCACGGCAGCCATGGCGATCTGGCAGCACTTTTTGCGCTTTTTAGTTTTAGAGGCGCGCGGGCTAGCTTATCAAATGGACGCGCTCATAGCACCATTTCACTTTCCGAGTCTGAGCTGCACTCGGAGGGCGTAAGCGACACCCGAGAGCTCTCAAGAGTTGGGATTCGAAATCCCCAGCACCGCGGACACTGGCACGGCTGGTTGATCTTCTTGTCGTCGCCGCCCTCACTGTTTGCCACCAATATAAGCCGGCTCACGTGCTCCGGCTGCCCGCCCAAGCATAGGGCCGGCCACGGCTCAAGCTCTCCTCTGCCCAAAATCCACCGCAGAAAGCGCGGCTCGTAAAACAAAAAGTCTTCCGCGGTGGGGCCGGAACCGTCATCGCCCTTGCACAACTCAACGCCAAAATCGCGCGGGCAAAGCATGTGCGGCGATATACCAAGCTTGGCGAGCCGGCTAACCACCTGCGGCAAAAAGCCGGCGCGCGCAAGAAACAGGTTCTGGATGCCAATGCGCACATCCGTCAGCGTGCTTGGGCCGTGGTATGGCATGAGAGCTTCTGCCAGCTCGATCTTCCACGCGGTCCCCATGACGGCCGCGCAATGCGCATCGTACTCCTGCAATTCGAGGGCCTTGCGCCGCATTAAACCCTGCATAAATTCGCGCTCGTGTGTGTATTTGGCCACGGAAGCCGCGCCGCCACACGCGGGCAGCTCGAGCATCAGCTCGGCTGCAAATGTGCGCTTCGTGGCCGTTTCATCGTTATTAATCGAGTCACTCAGCGCTTGCATCTTTGACGCGATTGCGCAGTAGGGACCGTCGCCCATCCGCTGCGCGTGCACGTCAATGGTGTCCATCACGTCGCGCACCGCCTTTGGCACCGGCATCGTTTTGAAATCAAAAAAACTTAACGCTGCGACCGGTTCGTGTGTCGCGCACAAGAATCCTCCCCGTGCAGTGTTATCCTTTAAAATCTCACTTACAAGTCTCAAACTCAAAGCAGCGCGTTGCTGAAGCGTCCTTATCTAGCGTTGCGCAATCACTCGCTCGCGCGCCTCGCGAAAGGTGCTGCCAAGGGCGCAAACCGCAACGCACGACCTCACCTCGTCGATATCCCGCAGACCCAACGCCTCGCGCCAGCCCGCGTCCTCGTGAACATCGGGGGTGCTAAAATCAAATGCCTGCGCCCTGAGCTGCTCCCGCTCGTCGTCGGTGTAGGCCTCGTCCTTGAGCAGCCACCGGACAAAGCGCGGATCGGCATCGAGCATGTGCGACACGTCCGGGTCCTCACGCCCCAAATCGGCACCGGGCGCTGCGACCGGAAACAGCGCCGACGGCTTGACCTTTAGCCGGTCCAGGTGCGCCTCGACATGGCTCAACGAGTCGTCATCCGTCATGATCAGGATGCCCACGATGCCGCGCGCGTTCAGCAAGAAGTCGCGGTCGTCCATGTTTGCAAACATCCACTCGGGCGCAGCGCCCATCAGAAACTCCTCCCACCAGGAGGCCGGAATCTCCTTGTAATCTTCTGCGAGGTCGTCTCCCGCAAGGCTTTTATTCAACTCCTCGCGCTTGGCCCTAAACAGGGCTGCTAAAAAAGCGGGAAGCTCGAGGGTGAAGTAGCGGTATTTCAGGGGCACGGAGACGGCGGAGATCGGGTCGCTCTTGAGCACATCTAACAGGTAGGAGCGAATGTGCTCCATCCTGCAGGACGGCGCGTCGTAGGCCCGCTTCAGCCGCTTGCACAAGCGCAGGTGCGCGCCCTCGTTCACGTTTCCGGCCTCCACCTCCTCCTCAAGTTGCTCCATGATCGCGTGCAAGGCCTTGCGCCGCTTGCTCATGGCGGCGCGCGCTGGCGCAACCAACTAACGCTCACAAGTCACAAACTTAAACAAGCAAATATTTGGGTCACTTCCTTAAAGCAACCCCACGCAAGGCGCAAGGTTTACCGACCTACTCTCCGTCGCCGTTGCCGGTAAACGACTCGCGCGCCTCCGCGTACAGCGGGCCGCCCGGCTGCGCCGCCCAGGACGTCACCTTACTAAGGTCGATGGTAAGGTGGAACTCGGGATCCTCGGCGCAATCCACGTGAATGACCAGGTTGGGCTCGTCCAGGTAGCCGGAGAAGGTCTTGCCGTGCACGCCCGAGCGCCCGTTGCAAGCGTGCGCCGGGATGTCGTGCACGTTAACGCCGTCTACGCATCCGTACGCGCTCTCTCCTCTCAAGCCCATTGCGCGAAGCTTCTTTCCAAACTCCTTGAGGGACTCGATCATCGGGTTTGTGTGACGCATGCTCAACCAGTGAGCGCCCAGCATCCTCGCCCAAGAACCACAACCATGTTGGCAACGGCAAGATCACAAGTTGCAATGTCACAGATTGCGCTTGCTCAGAACCCCGCGAGGTCGAGCAACTCTTCGTCGCCGGCCTGCTCGAGCTCCTCCACCGCCACCGGGTGCAGCGGGCCAAGTGCCCAACCACCGCCGGCAGCAAAGAGATCGTCCACCGGCGCCGCGCGCGCTGAAGGCGCTGACTTTTTTGCGCGCGACTGCGGTGCGACAGGCGCGTCGTCGCGCGTGACCTGCCGCGGCCTGTGGCACATGCGCAAATGCTCGGGCACGAGTGCGCACACTTCTGACTTGTCTGAGTGGCGCAGCAGCTCCGATACCATGCGAGAAAAGGCGGTGAGCAGGTCGCGTTGGCGCGTCGACCCCGGCAGGTTGGCTTTTCCGGTAGAGTAGACCTCGCAGCAGATCGGCTCGCCGCCCGGGCGCCACGCGAGGCCTGCGACGCGCGGGGATGCAGTGAGCGCGGCGCGTTCGGGGCGTGGCCGGCGATGCGTTGACGCGCACCGACAAAGCTGGCGCGGTCGTAGTGCGACGTGGCTGAGTGCGTCGACGCAAAGGCGTCGCAGTCGAGCTTGGCATCGATGCTGACGGCGCCCACCTGGCAGCGCAAAAAAAACGACGCACTGAACATGGAAAAGTGCCGCAGTCCCCGCATCGCGCTGGTTGTTACACGCGCGTGTACATTGCGTGGGCGTGCCTGGTTGATGACGCTGAATTTGCGTACGTACACGTGCACGTCGGCCTCTACAGCCAGCTGCCGCACTGCCTTGAGGATGGCCAGGCGCGCCGCCATTGGCCCGGAGCACCCCGTACCAACGAGTCGCCCTGTGTGAAAGACGAGGACGCGACAGCGCGAATTGTTGAAAGCCAATTGGACTGCGGCAAAGCGCTTTGGCGCAAAGTAGGCGTTGGTGCACCGCGCAGCTATGGCGTGCAGGTTGAGCGGTAGCGTGTTTCCGCTCCAGGGAACGGGGATTGCCTCGGCCAACTGCGCAACACGCAAAGTTGACTTTAGATTGCTGGCGCGTGTGCGTTAAGAGTGTTCAGGCCCAGATTCTTGCCGTAACGACGTTCACAAGACGAGGCGCGAGGTGCAAGATTCCGGCGTAGTCGGCGAGCGGAAGGTTGTCAGTAAATCGCGCCGCGTGCAGCACGCTTTCGTCGCTCAGGTCGGGCTTTAATGTCTCGGTGCGCTTTCGCTTGCGCTCCACCCGGCACCACGTCACTGCCAAATGCAGCGCCTTTTTTAGTTCCACGTGAAAGCTGGCAACCTCCTCGTTGCTTTTGTTGACGCGGTTTGCCAAAGAGATGTTGCGTTTCATTTCGGCCCAAGCCTCTTCCATTGCCACAGATATTAAGAATGCGCTGCTTGCAGCCACACACACACACACGCGCGCTCACGCACACACGCGCGCGCGTACGCGTGCGCGCGTACGCCGACGGACTCACACACTCACACACGCGCAAACAAAGCCAGTTGGCGTTTTTAGCGATCCACGCTCTCCCGCCAAGTCCCCTCCAACCACTCACAACTCTCTTGCGCCCGCAAAGCGCCCTTCCCGCTCCTGCCACGCAGCGTTTGGAGTTGCCGTTGCGCGTCCACGGCTCATCGTTGACGCCGGAAGGTGCGCGGTCCCGAGGTGGGCCCCTCCGACCCGGATGACGGCGTTGGGCTTGCCGGCGCTTCGACGGCCGACTCCGTCGACGCCGCCGTAAACATGTTTGCAAACATCGAGTCGGTTACTGACTCGGTTTGCTCGCGCGCGCGGCGCCGCGGCACCGCGGCGCTCGCCGCGGCCGCGCTGCTGACAGGTGCCGTCGTCGGAATGAGCGGCACCGACGACATGCCGGCGGCCCCGGCAGGCACCGGCGCAGAAGCGCGCGGGGGCGCGGGGCGCGACGCGGAGGACGACGAGGGCGCCGTGCTCGTTGGAGTCGGACGTGGTCTTGAGGGCGACTTGCCGCGCTTGACTGGCGCCTTGCCCGCGGCGGGCGTCGCGGCAACGGGTGCGGGCGCGGACACTGGCTCTTTCATTACAAAGAGTGGGTCGTGCGGCGGGAAGTGCTTTTCGTGCAGATCGCACACGATTGCAAGATGCCCAATCTGAATGCGCAGGCTTTCCACAAAAGCCGCTTGCGTCATGCTTTCGCTGTTGGTCCTTAAGTCTGCCATGTACTGCGGCGACACGTCTGTCTTTGCGTTTATCACCCCCAGCAACGTTTGAAAGAGGGTCACGAGGTGCGTGACGCGCATCAAGAAGTTGGCCCTTTCCAAAATAAGTGCCGTTTTTTGTGGATCGCCGTCAGGCAGACTGTCGATGCGTTTTGTCACGGCTTTCAACACCCGTTCGATCTCGTTCACTGCTCCCTGCACGTTGTCGACAATGGCCTTCTTGAGGGTTACCTTTAGAAGCAACCCGTCCTTGTTTGCTTCGACTATCTGTTGCATCTCCGTATTGGCAAGGCGCTGCCACGTGGCAAAGAGCGTTTTGAGGTATGACTGTTCGGCGTTGCTTGGCGTCGTATACTGCAATTCGCTCCTTTTGTTTTTGAAGAGCGTCCACGCATCGCTCGTAGCTTTGCCACCATAGTCTTCGCGAACGCTCGTCGCCAGTGTAACGCCATCGGCGTCCGGCAACTTTGAGGCGCCCAACATAAAAAGCGCGACAAACTGCATCGGATCGACCTCGTCTTTGGTGCCGGCGAGCAAGAACTGATCGTGCACCATGTTTTTGCCTGCGATATCCGCCACGGTCTTCCTGGCGGCTGCTGCTTGCGCTTCAGTGACCGGCTTTGCGTTCTTTTTCTGCTGTTTCAAAGTTGCGCTCAGCGCGCGCTGCTCATACTCGTTGCTCACCTGCCGCTGGCGATCCTTTTCTTTCATCTCCTCCAACTGCGCCTCCAACTGTGCCTGCGTCTTGTCGGCCGCTTTCTTGGCCGCGTCCAGTCGCAAGTCCTCGCGCAAAGGCACGTTGCGCCCAAAATCAGAACCAATCACGGAGCTGAGCGGCGGGGCCAGGTTGTTAGCTAGGCACGTCGGTCCCTGTTGACCGGATTTTTGCGCCTGTCGGTGATTGGGGATGGGCTTGGTGCGGTCGTCCTTGCCGTCGGCGTCCTTTTCGTACGTCTGCACGTAACCGCCCTGGCTGGGAGGCAACAGAAAGCCGGTAGGCTGGGAGCGTGGGTAGTCCGCAAGCTGGGTCTGGTACACGTTGCGCCACGACACGCCAACGTCAACGATGCACGAGAAAGCGGTGTCGCGCGGCCCTCCCGCGTAGCGGTCGTGCACTGCCGCTTTGGTATCGAGAACGCGCCCCAGGGTGTATGCGCCGACCATTGCCCACAGGTCTTCGCTGCGAATGGGGTCGTACGTGGCTGTGTCGAATTGGGCGCTCGGCAGCGAGGTCTCGGTTTGCTGCTTCACCGACGGCACAAGCTTGGCGGCAAAGGCGCGCGAAGGGCACTCCTCACTTTGCATGAAGGTTTGGATGAGCGCTTCGTTGTTGCGCAGAAAATTTTGCACCGCCTGCGCGCGCTTACGCGCGTCATCCGGCAGCGGTCCGAGCGTTCCCTGGTTGCTCATCATGTACGCCTCGGTGGCCACCTCTTTGTGCTTGTCGGTCACTGCCTGGATGACGCTTGCCGCGCGCGACGAGAAGGGCATGAATTGGAAGAAGAACATCTTGCGCGTCACTGCTAATGCCTTCCTTGCGTCCTTGGAGAGCCTATCGTCGATGACCCTGTTTCCGGCCTTGTCGGTCACGTTCAGCTTGGCTATGGTGGAGAGCTCGTATGCGCGCAGACCCAAATATAAGGTGTTTAGGATCTCCACGCGCCTGTCGAACATCTGCGACGGAAATTGCGTGTACGTGCCACAGTAGTTTGCGACAAAGTCGACCTTGCCCTGGTTGGCAGCAAACTGGTTGCCAACCCTCCCCGGCAGCGGCTGGTTTTCAACGTGCATGCCTGACTCCACCGAGCCGCGCGCGTGCGCCTCAACCGAGCGCGAGTTGATCACGCCGGAGAGCGGGTTGTACTGCGAGTACGTGCGGTCGCTGGGGTTGAGTGGCTTGCCGCTGTCGTTCTCGTGCTCGTACTTTAAGAATCCGTTGTTGACCTCGACAGGTCCCTGAATCGCCACGTTAAAGATCGCGTTGTCGCGGCTGCCGCTCGATGTGAAAGCTCCGGGCTCATCGTTGGAGATCACCACGCCGTCGAGATGGTACTCGCGGAGCACGGAGAGCCCAAACGAGTGGTCGCTGCGAAAGATCTCCATTGGGTCGCGCGCTTCGAGCACGTTCTCGCCCAGGCGCCAGCCATTAGGTCCGCTCTGCATCAGCAGCCGGTTTAGTCCGTCAAGCCCGATGACGCGAGAGAGAGTGTTCACGCCAAGGGTTGCATTGTTGAAATCAGCGCGCGCCGAAAGAAAACCGGGCGGATACTTGTGCGTGAAAATCACGTCGCCAGGTCCAAGTCTCCCCTGGTAGCTTGAGAGAAACTCAAGTGGCACAATGCGGCTGTAGGGAATCCGTATGTTGGACGTCTCATTGTTGAGGTTTCCATTGCGAAGCTTTGGGGCCTTCACAGCCGCGCCTGGGTCCACGGAGCGGCCGCGAAAGCCTGGAAGCTGGCCAGGAACGTGCGTCGGATTGCCGGGCGTCGCACGCTTCACACCTCGTTGCGGATTGTCTGCCCGCACTGCACCGACGGGCGTGCTCATCTTTTTTTGTATACTACCCGAAAGATTGGCAGGCTTTCTTTATGAAAAGAGGTGCTGGGTACGACCACGCGCCCTAGCTCTGTGCACAACACGCACACGCAAACCACGAACCGCGTTCCTTAGCGGAGCGCCTGCTAAGCCGCGCCAACATTGAGGCCCCTCGGCCCGTTGCGCGCCACCTCATCGAGGCGCGCGATCAGCACTTCCCTAACCCGCAAATGTGCGATGCTGCTCCCGGGCGCAAACACGCCGTACTGGTGCAGGTAGCCAAAGAGCGAGTCCATAAACGTGATCGCCGCCTTAAGGTCGTCCTCGCACAGCTTCGCGTCCACGATGGTCTCCACGGCCACCGACCGGTGGAAGACGCTGCTCCGCGCGCCCAGCGTGCCCCAAAGGCGCTGCAACCGCGCGCATCCTCTTTGCGTTGCCCACTCCTCGTTGATCATGTCGTGGATGCGCGTGATCAGGTTGAGCCAGATGGCGTGCGGGAAGCCGCTGGTCGAGTGGCGCAAGCGGGCGTGGTCGACGCCGATCTGCGTCACCTCCCTGATGAACGCGTAGAAGCTGCGGTCCGTGTGGTGCCGGCACCACCCCAGCACACGCGCCCGCTCGTAGCACCGCAAGCGCCGCCGCAGCTCGGTGGCGGCGCGCAAGAACTGGCGGTTGCACACGCACTTCCAGTGGCGCGGCTCTATAAACCCGGTGGAGTCGGGCACAAAAAGTTGCTTAAGCACCACCTCCTGCAACTCGTGCGGCAGTTGCTCCCACATTTGCCACTTGGCCGAGCACTGCCCACAAGTCCCTAAGTCACGCACGCAAATGTTTTGCACTCTCTACTTTTAAAAGGCCACACCCGCCTCCTCCAGCAAATTGCGCGCGTCGCCGCGTAGGTCGGTGCCCGGGATGATTTGCGCACCGTCGAGGTCCGGGTGGATCTGCACGAGCCGCGTGCTCACGACCGGCTTACCCGTCTGCAGCTCGAACATGACCGCGTACAGCGACAGTTGCAGGGAGTACTTGTGGTGGTCGTTGAGCGGCAGGTCGTCCAGAAAGAACTTGCCAAAGGCGTGCGCGCCCGGCGTCAGGTCCCCCGCCGCGCGCTTCCAGTCGACTATATGCATGCCGCCCTCGGCGTCGCGCATGAGCAAGTCGATCTGCCCCGCGACCGCCGCGTCGCCCGCCGCGTCGTTGGCGTAGATGGACATCTCCGTGCGCACCGGTGTGAGGTCCGACAGCTGCCGCAGCGCGTCGTGGAACTGCTCCATCTCCGCCGAGAAGTTGGCCTCCTGCGCGACGGGCTCTTCGTTGAGGAACTGCTCAAAGCACTTGTGCATCTTGGTGCCGAGGTCGCGGTTGGCGTTCCAGCTCTTGAATACGTTCTCCATCGCATCCTCGTCGCTCACGCCCGTCACGAGCGCGTGGTGCTTGTTGGAGGCGTTTGCGCGCCAGCTGGCCAGGTTCTTGGTGATG
>MDTG01293509.1_pt1 | contig 13322 bp, 12 predicted proteins | sample 811421 | NCBI WGS metagenome assembly MDTG01 (sample SAMN05326645, study PRJNA326480) | marine metagenome | isolation source: seawater | place: Pacific Ocean: South East | collected 2011 | reverse complement strand
GCTTTAATTAATTATGATAGTAAAAATTTATCAAATATTGGGGATGAATTAAGACCAGGAATAGTTCATAGAATTGACAAAGATACTTCTGGGTTAGTAGTTGTTGCAAAAAATAATTTTTCACACGAAAAATTATCTAAACAATTTGCTGATCACAAAATTAAAAGAGTTTATCAGGCATTAATATGGGGGAAGCTAAGACCACAAAATGGAAAAATTGATACATTAATAAAAAGAAGTACAAAGAATAGACAACTTATGGAAATAGGTATTTCAAAAGGAAAAAGAGCAATAACAAATTATAAAACTATTGAACTTTTTGAAAATGATAAAGTACCAACATTAAGTTTTATTGAATGCAAACTAGAAACTGGAAGAACACACCAAATAAGAGTTCATATGAGCTATAAAGGAAATAATATTTTGGGAGATAAAAAATATAAAAAAAAATTTAAGAAAATAAAAAATATAGATAAAAATTTAGAAAAAGCTATTTTATCTTTAGATAGACAATTTTTGCATGCAGAAGTATTAGGTTTCAAACATCCTTCAAGCGGTGAAGAAATTGAATTTAGTTCAAAAATACCAAAAAATTTAGAAAATATATTAAAAAAACTAAGAAAAGCTTGTAAATAAAAAGCATTGTAAAATTTTAAATCTTAATTAAATAAATAGCAAAAATGAATACAACTACAAAAAATTATAATTTACCTGCTCTGTCAAATGAGGGGGGCTTATCAGCCTATCTTTCTCAAATAAAGAAATTCCCAATGTTGGATGCCGAGGAAGAATATATGTTGGCAAAAAACTGGAAAGATACTGGAAATTTAAAATCTGCAGAAAAGCTTGTCACAAGTCATTTAAGGTTAGTGGCAAAAATTGCTATGGGCTATAAAGGTTATGGTTTGCCAATTAATGAAATGATTTCAGAGGGTAATGTTGGACTTATGCAAGCAGTAAAAAAATTTGAACCAGAAAAAGGTTTTAGATTAGCTACGTATGCAATGTGGTGGATTAAAGCGTCTATTCAAGAGTATATTTTAAGGTCTTGGAGTCTTGTAAAAATTGGAACTACAACTGCCCAAAAGAAATTATTTTTTAATTTAAAAAAAATTAAAAATCAAATAGCTCCTCGTTCTGAGGGAGATCTTAGAGATGAACACGTAAATGAAATTGCTAAGAAACTTGATGTTAGTAAAGATGAAGTTGTATCAATGAATAGAAGATTGCATGGAAAAGAACATTCATTAAATTCTCCTATTGGAGAAGATGGTGATCAGTGGCAAGATTGGTTGGTTGATGATAAAATGGATCAAGAGCTTAAAATAGCGCAAAAAGATGAAATGGATCAAAGAAAAGGTCTTTTAGAAGATTCAATAAAAATCTTAAATGAAAGAGAAAGAGAAATTCTTCATGCAAGAAGATTAATTGATGAACCTATTACTCTTGAAGATTTAAGCAAGAAATATAAAATCAGCAGAGAAAGAATTAGACAGATAGAAAATAAAGCTTTTGAAAAACTTCAAAAACATATGCTAAATTCTGCTAAATCAAAAAATCTTCTACCTGCAAATTAAATTTCAAAAGGGTTTTCGATTAATATAGTGTCATTTCTTTCGGGGCTAGTAGAAATACTAGATATTTTGGTTTGTAAAAATTTTTCTAACTCTTTTATATATATCTTTGCATTGCTAGGTAATTGATCAAAATTATTAATTCCTTTAGTGGAAGATTTCCATCCTTCAAAAACTTTATAAATTGGTTTAACATTTAATTGGTCTTCTATAGATGAGGGAAAGTAATCAATTTTTTTTCCGTTAAGTTCATATTCTGTGCACAATTTAATTTCATTTAATTGATCAAGAACATCTAATTTAGTTAATGCAATACCATTTATTCCAGAAATTTTAATTGTTTGTCGTACTAACACTCCGTCGAGCCATCCACATCTTCTTTTTCGACTTGTAACAGTGCCAAACTCTTTACCTTTTTTGCCAAGTTCTTCGCCTATGCTATCAGTTAATTCTGTTGGGAAAGGACCTTTGCCAACTCTTGTAGTGTATGCTTTTGTTATACCTAACACATAATTAATTGAATTAGGTCCACATCCTGATCCTGTTGCCGCAGATGCAGAAACTGTATTAGAAGAAGTAACAAAGGGATAAGTTCCATGATCTACATCAAGTAAAATTCCTTGAGCTCCTTCAAATAATATCTTTTTTCCTATTGATTTAAACTCATCAATTTTTTTCCACACAGGTTGTGAAAATTTCAATATTTCAGGAGCAATTTTTATTAAATCTTCTTTAAGCTTTTTTTTTTGAAAAATTTTTTTTCCTAAACTTTTTCTTATTAAATTATGATGATTAAGTGCATTTTCTAATCTCTGATCAAGATTTTTTTCAGAAATTAAATCAATTACTCTTATCGATCTCCTGCCTATTTTATCTTCATATGCTGGACCTATACCTCTTCTTGTTGTACCAATTTTTTCTTTGCCAGCAGCATCTTCTCTTATTTCATCTAATTCTTGATGAAAGGGCAAAATTAAATTTGCAGTTTCAGAAATTATTAAATTTTTTTCTGAAATATCAACACCTTTTAATTTAATTTCATTAATTTCTTCAATTAAAGCCCAAGGATCTATCACAACTCCGTTACCAATAATTGATATTTTATTTTTTCTTACAATGCCTGATGGTAGTAATCTTAATTTATAAGTTGTTCCGTCTATAACAAGTGTATGTCCAGCATTATGACCGCCCTGAAATCTTACAACAACATCAGCTTCACTTGACAGCCAATCGACAATTTTTCCTTTACCTTCATCTCCCCACTGAGATCCGACAACAACTATATTTTTCATCTAAACTTTTTATTTACATCTATAGTATTCAAATGGTTAATCGGCCCATGTCCTTTTCCAAATTTTGGTCCTGAACCTATCGCATGGTTAACATACTTAATTGCTAAATAACAAGATTTCTTTAATGTTTTTCCACATGAATAATAGGTGGCAATAGCACTTGATAAAGTACATCCGGTGCCATGAGTATTTTTTGTATTTATTTTTTTATTTTTAAAAATAATGATTTTTTTTTTATATAATAAAATATCTTGCATTATATTTGAATTTAAATGACCACCTTTAATTAAAACATTTTTGGCTCCTAATTTATTTAAAATTTTTGCGGCTTGAATCATATCTTTAACGTTTTTAATTTTTGTTTTAGTTAAAATTTGTGCCTCAGGTACATTAGGTGTCACTAAACTAACTTTTTTAATAAGTTTTGATTTTAAAATATTTATAGCTTCATTATTGATTAATTTTGTTCCACCTTTAGCTACCATTACTGGATCTAAAATTATTTTTTTTACTTTTATTTTTTTTAATGATTTTAATATAGATTTTATAACTTTTTTTGAATGTAACATACCAATTTTTATTGCATCAGGTCTTATGTCTCTAGATGTAAACTCAATTTGTTTTGATATTACGTTAGCTGGAATTGATGCTATTGAATTTATTCCTGTTGTATTTTGAGATGTGACCGCAGTTATTGCGGTCATTGCATAAGATCCTAGCGAAGTGACAGTTTTAATATCCGCTTGAATTCCAGCACCTCCAGAAGAGTCTGAGCCAGCAATAATTAATACTTTAGATTTTGGTTTCAAATTATTTAATTGACCTTTTAACTATATTTATACATTTTGATAACAAAACTTTATTTTCTGATTCACCCATAATTCTTATTATAGGTTCTGTTCCAGATTTACGTACTAACATCCTTCCTTTATTTTTTATTAAATTTGATGCAAGTTTAATAGCGTTTTTACATTTTTTTGAGTTTATAATTGATTTATTCTTAACTATTACATTTGTTAGAATTTGCGGAGTAGGTTTAAAATTATTAAATAATTCACTGGCTTTTTTTCCTTTTCTCATTGAGAACAAAACTTCTAAAGCTACTAAAAGACCATCTCCAGTCGTTGCAAATTTTCCAAGAATTATATGACCTGACTGTTCTCCTCCAAGATTAAAGTTATTTTTTTGCATTTGTTCTTTCACATACCTGTCACCTACTTTAGATCTTATAAATTTAATTTTTTTATTTTTAAAATATTTTTCTAACCCATAATTTGACATTAAAGTACCAATTACTCCTCCTTTAAGAATTTTTTTCCTTTTCCATCTACTTCCTAACATTGCAATAATTTGATCGCCATCAACTATATTTCCTTTTTCATCACACAAAATTATTCTGTCTGCATCTCCATCTAATGATATACCTAAATTAACTTTATGCTTTTGAACTAAATTTTTGATTTTTTGAGGAAATGTTGAGCCACATTTTTTATTTATATTTAACCCATTTGGAGAAGTGCCAGTTTTAAAAATTTTTGCACCTAGCGATTTTAAGAGCTTTGGGCCAGATTTATAACCTGCGCCATTTGCACAATCTATTGCAATTTTTATTCCGTTTAATCTAAAATTATTTGGAAAATTACTTTTTAAAATTTTAATATATTTTTCATTTGCGTCTTCTAATCTTTTTACTCTTCCTAGTATCTCAGGCTTTGATAAATTATTAATAATCGTTGAGTCAATCAACTTTTCAATTTTTGTCTCAATAATATCAGATAATTTGAGTCCATCTGGGCCAAAAAGTTTTAAACCATTATCGTAATAAGGGTTGTGAGATGCTGTTATCATTATACCCAAATTTGCTTTCATTTTTTTTGTTAACATTGCTAAGCCATTAGTTGGTAATGGTCCTAGGGTAAAAACATGCATGCCAGCTGAAGCTAGACCCGAGACTAATGCAGGCTCTAGAGTGTAACCTGACAATCTGGTATCTTTTGCAATAATTGCCGTTTGTTTATTTTTTTTTAAATTTTTAAAATAAGTACCCGCAGCTAGTCCAAATTTAAAAAACATATCTCCATTAATTTTATCTTGATTTACTCTTCCTCTTATTCCGTCAGTTCCAAAATATTTTTTCGACATTATTTAATAATTTAATGATTTAAATACTTTTATGCTTTGATTTATTTCATTTACGTCATGTACTCTTAATATCTGAATTCCCTGAGTCATTGCAAATATGTTTGACGCTATAGTGCCTCCAAGTCTTTCTTTACTATCATTTTTTCCAGATATATCTTTAATAAATCTTTTTCTAGAAACTCCTATTAGTATAGGAAAACCAAGAGAGTGGAAAATAGAAATATTGCTAATCAAAGTAATATTATGTTTCAAGTTTTTACCAAATCCAATTCCTGGATCTAAGATAATATTATTGTGCTTAATACCATTATTTCTTATTTGTTTAATTTTTTTTTCAAAAAAATCATAAATATCTAAAATAATATTTCTGTATTTAGGTTTTTTTTGCATATTTTGTGGTGTACCTTGGATATGGTGAATTACAAAAGGTATATTTGTTTTTTTTAAAATTTTTATTGTATTTGGATCATGATTTAATCCAGATACATCATTAATTAAATTTACTCCTTCATTTATTACTTTTTTCATTATCCAGCTTTTCCTCGTATCAACTGAAACAAAAATATTTAGTTTTTTAATATTTTTAATTGTCTTTGAGATTCTCTTCCATTCAATTTCTTTTTTTATTTCTTTCGACCCAGGTCTTGTTGACTCTCCCCCAATATCAATAATTGAACTTCCTTTATTTATCAAATTTTTTGCATATTTAAATGCTTTGTCAGTTTTATTATACTTTCCTCCATCTGAAAAACTATCAGGAGTTAAATTCACAACTCCCATTAAAATAGGAAAACTATTTATTTTTAATTTTTTAATCTTCTTTATTTTTTTTATTAACTTTAAATCTTTTTTAATTTTTCTTTTCAAATTTTTATTTTGATAATTTATATCCTTAATATTAATTATTTTTTTTCTTCGTCTAGTTATTATTTCTAAGCTATCAAATGAAATACTATTATTTCCATGCAAGGGAATAGATAATTTTTTTTTTTACTTTTATTTTTGATTGTTTGCCATAAAAAAAATTACACGCTCTTGTGTAATATTTTTCCATTATAGCTTAATGAATAATCTTTGGTTTTAATCCAATTGATCCCAATGCTGAGTTTTGTTCATCTTCCTCAACTTTTAAATTCTCTTTATTTTCTGGATAGATATTCTTATTAATCAGTTCTTCAATTTCAGAACCTGTTAAAGTTTCGTATGTTAAAAGGGCTTTTGCTAGCTTGTGCAAGTCATCAATTTTTTCTTTTAAAATTTTCTTAGCTCTATCATATCCCTTTTCCACAAATTTTCTTATCTCTGCATCTACCTTTTTTGCAGTTTCTTCTGACATATTTTGTTGCCTAGCAACAGATCTTCCTAAGAATACCTCTTCTTCATTTTCTCCATAAGCTACTGGTCCTAACTCCTTGCTAAGTCCAGCTCTCATAACCATAGCTCTTGCTCTTTTTGTTGCTTGCTCTATATCACTTGCTGCTCCAGTGGTTACTTTATCTTCACCAAAAATTAGTTCTTCAGCAACTCTTCCTCCCATTGCTATAGCCATTTGAGCATGAAGCTGCTCTCTTGTTTGAGAAACTTCGTCTTTCTCAGGGAGTTGCATGACCATACCCAAAGCCCTTCCTCTAGGAATAATTGTAGCCTTGTGTATTGGATAAGCTGCTTTTTCATTTATTGTAACTATTGCATGGCCAGCCTCATGATATGCAGTTAATTTTTTCTCATCTTCTGTCATAACCATTGATCTTCTTTCTGCACCCATCATAACTTTGTCTTTAGCTTCTTCAAATTCCTGGGTTGTTACTAATCTTTTATTCTTTCTAGCTGCTAGCAAAGCAGATTCATTAACTAAATTTGCAAGGTCAGCTCCAGAAAATCCGGGAGTTCCTCTCGCAATTGTTCTTAAATTAATATCAGATGCCATTGATATTTTTTTTGAGTGAACTTTTAATATTTTTTCCCTACCAATTATATCTGGCAAAGAAACTACTACTTGTCTATCAAATCTACCAGGTCTGAGTAATGCTGGGTCTAATACATCAGGTCTGTTCGTAGCTGCAATAATTATAACTCCTTCATTTGTATCAAAACCATCCATCTCAACTAATAATTGGTTTAGAGTCTGTTCTCTTTCGTCGTTTCCTCCACCTAGACCGGCTCCTCTACTTCTTCCAACTGCATCTATTTCGTCAATAAATATTATACAAGGCGAATGTTTTTTTCCTTGTTCAAACATATCTCTAACTCTAGAAGCTCCAACTCCTACAAACATTTCCACAAAATCTGATCCTGAAATTGTAAAGAAAGGCACTCCAGCTTCGCCAGCTATTGCTCTAGCTAATAAAGTTTTTCCTGTTCCTGGAGGCCCCACTAATAAACATCCTCTAGGAATTTTTCCACCTAATCTACTAAATTTTTTAGGATCTCTTAAAAATTCTACTACTTCTTCAACTTCCTCTTTTGCTTCTTCTACTCCAGCCACATCATTAAAAGTTACTTTTCCTTTTAATTCATTCATCATTTTTGCTTTGGATCTACCAAAGCCCATTGCACCACCTTTTCCTCCTTGCATTTGTCTCATAAAAAATATCCAAACAGCTATTAACAACAACATTGGAAACCATGATAAGAGAACTCCTAGAAGTGATGGCATTTTTTCATCTATTGGGGTTGCGGATATACTAACACCTTTCTCAGTTAGCTTTTCAATAAGATTAGGATCATTCGGGGAGTAAGTAGAAAATTTTTCTCCATTTGACATAATTCCATTTATATTATTTCCTTGAATTTCAACTTGTACGACTCTTCCATTATCAACTTCAGTTATAAATTGAGAAAATATTATATTATTTTTTTTATTTATTGAGCTCTGCGGTTGTTTAAACATATTATATAGTCCAATAGTTAAAAACACTATTATTGCCCACATAATTAAATTTCTAAAATTCATATGTATAAATTAAGAATTATTCTATATTTAACAAGTGTCAATTTGTGGCATTTTCAAATTTTTTTGCTTTTTTCTGCATAAATAATGACTGAATTGTTAATTTTTTCAATAATACATCCAGATAAAGTCATCTTATTGAAATTTTCTGATCCGATTCTATTAAGCAAATTAACAACACTTTTACCTCTAGGGGCATAATAATTTTTACCTATATATCGTAAAATATCTCCCATTGATCTAAAAATTACTTCTTTTGGATTATTAAAAAATTTCTTATTTATTATACATTTTAATTTTCTACCAGAATTTAAAAAATTTGTATTTGATCTTATATTTTCATTAACATAATAATTAATTGTTATGTTTGACTCAGTTAAATTATCTATTGTTAGTTTTAATTTTTTTTCATCTAAACCTTCATTTTTAAGATTATTTATTAAATTTCTAACCCTGACTCTCTTAAATAAAATATTCTCATTAGATGAATCATTAATGTAAAAATTAAAAACTTTTTTTGCCGTATATAACAAATTTTTTTTGTTTTGATTAATTAGAGGCCTTAAAATTTTAATATTTGAATTGTGTTTAAACTCTGAGCTTAAATTGCTGAAAGATGTAAGTCCTTTTAATCCCGAACCTCTTAATAGTCTTATTATAAAACTCTCATAAAGATCATCGATATGGTGAGCAATTAAAATAGTTTTTACTTTATCTTTAATACATTCATTAACTAGCAAATTATATCTAATTTTTCTTGCAATAGATTGAACGTTGGATTTGGGTTTTTTTCCTTTCCAAATAATTATTTTACAGTTTATATCAAATTTTTTTAGATTTAATTTTAATGATTTTGCTTCTTTATATGAATTTTCTCTCAACCTATGGTCTAAATGATAATATTTAATTTTAACATGTTTAATTATTGAATAGCACCTTGCAAGGAAAGTTAGAGCCATACTATCTGGCCCTCCTGAAACTGCTACAGCTAAATTTCCTGATAGTTTATTATTTACCAATAATCTCTCGAAGCTTTTATAAATAATTTTTATTTTGGGATTTTTTAGATATTTTAGTAAATTTTTATGAGTTATCTTTTTTGCATTCAAACTTTTTTTCTTCATATTTTGCTTTTTGAAGAACAGATTGATTTGCTTCAGGATATTCTTTTGTAACTCCTGTAATCATTAAACAACCTTGATCTTTTTCTCCAATCTGAACTAATGATACTCCAAGTTTCAATAAATTTATAGGAGCCTTTTTACTTTTTGGATATTTTTGATAACCTTCTAGATATGCTGATGCTGCATCTGTATATAGCTGCCTTATTCTAAAAGTTTCAGCATACCAATATTGGGCTGAACCAGCTAATTCGTGTTCAGGATTCGTTATAACAAATTCTCTAAATGCTCTTTCTGCAGTATTATAATCTCCTACTTTTAGAAAACTTGTTGCAAACTCATATTGTTTTTCAGTTGTAGTTTCAGGCAGAATTTTTTCCTCAGATTGAAAATCTTCTGTAACTACTGTTGATGTTGCATCAATTGATTGTGTTTGTTGATTTTCTAAACTTGTTTCTGTATCTTTATAAGATATTGATCCTAAATCTTGAGGTTGAGATGATCCAGGCAAAATTTTTTCATTTTCAATATTATTTAATGATGATAACTCATTGTTGTTAGAGTTAATTATATTTGAATTATTTTCTAATTGCTGGAATCTAAGTTGGTTATCTGCTTGTACTTTAGACAATCTTGAAGACAATTTATCCAGTTTAAAATTTACTTCTTCAAACTTATTTGTAAGTTCTTGAAATTGTTTTTCTATTTCGGATAACTTAAGCAAATGTCTGGTTAACACATCTTCTGAATTTTTATCTACATTATTATCAGAATTTTCCTCGGTTGAATTTATAGTAAAACTATCTGAGTAAACTGCCTTTTCTAAAGTTTTTAAATCTTTTTGAATACTTTTAAGAATTTCATTTGTTTCTGTGCTTTCTGAATATGCGGTTATAGGATTCAGAATTAATAATAATAGGTAAAAATTTATTATAAATCTTTTTAAAAAAATCATTAATTTGATTTGTAATTATAATGATGGCAAAAAAAAGACCTTAATGCTTTTAAAGCATTAAGGTCTTTAAATTTAAATTATATTAATTTGCTTTGACTGTTACTGATCTTCTATTTTTTGACCATGATAATGGGTTAGATCCTGAATCTACAGGTCTTTCTTTTCCATAACTTATAACAGAAATTCTATTTGAAGAAATTCCATAGGTCATCAAATAATCTTTAGCAGCATTAGCTCTTCTCTCTCCTAAAGCTAAGTTGTATTCTCTAGTTCCTCTCTCATCAGCATGACCTTCGATTACAACATTTACATCAGAATTTTTTCTTAACCAAGCAGCTTGTTTTCTTAAAGTCTCTCTTGATCTAGTTGTCAAAATAGATTCATTTGTTGCGAAAAATACTCTGTCCGGAACTCCATCAGCTAAATATTTAACAGTATCAGTTCCTGTATAAACATCCCCTTGCAATTCTGGTCCAGAAACTTTTTTCTGCGTAGCACAGGCCGTTAATATAAAGCTTAACAACGTAATTAAAAATACATTTTTATAAAGTTTGCTTAAAATCATTTACTGCTCCTTAAATCTTTTTATTGACTTTTTCACAACTAGATAGATCTTTCAAGCTAAAAAATCAACTCTATTTTTGTTAATTTATAGGTAATTTTGTTAATTACTTAATAAAGACGACCAAGATGGGTCTGACGCATCTGTTTCTGTCTTAACAAGTCTTTCGTTGTACCCTGTTAAATCAATCGACCATAAAGTAGTTGAATGACCCTTTCCTTCATCATCTGACTTTGTTTCTCTATAAAAAATTAAAACTCTACCATTAGGTGACCATGAGGGAGCTTCTTGATAGTAATTTTCAGTTAATAATCTTTCTCCTTTTCCATCAGTTCGCATAACTCCAATATAAAATTTACCTTTATGCAATTTCGTAAAAGCAATAAGATCTCCTCTCGGCGACCAAACTGGAGTACCATATAAACCTTTTCCAAAAGATATTCTTCGTACTTTAGATCCATCACTTTTCATTATATATATTTGTTGATACCCACTTCTATCAGAATTAAAAGTTACATATTTTCCATCTGGAGAATATGATGGAGATGTATCAATTGCAGGATGATTTGTAATTTTTTGTACAATTCGATTTTCTAAATCCATAGTATAAATATCTGAATTGCCATCTTTTGCAAAACTCATGATTATTTTTTTGCCATCTGGTGAAAATCTTGGTGCAAAAGTCATACCTGGAAAATCTCCAACAACCTCCTGTATACCAGTTTCAATATCTAAAAGATAAACTCTAGGTAAATTTTTAAAATAAGAAAGGTAAGTTACCATTTGATTAGTTGGATTAAATCTTGGTGTTAAAACTAGTTCATTGCCTAAAGTTAAATATTTTGTATCAAAACCATCTTGATCCATAATTGCTAATTTTTTAATTCTTTTTGTCTTCGGGCCTTCCTCAGCAACGTATATAATTCTTGTATCAAAATAACCTTTTTCTCCTGTAAGTCTTTCATATACTTTATCAGCAATTATATGACCAACTCTTCTCCAGTTTTTAGGAACAGTTGTAAAAGCCAAAGCAAGCATTTCTTTACCAGCTAAAACATCCCATAATCTAAACTCAACTCTAAGCTTATTATCATTTAATTCAACTTTACCTGTAATCAGTGCTTGAGCTTTTATTAAAGACCAATCTTCAAATCTAGGCTTTACATGAGATATTTCTGGTTCTTGTAAGAATGCATCTTTGTTTAAAGGATTAAAAAGACCAGTTGTTCTAAGATTATTTTCTACTATTAGAGAAATTTCAGAACCAAGATCTTTTATTTTAAGTTCTTTTTCTAAATCTGATTTTGTCTTATCATTTGATGAAATTGGAGATACTGCAATTGGTAATGGATTTAAATTTCCTCTTGTTATATCTACGGTAATTAAAGCAAATGATTTTACAGGAATTATAAATAGAATTATAAATAATAATAGTTTTTTCATAATTTTAACCCTCCAACATATCTCTTGCATCAAAATTTAATTGTAAATCTTTCCACCTCTCATATCCAGTTGTAGGTACTCTTAATGGCTGACATAATTGAATTGCTCTTAAAGCGCTTTCAGCTAATACTTTATAAAATCCCTGACCTGGTTTATTCATCCTCATATGGTCTAGAATTTCAGTTTTAATAACTGAACCATCAGGTTTTAATTTAAGTTTAATTCTCACAAGTAAATTTTCATTATATGGTAAACCTAAAGGTATACTCCAACAACCAAATATTTGTGCTTTTAGCGCATCCTCTTCACTTAATGTCAATCCTGAAATATCCATATTTTTATCTTGTGATTGAGTTGTTTTCATTGTTTTTTCGCTTGTTTCAGCAACCTGTTCTTTTGACTTGTCTATTAATGCTGCAATTTTATTAGTGTCAAATATCTCTTTTTTTTCAAACTCTGATACTTGTTTAACTTCATTATCAATTTTCTCTGGATTTTGTTTTTTGTCTTCAATCTTTTTTACTAATTCCGGTTTATCTTCTGGTAATGGTACGGCATCAGGCTTTTCTTTTTTAACTTTTTTTGGTGGAGCCTGTTCTGAAACTAGTTTTTCCTGTTCTTTCTTTACTTTATCTATGATTTTTTTAGCCTTTGGAGCAAACGGTATATTTGTTTTATCAGTAATTTGAATTAGTTCTACGGAAATTATTGGTGGAAGATCTATAGGTTTTTTGGCTAAAAAAGGTAAGCTTAAAGTTGCAATTATAATCACTCCAACATGTATGGCAGAAGAAAATATAATATCTTTGTACACTTCTGCTTATCTTTCTTTGTAAGGTTCAGAAATAAGAGCGACTTTAGTAAATCCAGAGCCAGATAACATTCCCATAATTTCTAAGACCCTTCCATAATTAATAGTTTTATCTCCCCTTACATATATTCTGGTATCTGTTCTATTTTTCGATACAGCTAATATTTTTGCAATTATTTTGTCATATTCAACTTTAGACTCCTGTATAAATATTTCACCTTTAGAATTAATTGTTAAAGTTAATGGTTCTTGTTCTTCTGGCAATGAGTCTGCTGAACTTTCGGGCAAATCAACTTGCACTCCTACAGTTAAAAGGGGCGCTGTAACCATAAAAATAATTAATAAAACTAGCATCACGTCAACAAATGGAGTCACATTTATCTCGCTCATTGGCTCTCTTGTATTGCTTCGCTTTAAATTAAATGCCATTTTAAATTATAGATATGAATCTTTTAGAAAAATTTTCTAACCT
>MDTG01219002.1_pt1 | contig 13322 bp, 28 predicted proteins | sample 811421 | NCBI WGS metagenome assembly MDTG01 (sample SAMN05326645, study PRJNA326480) | marine metagenome | isolation source: seawater | place: Pacific Ocean: South East | collected 2011 | reverse complement strand
ACTAAAGGGGAAAAAGAAATGTATATCAAAACACTGTGGAGGCATCTTAATGTTTACAAGGCAATTACCAAAATCTTTAATATCACAAGACAACCAAATACTGTTAGACAAAAACGAAGTAGAGGACTTAGAACATCTCAAAGTGGACATCCTAGCGAATCGTGGTTTATCGCAACTTATGGAGATAGATCAGACCGCACTAGAAGACTATCCGGAGTCGGACGAAAAAACTTCGGCTTTGCTATGCCGAGGGGATATCCTTGGGGTAACGCAGGCGGAGAGTCCAGCGATGAGGAGACTGTTTAGAGCCATACAACCAAAGTCAGTTTATGACTGTGTGTTCGCTACTGCACTGATAAGACCTGTAGCAATGAGCGGAAGAAAGACCGCTAGTATGTTTCACGATTGGAGTCGTGAACGCCAAACTGATACCATAGTATACGAGGACGATGCAATAGAAAGGATAAGTAGTATTATAGGAGTTGATTATTATGAAGCCGATATGTACCGTCGTGCGTTTGCTAAAAGAAACGAAGAAAAGATTACAGAATTTATTCAAAGAATGGGACGACACCCTAAACGAGAATCCGCTATTGAGTATTTGCAGTCACTATCCGGATTCGGTCTTTGTCGTGCCCACGCCGTCAACCTCGGACGACTCATCTGGGCACTCGCATACCAAAAAGCACACAACAAAGAAGAGTTCTGGAGAGCGTGTCTCAAACACTGCCAAGGCTCGTACAGACGTTGGGTACACAAAACTGAAGCGAAAAGAGTAGGCATTCAGCCTCGCACTAAATCAAAATCAGATACCATAGACGATCCTGTTTACCAATACAAAAAGTTTGGTTGGTGGAGCAGTGAAAAATTTTTACCAGGATTGTTTTGTAAAGGAACATATATGGACCACGTAGAGTTTGCAGGACTAGTTGCAAATGGTCGTGTGTTTAAAGGTAACAAAGGCAAGTACGTAACGTTTGTTACACTAGGTGTAGACAACGGACAATACATAGACGTTACAATTAAAAAGCCATTTGGTTATTCTGATTGTGATGTAATTTGGGGAACTGGTAAAGTAAGACACAACAATAATTCAGATTATGTAGAAGTTGATCAAGTAAAAGGTTATAAAATTGATCGATGGTTAAAATAAATTTGCAGTTGCTTCTTTAACAGATGCCGCAACAGATTGTTTCCATAACATCTTAGGTTCAGTATCAAGCACAGTAGTAGGACAATCAACAGTCAACCATTTGTGTGTAGGCGCCCAAGGATGTTGCCCACTCATTTCACCTTCTAGTTGTCCAGGTGCCCACGTACTCATTCCCAGTGTACAAATCCATTGTTTAGGACCTTTGCCTTCTTCAATTAGATTAAACAAGTCAACACTGCTGGTTACAGATATCTTGCTGTTTATAATATGTGAATTAGGCATTTGTATATCATTTGTGTGAACAAGATGTATTGCATTCTGTTCTACAGGACCACCCAAGTAACAATTAACATCACTGTCTGAATAGACAACAGCAACCTGTTCTAGAACACTTTTTAATTTTACTTTCTGCAAAGGTCTGTTAAGCATAACACCCCAAGCACCATGATTGTCATTGTGTTCTGCTATAAGGATAACACTTTGTTTGAAGAAGTCAGAATGACTTGCGGGTTGACTAATTAGCAGTTTGCTTTTGTAGTTCATACTAGTATTTACCTAGATTTCTACAGTGCAACTATCTGAACCTGTGTCTTTAAGTTTTTGTATCCATTCACCGTTTGAATCCATGATGCCGTTTGGACATTGTACAGGTACTTCTTCTTTCCCTGCCATGTCCAAACTGCTTCCACTAATGACAATTTTCATACCAAAACTTTTAGCAAACATTCTAAGATGATTTTCGTGCCACGTGTAATATATTTCATCCCAATCAGATGTATTACAGTTTACAGCAACAAACAATAGGTTAACACCCATCTTGGCATATTCAGTAACGTAATATGGATTGCCGTTGGGAGAAACTAACGGACTTGCCCATACGTCATTACAAATAAGCACACCTGCTCTGTGTTTATCGTCGACATCAAAAACCATAGGTGCCCAACCAGGAATGTAAGCAGTTGCTTCGCCACCTCCCTGCAGTGTAGTTGGTAACAGTCTTTTACTGTAAGCACCAATGTAGTTTGTTTTATAGACCCTGACTTGGTTGTAAGGAACTCCATCACCTTCGATCCAACCTGTGCCTAACAATAATCCCATGTCATAACCTTGGCAGGCATTTAGTAGTATGCCTTCCTGTTGTGATGTCCATACTGCATTATCATTGTTACAGGTATTGATCACAGGCGGTGCACAGTATCCACTCAATGCACCCTCTGGTGTAAGTAGCCAGTCGGTATCCTTTTCTTGCTCTATAACCTGCGTTAGATTGTTGCTGTTAGCAAGAGCATTTCTAGTAACCGGTGTCTGTATTGCTGTAATCTTGGTCATACATATATTTAAAATAATAAAAAAACACAGCAACAAGTCTGGTACTAAATACTATTAGACTTGACATTTCTTACTTTTGATTTGCCAGGCAGAAGGGATTTGAAATGGAAACTCTAGTTCACATTGTAGCAGTCCTTGTGCATATATCAACAGGACAAACCACAACACTTACAAATACAAATATGTATTTCAACAGTGTACCTGAATGTGTAAGTTACACTCAACAGAACACACAGATGATAGGCAACAGTTTGTATGTGTACCTTGAAAGCGAGTATGGTCCTAATCAACCATGGCGCATTGATGGATTGCTATGTGGCACACGTGAATGGATAGAACAAGAACTTGGACCAGCAACCGACGATCCACAACCTACAGAAGAATTCTTATCGACATAAATACTGCTTTAGTATGCCACGACGCAAAACTAAAACACACTCTATCACAGGGTCGTCCATGCCAGATGTAGAGTTGGTTGCAATAATGGACAAAGCATTAAAAGACAAATCACGTCACCGTCATGTAGTTAAGGTAGATAATCCTCGTTGGGATAAAGCCTACAAGACTCTGTGGGCGGATCATATTAACACGATCAGTCACTGGCGAAAACTTGAATACAAGTACAGTTCCGCCAGTGATACTTTTATATTTTACTATAAAGGTTAATACGTTCTATTTTGTGATTTGACTGAGATATGCCCCGCCACCCTGTCCTTGTTTGGACCGGCTTTGAATCTATATCCTGAAGTCCCAGTATCATTCGCAGATATCACAGTTTGACTATTCTGCAATATTCTTTCCTTACGTGCTTTCACACGAGCCTCACGATACTGTTTGTGTAAGAAGTCGAATCTGTTCATAACACCCTCCCTGGTTAAAGTTTAGGTGCGTTCCTTCGCATTATGCTACTTCCGTCCCGTAGGATGAACGTATTTGTATTTAGCATAGCAGGTATGTGTGATTTACAGGGCAGATAAAAGGATCAGGGTCACTATGCAGATCACTATGAATGTGTTACTGTTTAGCCAATCCATCTCTGCTCTTTCTGTAGGCACTGACACGGTTCCAATGTTCTATGGCCTGCTGTATGCCTTCTCTTTCTATGTCGTCCTGGCTACGGCGCAACTGTTCTTTCAATTGTTTGATCCGTTGACCTGGAGTCACCGATTTGTTTCTGTGTTTCATTTGCTTGGGGATCTATTGCTAGATCGTTTTACCGGCCTGTGGCTCTGAGCCAGTCTTTTCCTTTATAAATTGCCTGAACTCCTCCACATCTTCTTGGGGTATGCAGGCTATGTTACCATACGCACGAGGTTCAATTGACTGCATCTCTTCTGCGTATGATTGGCCACTCTGTATACACGATTCTGCAGAACCATAGTGCGGATCCGTGATTTCAAACCACGCACAACTTCCGTACATACAGGCGCTGACAAACAGCACAAACATCGTGTTCATACTAGTATTTACATTGCCAAAAACTGGTGTAAACCAACCAGTTTATTTTTTCAACAGTTCACAGGTCTCTGCGTCAGCACTGAGTGTTTCACCCTTTTTGTGCAACCACACGTAACTGTAAACTATACTGCCGTCATCTGACACGGAACACTTCTTGCCCAATTTGATTTCGGGTGGTGCTATGTGTCCACTGCAACCCACGAGCAAGAGAGCCGTCGCTAGTAATATAATCTGTTTCATCATGTTCTTTCTTGGATATTTGGCAATCAGTGTATGCCCACCGGCACACTTGCCAACGTTGTATTTAGCCTACAGTGTCGAGTGCGTGTGCTTGAATGATCCTTTTATATGCTAATCTGCTATGCAGTTGCGATTCATATCACTGAGTGTGTATCATCGTAAGTCTAGCACTCGTTAGTAGTATTTAGATGTTACTGTGATTTTGGTGCTGTAACGGTGCTTTTTTTGTCATTTTTGGCACAGTGATCAGGCGCAAATACGCAGGTTAAAGCACCCACTATGCCCTCAAAATTGGGTGGTCCTGTGACCTCTACGTCAGACTCTACAGGCTCTGCCTGCCCAGCGGTAGCGGTAGCGATTTTTTGCGGTGCACAACCCACAAGCAGTATGAGTACAAGTATTAGTATAATAAAGTATCCTTGCCAAATTCTTGAATCCATATCGTTAATTATCCACACCCAAATTTTGGTAATATACTCACTTTACAGATAAATATCCTGAGCATATACTAACTTGTAACAAAGGAACTTATGTTAGAAATAATAGTAAGCATATTTGGACTATTGGGTGCAGAAGCCAGTACAGTAACCGTGTACCAAGCGGGTAGCCTAGCATATAACGTAAACACGTGGGATGGCAGTTCAATATCAAGCACTGTGAAACGCATACACGAGCAGAACATTAAGCATGACATGGCGGGTATTAATCCTGATGTAGCATGGGAGTTTGAAGATAACAATCTGCCCGATATACGTGTTATATACAATCCACATAACTAACCCAAAAAATATACTGCAAAAAAAATTTTAATACACTACTTTGCTATACCCATGGTTAGTTATATACGCAGTTAAAAAGGTGTCTTAGACGTATTTTAAGCGTCATACAGCGGTGGTATAGCAGTGTGTGTACACTTGTAGGCATATTACACATAAGGGTCATATACACAGTATCTGAGGTGGTTATATAGTCCAAAATTTTCTGTGATCTTTTTTTAAAATATTGATTTTTCTCCTGCCTGGTGATTCTGCACCACCATGGTTTTATAATGCTAAACCCCTCGAAGTTTTTCCAAAAAAAAAACGACAATCTCCCGTCGAAGATTGCCGTTCCAAAACTCGTTTCAGTGAAAGAGAGTTTTGTCTCCTTTCAGTTGTTAGTCCAGCCTAGAGCCACTGTATATGCTTACATCTGGCAGGTACTTCTTTACTATACTAGCATAGGCTTCTGCACCCGCTTCTTTGATGTCCACATTCTGGACTCCAATGCCTGATGGATTCCACAATTGGTATCCACCTCCATAAGCCTTCTTAAAGCCTAGGGCCTTAAAAGACTTACCCAGTTTGGTGTTGCCCTTTACATACGCAGTGACCCATGCAAAGCCACATGGAAAGTCATCACCAATTCTATTGTACATATCAGTTGAAGCCTTTTGTGCCGCTTCAATTGCCTCGTTGTGTATTGCTACTGTTAACATACTCGCTCCTTAGTTAAAGTTAAACTCTAATTGTTCTTTTATATTACACTCAGTCTTGGGTTCTGTCAACACCTTTTTGGCATATAATTTGGGTGGATTAAACGCCCTGTGATTGTGTAAACTTGCTAGGCTCTTGCTTGATCTAATAATCATATCTTCACCTTTATCTTTCTACGAGTGTCGCCCTCTATGTTAAGCACACACTCTCCGGTTGTAAGGTTGTCCACGTTGCCCACAAACTTGCCTACCAAGTGTGCGAACTCAGGACGCTCAGAGTTGAAGCCGCCCACTATATAGCCTCGCTTCATGTACCAATTGCCGTTGGCGCCCTTACGGATCACCCTGTCCAAATACAGTGTGTCCCAGCCTTTGGGATCATACTCCTTTTGGCTCTTAACAAACTCTGACTCATAGTCAGCATCTGCTTGGAACTTGTCTACGATGTACTCGTAGTGAACATCGTTAGGCTCATCTTCAATGTAGCCAACCACCTGCTTGATCTCCGCAGGGTCTGTGCTTTCTACAATGTATGTAGAACCAGGCTTGTTCTTCCAATAGTATTCGCCTGTGAAACCGTTGTGAGCGGCATAGTTCTCTCTGCACATTGTTTGAATTACTGTAATCATTTTACCCTCTTTCTGTTTGCTCATATTATAATAATAGCATCTTTAGCCAATCTGTCAACCGGTTTTTTCACTATATATTTGGGCAAAAAAAGGGCCACTGTGCTAAACAGAACACAGTGACCCAGTTAACGCGGATGAACCCCATCGAGCGAGGGTAAAGAATTATGAGGCTCTCAACACAGTGGTCGCCGCGTAATCCCTCCAATTAGAAGGGAAACTCTTTGCCAGATCCGCACACTTGAGAACGGTTCTCAAACTCAGTTCTCTGAGCCTAGTTCTGTTCTCGTCGATGAACTCTACCACATCGTCTTTTCTTTCCTGTGGCATATCGTAGTCATCGAGCATACCTTCTCTGACAATCTGTTTGATACGAAGCATCTTCTCTCGCTCCGTGTCAATTGTTAGATCAACATAGTGACATCTGGATTCTAATGCTTCCAAATGATCCTTTAGTTTCTTGGATCTAACGTTTTCGAATTTGATGTTTGTGATAAAGATCGCTGAACCCTTGAACTCAAAACGATCTGGAATGCCTTCCGAACGCAGTAAACGTGAGTCAGTGTTCCAACTGATGTAACGTTTCTTACTAGTATCCAATGCGGCCTTAAGTATGTTCAACGATAGATCGTCAAGTAACACAGAGTCACAGTCATCAAACACAACCACGTTCTTTGGGTTGGAGTATTTGTACAATTTCGCATACAGTCCTATGGCACTCATAGCACCTTTGACCACTTCGAACTTACGGCTGTTACCACCAACATCATCAAAGATTGAATCCTTGTTCAGTTGTTCTTCAACGCCGTAACTCTTACCAACACCTGGAGGGCCTGATACGATCATTGCACGTACATTACCTTCCTTGGATGCTCTGGTCATTTCGTCCAGTATCTCAAAACGTTTGCCGATTCGGTCCATGACCTGCTCATCGGTTTCATTGTCTTTTGCAGTCTTCTTCAGTGCGTCCTTCTTGACGTCATCGAAGTTACTGTCAACGATCTCATAGTCCTGTGGACTTTCGATTCGAACACGTATACTTCTTTCTGGAAAGCCAGGCTGTGCCGCGCCATCCACTGTTACGTAGGCGCCGTTCTTGCCTTGCTTGAAGTGTTCAATCAAAGGAAACTTCATGCCTTCGACTGATTGGTCAGTACCTCTAATTTTGTAGGTTCCTGACTTGAATTGAATTAATGCTGTTTTCATTATTACCTCGCTTGTTTAGTTTATATTATTATAATAGCATCATTAAATAATTTGTCAACCGGAAATTAATTCCATTCTTCCCAGTTGTAGATTCCTTCAACACCTGTCTCGCCGTGTTCCTTCTCTTGCATCTCTTCCCAAGAGTCGATGTCTTCTTCTGGCGGCAGTGTGTCTTCATCCGGGTCAATGTTGTTAAGCAGTTCTTCTTCTGCGAACTCTGACCAGATGCCTTTTTCTTTTTTAGGATCCCACATTACGCAACCTCCTTCTTTTCAGGAATAGTATCGTCCAGCACATGATCTATCACTTCGTCAGTGTATTCTTCATCGTACTCAGGCACAACCGTTCCCATGTATTCTGTTTCGTGATCGCTATTGCTGAAGGCTTCGCAGTAGTGCACCTCTGTATGAGGACCTTCATTTACTAGAGAATTCGTAATCTGCGAATGATCTAATCCTCCCTGATCTAACCAAATGTCAAAGGGATCTTCTCCTTCTGCACACTTTACGAACTCTTCTGTTTTGACAGTGTAGGTATTTGAGATCTTGTAGACCTTCTTACCTTCATCATCTTTGTATAGACTAATTGTTTGCATTTTTACCTCGCTTTGTTTATATTATAATAATAGCATCTTTTAGGATTGTGTCAACCATTTTTTACCTCTCCATTTTCGTCCATTTCTAGCGACAAAATAGGATCATCTTCGTAGGGTTCCCAGGGCAGTCCTGCTATTTCGTAGAGGTTATACCACTGTTCTTCTATCTGCTTGTATTCTTCTACCAGTTCTTCTCTGCCCATCTTATGGAACCCCCTGAACCCACCTTCCAGTATGTAGGTGAGTGTGTCACTTGAGGGTTCGGTTTCTATCTGTTCTTTGATGGTAGCATATTCAACCTGTATGCATCGTTCTGCCATTACATAGTGCGACAGATTCAATGCACGACTGTCTTCGTAGAAGGTCTCCTCTGCATCTTGATCGTTTAGATTAGATGGCAGTGTGCCTAGTGGATCAAACTTCTCATATGGTATCATGTGCTTACCTTTCTGCCGATCTCATGTTCGGCGATCTCTTTGCTGACCTTGTATTTCTTTTCGTTCTCATCTTCCCAGTTCAGTCTAACCATCACTTCGTCCAGTGCTGTTTTAGACCCTGCCTTTGCTTCAAGCAACTTATCAAGGACCTGTCTCTTTGTCCAATAGCCTCCGCCATTGTCCTTGTTCATTGCTCTTAGAACACTATCAGGACACCTGTCATAATAATCTAATGATGATCTAAAGTCGTCTAGTCTCCAATAGATACTAGCGAAACAGGTGTTAAGATATTTGTCTTCTTTCAAGAAGTAGGTGTTGTCACCATCTTTCCTTCTGACAGCATATATCTCTATCGTGTCCACAGGCGATACTATCTGTTCTATCTTAAGTCCTTTTGCCCATGGACATTGTTGTTGGATTTGATTTCTTATCGATTGACTAGCAGGTTTCATTCACAGCCTCCTTGTCTACGATAAACCTTTCGGTATCCGTCTTTTGTTCTTCTTCCCATTCCCTTACGGAATCGCTGATGTTGAAGCATTCGTTGATATCGTAGATCAAACCTTCATTAGGGTCTTCCATCTGATCTGCGTTGTATTCACTTGGATTAAAGCAGTCATCATTACCATCTTCATACAAGCCTGCAAAGTCACAGCCACCTTCATAGTAGTATGACCTAATGCTACAATCATCATTCTCTGATAGGAAGTGATCGTAAACTCCTGTCGGCGGTGACCATGCACTATCAAACCAACCTTCGATAATACCGTCATCACCTTCTTCTCTGTATTCGAGATTCTCAGCATCGACATCCCACTTGGTCATCCAGTTGTTCGTGCACCAACCATACCAATCATCATGACCGTACTTCTTTACAAGTTCTGGTCTAGCAGATCCATCTGCAGGATACTTGTCAGTGTCAGTCAACTCTGTAGGCATTGGATACATAACATTCAATACCTCGTTTTTATCTTTGAACTCCTTGTAGAGACCTTCCACCTTTGCTTTAGGTCCTACCAACTTGAATGTGTTGTTGCACCAATTAGGCATCGTGGTCCTCCACTTCTCTTCCTTTTGCAAAGTCCGACAAGTCAGCCGCCAATGCCGCCGCCTGTGCTCTTGTTAATTGTATAGAATCGAAAAAGTTATCAGCAGGACCTCTGTCCTCTTTGTGATCTCTTTCCATTGTTATCTGCACACAAGAACCGTTTCTATCCCCACCCCAAAATCTAGTAAGGGAAACCTTTTGTGCGTGTGATCTTAAGTTTGTTGACATATATACCTCGCTTTTTAATTGTTTATAGTATTACTATAACACGGTATTACCGGTTTGTCAACCTGTTTTTATGCTCGGCCCATTGTTTTTCTGCCTTAGATATCTGGTATTGTTTGCCAATATTTTCAACAGATTTGATGCCTATGATCTCTATTTCTTTGGAAAAATCCGTGTTCTGGATTGTGTTGTTGATGTTGTTTATTTGGATTAATCGCTTGATTATCTCCAATGGCTCTAGTGCTAGAGCGGAAGTTGGGGTAAGGGCGATGACGATCACCGCCCCTACGATTAGGGATTTAAGATGCTTGAGCAACTGGCTCAGCCTCTACCTTTGGTGTGCTAAGATCAACACCATACTTATTCGCCGCCTTTTCTAAAGCGCCTTTCGTAGATGCTACATCAGAAGCGAATCCGATTGAAGACAAATGCTTCACAGCATCACCTTTCAACATCGCTTCTGGAAGTTCTTTGATATTAACGTCTGTGTGACCGTTCTTATCAAGGACCTTGATCCTCATTATATCGTTGGCAAATCTAATCTTAGTTTTACCATTCAGGGTTGAGATCCCTGCGAACTTGTAAGTTTTAGTTGTCATTATATACCTTTCCTATTTGTATTTTTAACATATTACTCGTTTATATTAACACGGAAAAACCATTCTGTCAACCAAAAAGATTGTCCAAAATGATTAATCTATGACTTCTTGTCCGGGTACTATGACGTCGCTTTGGGGTAGGTCTGTGGCCTTCTGCAACTTGCCTAATGACTTGTAATCAACCAATGGTGAGTTTGCCTCTTTGGCTGAGTTACCAAACTTTGGAATAGGTTTGGTTGCGTTGGATAATTTTGGATTGCCATATATCGATTGGAAGTCCTTAATCTCCTTCATTGCCTGTTTCAGTTCATCAGCCGATGTCACCTTACGGTGTTCGAACTCACATTCCAAAGAACCATCTTTCAGTTTGGTTCCGCTTATAGGAATCTGAATGTACTGATGTTGAAACTCAGTTGCATACTCGTCCTTACCTTTTTTCCTTGCGAAAGTATAGACATTCGCACTAGGGTCCATTGTCACTGTTGTATCATCACTCATCTAGTTCTCTCCAAAGTATATAGGCAAAGCCTAGACTGCCAACACCAAGTGTCAACTTCAAGTCGTCCCAATTACCCGGGTCTTCCCACGGCAATGTTGCCGTATCGTAGATCAACCAGATACCTAGGGTGGCTAAACCTAAAATTATAATAGTATTTAACCACCCGGGCATCTATGCTACAATGCTTTCGATCCAGGCCTGAGGAACTACTCTTCCTACGTCTTTGCCGCCTAGATATTTGTTAATGTGTTTTGAAGTTGTCACGGAGAACTTCTCATCTGTTCTGAACGCACCCTGATCATCATAACCTGCTACAGGTGTCTTGTATGAAAACAAGATGCTCTTGCCGTTTACTTCTACTTCGTTCATATTAGAACCAACTGGATTTAGTTTCATATCTTTACCTCTCTTGTGTTGATAACATTATAATAGCACCAGTCACGAATAATGTCAACCCTATAAATGATATCATAATCATTTCGGATATCGTGTTGGCGTTCTCCATACAGTGGCCGTCACAGTCTCCTGCGGACCCTGCCATTGCGATGAGTCCTGCCATTAGCAGGAACCCACCCATAAGTTGTTTTAATACCTTCATTATGCCGCCACCTTTCTCTTAAGGTGTGCACCTGGAACTCTCCAAGTACCCATCGCTGTCTCAACGATAACGTATTTGATGTTGACCTTCTTCACTGTGCCACCAACAGGTAGACCTTTGTGAATAAACTCAACCGCATCACCTCTGCTTAGGCTCTGTGCCTGTTGGGTGTGCAATTGGTTACGTCTGTCCTTTACGGCAGAAATAACTCTGTTCAATCCTTCTGAGTCCATTGTGTAGATCTCATTTACGATTTGCATTACTTTTGACATATATTGTACCTCGCTTTTGTTAGTTTATATATTAATAATAACACCGGTTTTACCATTTGTCAACCATTAATTTGTCTAATGATTATGCGAATAAAGGAACTTTCCTAGGTAGTCAGGCTTTCTATTTCTGGCCTTTTTGTGCCCTAGATAGTTCGCTCCTTCGTTTACAACCACAGGCTGTCCATTGCCTCTGTCGCAGACCCAACCGTGGGGGCCTTGAAACTTGGCTTTGGCTGTGTGTGTTTGACCCTGTGGATTCTCGTACCACACCTTGTCGCCTGTTTGAATCTCGTCGAACAATTCATCTTCCCACATTATGCCGCCTCCTTTGCTACGTCCACAACCGGATCCCAGTCAATGCCGTTGTCACTCACGTGCCACTGTCCCTTCATATGAATGTAAAGGTATTCTAATCCTGCAAAGTTCTCAACGCCTGAGATTCTTGTGCATAAGGGTGAACCGTAATCGTCTACGCAATCATGGTGCTTAGGTTTAGTGTCTTCCCACTTCTCACCTCTGTTGTGTGAGCCTTCCATCTGTTGTGCAGGATAGTCACCGTAGTATACAACACCGTCTTCGTGCATACACGAACTCATGTCGCCACCGTTAACTAATTTCTTCGCGTCTTCTAGTGTAGGGAAATGTTTCACTAGGTGCATTCCTAAGCCTTCCGGATAACCGTCCCAGTGATGATATGATGATACAACGTCCCAATCGCTGTATGCTATTCTACTTCTTGTTGCCATTTATATACCTCGCTTTTTAAGTTTATAATTTATAGTAACAGACAAAACCGGTTTTGTCAACCCCTAATTTATGTTTATTATATTAAAGGCATACAGGGTAAGGAACACGGAACCCGCAAATCCAAACTCCACCGCGATGCTTTTACAGTAAATTATTTTCTCGATTATTTTTTTCATTTTTGTATATTATAGCAGGTTTTTCCGGATTTGTCAAGTACTATTTTAAAAAAAAGACAGTGTTGCAATTAGCAACACTGCCCCCGCGTTTGTACTACGCCGCGTCCTGTTTGTATGCTATGTTTAACTTTTGCAATACTTCCTCACCTAATTCAAAAGCGTCATAACTTGCACGTCCAACGTCCTGCATACCCCACTCACTAGTTCCTACGTCCGCAACACTTTTTTCACTAAAGCCATTTTCTTTTAAAATGCTTTGTAGTGTTTCCGTAAACTGCCCGTCCCAATAAAACGCACTCATTGTTTCCGTGTTGTAGTTTTTGTCGTGTATGTTACGCATTAACAACATACTGTTCCCGTCTTCGTAGTTGCTGTCATCCTGTGCTTCCCAGTTAACTGCTAAATCCCCGCAATACAACTCACCATTTATTTCGTCTACACTAATGTATTGTGTAATGCTTTCAATTTTAGCATTGTTTATAGTGTAGCCTTTACCTTTTAAGTTAATAAAAAGTTGTGCTTCGTTGTCTGCTGTTTTTGTAATTACGTTTTGCATTTGTAGTACCTCGCTTTTGTTAATGTTTATATTATTAATATAGCACAATTTTCCAATTTGTCAACAACTTTTTTAAATTATTTT
>MDTG01191076.1_pt1 | contig 13322 bp, 11 predicted proteins | sample 811421 | NCBI WGS metagenome assembly MDTG01 (sample SAMN05326645, study PRJNA326480) | marine metagenome | isolation source: seawater | place: Pacific Ocean: South East | collected 2011 | reverse complement strand
GCGATATTAGTATTTATTAAAAGGAGAATTTATGGCTTTAGACTTTAATCAAAGATCTTTTACTAAAACAGTAGATCAAGCGGCAATAGATGAAGGCTTGCGAGCTTATATGCTTAAGGTCTACAACTACATGTCTATAGGATTATTACTTACTGGTTTCATTGCATATTTTTTTGGAAAAGCTTCAATCGTTACTAATGATATGGGCCAAATAGTTGGAGTTACTCAAATAGGCGCATTGCTTTTTGGTTCACCAATCAAATGGTTAATTATGTTAGCACCTCTTGGTTTTGTATTTTATTTAAGTGCAAGAATTCAGAAAATGTCTGTATCATCAGCTCAAATTACATTTTGGTTATTTGCAAGTATAATGGGACTGTCATTAGCATCAGTATTTATAGAGTTCACACAAACATCTATAGCAAGGGTATTCTTCATTACAGCAGGAACATTTGGAGCAATGAGTATATACGGATATACCACAAAAAGAGATCTTACAAAAATTGGTGGTTTTTTATTTATGGGTTTAATTGGTATTATTATAGCTAGTGTAGTAAATATTTTTGTTGGATCATCAGCGCTACAATTTGCTATCTCGATTATTGGTGTACTAGTTTTTGTAGGACTTACTGCTTATGATACACAAAATATTAAGAATATGTATTATGGTGGCGATAGTGAAGAGATTGGCTCAAAAAAAGCTCTAATGGGAGCGCTTAAACTCTATCTAGATTTCATAAACCTTTTTATACTTTTACTTCAATTGTTTGGTCAAAGAAGATAAAATTTACAATAAATATTTACTAAGCCCAGTCTTTCTTTAGACTGGGCTTTTTATTTGAATTATGGACTATACGAAAAGTATTAATGCAGCGCTCAGAGAATTCTCAATAGGTAAAAAAGACGTAGCTTATAAAAAATTAAAAAAAATTTTTAATAACAACAAAGATAATGATCTTTTGAGATTTAATTTAGCAGTTATTGAGCAGTCTTTAAATTTAAATAAAAACGCAATAGAAAATTATAGATATTTGATGGAAAAAACTAATAACTATAAGGCTATGATTAATCTGTATCTCTTAAATATAAAAGAAGAAAATTACACAGAAGCATTAGAAATAATTAACAGATTAATATTTTCTTACGATGAGATAAATACAATTATAAAAGATAAAGCATTTATTTTATTAAAATTAAAAAAATATGATGAGTCAATTAATATTTGTAAAAATTATTTTAAGAAAACAAAGGATATTAATTTTTTAAATATACTCGGCCTTAATTATTTTGAGAAAAAATTATTTAAGAAATCTGAAGAAGTTTTTAAGAGGGCTTTAGAAGTTGAAGGGGATAATCCATTTATATTAAATTCATTAGGTAGAATTTACCACGAAAAAAGAGACTCAAAAAATGCCAAAAAATATCTCGAAAGAGCTTTTGAAATAAGAGATGATTCGTTTGAAATAATTAATAATTTGGCTGGTTTTTATAGAGAAGAAGGCAACTACAAACAGTCTATAGATCTTTATCTTAGAGCATTAAGAGTGAATCCGAATAATTCTACAATTATAAATAATTTAGCAAAAGCATACTTTGATACAGGGAAGCTTAATACAGCTGAAGAATATTGTAAAAAAGCTCTAAATATAAATGAAAATGATGGAAATATTAAAAAGATATTGTCTCTAATTTATCTAAGAAAACAAAATTATAAAGATGGGTGGTATTATTTTGATGGAAGACTTAATTTATCTGATTTTGTTGAAAGGAATACTTCAATAAATCTTATAAGAAAAAAACTTTTTCATAAAAAAAGGTTAGATAGGGACATGAAGCTTTTGGTACTAAGAGAGCAAGGAGTTGGTGATGAAATATTATATGGCACAATGTATCGTGATTTATTAGATTCTTGTGAAAATGTTACTATAGAGTGTGATCAAAGATTAAAAAATATTTTTGTTAACTCAATGCCTAAATATAAAAAATCGTTCGTAAATGAAGGAGAAATTTCTCTTAAACAAAATTTGATTAATCGTTATGATTTTGCATTGTATGCTGGGAGTTTAGGGAAATTTTTTAGAAACAAAATTGAAGATTTCAATAATGATCCATTTTTGTCTGCTGACAAAAATCTTATTATCAAAATAAAAAAACATTTAAGAGATTTAGAAGGAAAAATAAATATAGGTTTATCTTGGAAAAGTTTTAAAAATAGATATGCAAGTGAAAAATCATTAGTTCTAGAAGATTTAAAAGAAATATTATCAACAAAAAATTGTAATTTTATCAATCTACAATATGGAGAGGTTGAAGATGAGATAAAAAAATTTAATATAGAATTTAGTAAAAATATTTTTACTATTAAAGATATAGATTTGTTTAATGACTTTGACGGTTTAGCAGCACTTTTAAAAAACTTAGATCTATTTATAACAGTTAGTAATAGTACTGCTCATTTAGCAGGTGCTTTAGGAGTAAAAACACTATTAATTAAACCTAAGGATCATGCTATCTTTCACTATTGGAACCAGCCTGGGAACACAACCCCCTGGTACAAAACTATTACATTTTTAGAAAAATCTGATATTTTGAGCGGAAAAGATATATTAAATAAATATCTAAGTATTTAATTTAAACTTTTTTGAAAGATATTCATCTCTTTCTTGGTTCCATTCACTTGCAAATTCAACATCTTGCCATTCTGAAAACCAAGGCCCACCTCTTGTAAAATGAACTGCAAATGGTTCTGAATTATTATGATTTGAGGTCCAACCTTCTAGCCAATTCCATCTTTCATCTAAAGACCCAATTTCTTCATCTTTACACCATTTGAATTGATGTAGGAAAGCCCCTGACTCCTTATTAACTGTTTCAACAGAAAGTTTTTTTGTACTGGGATGTGAACAATTAAAAATTATAAAACTTGACCAATTTTTTCTAGGATAGATTGTTTGTTTTTGACCATCCATTTTGTGTTTTTCTTTTGGAGTATAATCATGTTGAACACAATATACAGCTTTGTTATCATCAAGATTTTTAACAAGATTAGCAACATCGCCTAAAAAAATAAAGTCACAATCACAAAAGACCGCCCAACCATTGTATTCCATAAGTTTAGGAACTAGAAACCTTGAATAAGTAAATTGTGTAGAAGCCAGAGGATCAATTGTTCTAGTATATAAATTCTTTGCAATTAATTCATCAAGTTTAAGCGACTTTACGTTTACATCAATTGTAGCTCTTTTTATTAATGAATATTTACAAACCCTATATGCGATGTCCTCTTTAGAATCATATCCTATAAAAAAATTAACAACCATTTAATTACTATTCATATTTATCATTTTTACGGTGTTTACAACAAGAGAATTAAAGTGGCCTGATTCAGATAAACTGTTCCATTCCTGTTGTGTTTGATTGGTAATTTTACAAATCCAATTATTAACTGATAGTGAATTTTCAGATCTTAAAATCCAAGAATCACTTTTTTGTTTATCATTATGCTCACCAAGCTCGATATCGGCCATAAAAAGACATATTTCTTGTGAGGGATTGGACCCTATTAAACCTTGTATATTTGTTCTGGCACTATTCCAATCCTGTTTTTTAATCGCAAAAAATATTAATAATTTCTTTGACTCATTGTTATTACTATTATTTTTTATTATTTGGTTTATGAAAGCTAAATCATCTAATTTGTTATCCAGAATTATTTTTGTTATTATTTTTCTTGTGAGGTAATTTGGTGCCTGAGCCCAATATTTTTTAATTATTTTTTTTAATAATGATATATTGTTCGACTTTGCAACTAACTCCAAATGTAATTTAATGAATGGAGGAAAATTTTTTTTCAGCTCAATTGCTTTTATAATATTACTAATTGAATCCTTTAAATTACTATTAAATTTTATTTGAGCTATCTCATAAAATCCTATTGAGGTATTTTCTTGATAAGTTTTTTTAGATATTGTTTTCTTTGAATAAGCTTTTTCAGATATAAAAATAAGTTGTTTCCAATTCTTAGTTTTTGCAGCAATGTAAACTAGAGTTTCATATAACTTTTCTATATTAGGGTTTAAACCAAATAATTTTTCACCATATAAAAAGGCATGATGGTAATCTTGATTTTTTAGATTCTGTTCCATTAATCCTCTATAACCTAATATTTCTGTTTTTTTAGACTTAGTCATAGTCTCATAAACTTCTGAAAGTTGATCATATTTTTTTTCTATTTTGTAAACTTCTGATTTTAGTAATAGTGATAACGATGGATTGTTTTTTAAGTAGGAATTCATTTTTTTATAAGATCGTATTGCACTACGGTTATCTTTATTAGAAATTGCTATCATAGCTTCAATGAAATGAGAGTAGCCCTTTTCCAATTTGTTATATTTATTTTTCAAAAAATAATTGTTTAAATACAACCTGGATTTAAAAAATAAATAAAATGAAAGATATAAAAAAAATAATAAAAAAATAACAACTGTTGCTAAAATATTTGAAGTAAATGAATATTTAAAGTTACCTATATCTAATGAAATAATAAATGGATTAGTAAAAATTAAAGAGAGTATTAAAATTAATAATATTAGTTGTGTAGAAAATATAATTAATTTATACATTATTTAATCTCATACAATTCTTTTTTAAAATTTAGATATTTTTCTATTTCTAATGTAGAAGATTTGAAAATATTATTATAGTCTTCAATTGTTTCTAGTTTTTTTAGAGCATTTTCCATATTTTTTATTTCAATTTCTTTTTTAATTTCTTTAATAGTTAAAATTAAATCATTAGTTATATTGTTTTCTGAAGTTGGAGAAATTTCTAAGTAAGGCAAAATAACTTTATTAAAAAAGGAGTCTGGGTTTTTTGTAATTTTATTCTTTAAATATAAATTAACCTCATTGTCAAAAGTATTCTTGAGATAATTAAAACCCTTAAATTTTTTATTAGAAAGTATTAAAAGTTTTTCAATGTTTTTTATTTTATTTTGATCAATAATATTACTTAAATATTTAATCTCATCACTAAACACAACGTTATTCTCATACTTTATTAAAATTAAGTCGATGATTTCAATAATATTTTTCTTAGAATTACTTTTAATGGCTTTATTGTTATCAAATAATTTTGCAGAATTATTCTTTTTAAGACTTTGAATATCTTGTGATAAAATATTTAAATTTTCATTTAAAAATTTAATTTCTTTATAAATATTTGCAATGTCTTTATTTTCAATTTCTATATCTTTAAAATTTTTGTTTATATTATTTAAGCTTGTTTCATTAATTTTAATTCTTTCCAGAATTTCAGAAATTAACACCGTGTTTTTACTTATGTTATTTTGTAATTCTACCTCATTATTAGTACTTTTTTGAGATATATTTTGTTGTTTTTGATAATTAATGAAAAGAATATAAAGAGCCCCAAAAAGACAGGCTAATAAACTAATACTTAATGCTAATTTAGAGAATATATAAAATTTCTGAAAAAAATTTTTCATAAGTTTTTTTATCATTATTAGATTGTTGTTTCACAGAAGAAAATATTGTACGGGGTATTATGCTCGTTTTTGCTTGCGAAACTTCATGCGATGAAACCTCAATTTGTTTAATGGAGGATAACAAAATCCTAAAACATGTTATCTTTTCACAAGAAATCCATAAAAAATATGGTGGAGTTGTGCCAGAACTTGCTTCTCGAGCTCATTTGGAGAAATTACAAGAAATTACTATGGGTTTATTTAAAAAATCTAATGTGGACCCAAGCAAAATTGATATATTCTGTGCGACCTGTGGTCCTGGGCTAATAGGCAGTTTATTAATTGGGTCAACTTTTACAAAATCTTTATCAATAGGCTATAATAAACCATTTATACCAATCAATCATCTGGAGGGGCATATTCTGTCAACTAGTTTTAATAACTCAATAAGCTATCCTCATCTTGTTTTGCTAGTAACTGGAGGTCATACTCAAATATACTTAATGAAGAATACCAGTAATATCAAACTACTTGGGGAAAGTGTTGATGATGCATTAGGCGAAGCATTTGACAAAACAGCAAAATTACTTGGTTTTAATTATCCAGGTGGTGCATCTATCGAAAAAATGGCAGTAGAAGGTGATGAAAACTCATTTGAAATACCAAAGCCTTTTTTTAATGAGAAAAATTTCAACTTTTCGTTTTCTGGAATTAAAACACATATAAATCTTTTAGTAAAAAAATATGGTTTAAACCAAAAATTTATTAGAGATATTTGCGCTTCTTTTCAAAAAACAATAACAAAAATAATAATTAAGAAACTAACTACTGGTATTAAAATACTTGATGATCAAGGAATTAAGATTAAATCAATTTCTTGCGTAGGTGGAGTTGCGAATAATATGTATTTAAAAAAAAATCTAGAAAAAATATTTTATAAAGAGAATATACAAGTTTATTATCCTGTAAAAGAAATGATGAGTGATAATGCTGCTATGATTGCCTGGGCGTGTAAAATAAATTATGATCATGAAAGTAATAATATTTTATTCAAACCTGATCCTAGATTAAAAATTAAAGAACTAATTTAAATAATGTCAAAAAATAAAATACAATTTTGGCTACTAAAATCTGAACCTCATACATGGTCATGGGAAAATCAGGTTAAAGAGGGGCCATCAATGTGGGACGGTGTTCGTAACTATCAAGCAAGAAATAATTTAAAAAAAATGAAAAAAAATGACTTATGTTTTTTCTATCATTCTGTAACTGAAAAATCTGTTATAGGTATAGTAAAAGTAGTTAAAGAATATTATTTAGACCCAACAGATGTAACTGGTAAATTTGTGGTCGTCGATGTAAAAGCGATGACAAAACTTGATAACCCAGTGTCATTAGATCAAATTAAAAATAATAAAAGAATTAAAGATATCCCTCTTATCAAACAAAGTAGATTGTCGGTAATGCCGTTGAAAAAAATTGAGTGGGATGAAATAATAAAATTATCAAAAAAAATTTTTTAAATGAACGGTTTAATTTAAATTATAGATAAAGTTATATTAAGTATAGTTTCATATGAATAAAGAAATATTTTGGATCGCATCTTTTCCGAAAAGTGGAAATACGCTTGTCAGAAGTATTATTTCGTCATTATTTTTTTTCTGATGATGGAAATTTTACTTTTAATAAACTTGCTAATATTGATCAATTTGAAAGAACAGATCGAATTGAAAGAAACAAAAAGATTTTTGGTAATGATATAAATAATTTAAATAATACACCAATATTGTACAAATATCTCTCTGAGCTACAAACTAAGAAAGCTCTTGGTTTAAAAGAAGATTTTATGTTTCTTAAAACGCATTGTGGGCTTTTTGAAATCGGTGGAAAACCATTTACAAGTAAAAATCATACAAGAGGTATAATATATATAATTAGGGACCCTAGAGATGTCTGTATATCCTGGAGTAAACATCTTAATATTTCCTTAGATAAAAGTATAGAAAACATGATGAATGAATTTGCAGTTTTGCCTTGGACTGAACCTAATCCAAAAAAAAATATTTTTAACGAAAGGAATAGACCAAGATCTTATTATAGCAGCTGGGAAAATCACGTGTTATCCTGGACTTTAAATGATTGGGGTATACCAATTAAGATTATTAAGTTTGAAGATCTAGTTTATGATAAAATTAATATTATAAAAGATATTGTTCTTTTTTTTGAGAAAAATTTTCAATTTAAATTTAAGAATATAGATGAAAAAATTGATAATATTTTTTATTCTACTAATTTTGAAAAATTAAAAGCCGATGAATTAAAAGGGGGCTTCTTTGAAAGTACTGGAAATTCAAATTTTTTTTCAGTGGGTAAAAAAAATCAGTGGAAAAATAAACTTAATAATGAACAAATTATGAAAATTGAGAAAAAGTTTAAAAAAGTTATGAAAAAATTTAATTATAAATTAGCAGTTGAAATTTCTTAAATTAACAACTAATCTTAGTGTAATGAAAATTAGAAGTGAATGGATTGAAAACAGTAAAGTAGATAAAGATAAATATTTATTGATGTATAATGAATCAATAAATGATGGAGATAATTTTTGGAAAAAACAGGCTAATAGAATAGATTGGAATGAAAAATTTACTAAGATAAAAAATGTAAAATATTCTTCAGATGATGTTAGTATAAAATGGTTTGAAGATGGAAAATTAAATGTTTCATATAACTGCATTGATAGATATGCAGATAAAAATCCAGACAGGATTGCTATAATATGGGAAGGTGATAATCCTAATGATACGAAAGAAATTACTTACAAAGAACTTCTAGATAATGTTAGCAAAGTTTCAAATGTTCTAAAAAAACTTGGTGTTAAAAAAGGTGATAGAGTAACAATTTATCTTACAATGATACCTGAATTGGCTTACACTATGTTAGCTTGTGCAAGAATTGGTGCAGTTCACTCAATAATTTTTGGTGGGTTTTCTGCAGAATCTATTGCTGGTAGGATCCAAGATTGTAAATCAGAATTTGTGATCACTGCTGATGAAGGGGTTCGAGGGGGTAAAAAGATACCCCTTAAAGAAACAACTGATAAAGCATTACAAAAATGTCCTGATGTAAAAAAATGTTTAGTTGTAAAACGTACAGGAAGTAAAATTAATTTAGTTAAAAATAGAGATTATTATTTAGATGAATTATTAAAAAATGTGGACGATTTTTGTAAGCCTGAAATTATGAGTTCAGAAGATCCATTATTTATTTTGTATACATCTGGTTCAACAGGTAAGCCAAAGGGTGTAATGCATACATCAGGTGGATATCTTGTTTATGCTTCGATGACTCACGAATATATTTTTAACTATAATTTTGGAGATATCTATTGGTGTACCGCTGATATCGGTTGGATTACTGGTCATAGCTATATTATATATGGTCCACTTTCCAATGGAGCTACGACGATTATGTTTGAAGGAGTTCCTAATTACCCAGATTTCTCAAGATTTTGGCAGATAGTTGATAAGCATAAGGTAAATATTTTTTATACTGCTCCTACTGCTATAAGGGCTTTAATGAGAGAAGGAAATGATCACGTAAAAAAAACGAAAAGAACATCTTTAAAATTGTTGGGAACAGTTGGTGAACCAATTAATCCTGAAGCTTGGAAATGGTATTTTGAAATTCCTGGGAATTCTAATTGTCCTATCGTCGATACATGGTGGCAAACAGAGACTGGCGGTATATTAATATCTCCACAAACGGGTGCTATAGAACTAAAACCAGGATCAGCATCAAAACCTTTTTTTGGAATAGAGCCTTGTATAGTAGATAAAGATGGTAAAGAGCTGGAAGGGGAGTGTGAAGGAATGTTGTGCCTTAAAAGGTCTTGGCCAGGTCAAATGCGAACTGTATATGGTGATCATAAAAGATTTATCAAAACTTATTTTTCTCAATTTGACGGTAAATATTTTACAGGTGATGGATGTAAAAGAGACTCAGATGGATACTATTGGATTACAGGAAGAGTGGATGATGTTATTATAGTATCTGGACATAACTTGGGTACTGCTGAAATTGAAAGCGCATTTGTTAGTCATCCAAAAGTTGCCGAGGCGGCAGTAGTTGGATATCCACATGAAGTTAAAGGTAATGGTTTGTATTGTTATGTATCATTGAATGTTGGTGAACAGTCATCAGAATCCTTAATTACAGAATTAAAAGAAAATATTCGTGAAAAAATTGGTCCAATAGCCACTCCAGATTATATACATATTACTTCTGGTTTACCAAAAACACGTTCAGGAAAAATAATGAGAAGGATACTTAGAAAAATTGCCAGTAATGATTTTGAAAACTTAGGTGATACAACAACTCTTGCAGACCCTTCAGTTGTTAATGATTTAATAGAGAATAGACAAAATAGGTAGTTATCTGGGCTCCCAATGTTTTAGGCATCTTGGTTCGTATATATTTGCAGCACCGACTTGAGTTCTTTCTCCGCCCTCTGTTTTTCTATAAGTTTTTGTAGCTTCAATACCACAAACATTACAAAATCCATAAATTTTGAGAATTTTATCTGATAATCCTAGAAGCATGGATGAAGTCTCCCAAGGTTTTCCTCTTGAATCTTGATCTAAGCCAGCGCATACTACATCAATACCTTTGTTCAGTATCATCTCTACATTCTTAAGAGTATTATCTGTGTCCATAAATTGAATTTCATCAAGAAACACAACATCTACCAAGTCTTTTCTAAAATTAAAATCAGATAATGTTTTTTTCCAATCAACCATTGAATAACAATCATGACTTAAATCATTGTGAGTAATTATTTTCTGGTTAGAATATCTATTATCTATACTTGGCTTAATCACAATAATTTTTTTGTTCTGATGTTTGGCCCAAAGAATTCTTTTTAATAATTCACTGGTTTTACCAGCAAACATGGCGCCAACTATTGTTTCTAGATTTCCTCTCATTAAAGTAAATAAAATTAAAATAATGTATATTACATTTAAATAAAAAAGTAATTAATAAGATTAAAATTATTGTTATGAATAAAGGAATTATCTTAAGAAGAAAAATCCATAATGTTTTAATAGACATACATAGATCAAGTAAGACTATTAATCACGTATATTCTAAATATAACATAGAAACATTGCCAGAAAGAGATAGGGCTTTTGTATATACAATATGTTTAAATTCTATGAGATATTATTATCACTGTAGAAATATATTAAATCTATACACTTCAAAAGAGCCAAAATTAAATGAAAGAATTCTAATTTGTTGTGCAATTACACAATTAATATTTTTAGATTTTAAAGAATATGCTGTCATAAATAGTACCGTTGAAATAGCAAAACATCTAAAAAAGTCGCATGGATTTGTGAATGCTATATTACAAAAAATAAAGGCAGATAAAATTAAGTTAAAAAAAATAGATATCGAATTTAATCACTTTCCAACATGGTTTAAAAGAGTTAGCGCTGATTTAACAAATAATCAAAAGAAGATTTTCTTAAAAAATTTTTTTAATGAACCTGACTTACATTTAGTCTTTAAAAGTGAAGATCATTTATCGCTATTTGAAAAAGATATTTTTAAAACATCTAATAAATCAGGTTTTCTTATTAAAAAATGTAAAGTAACTGATATTCCTTCATATAAAAAAGGTCATTGGTGGGTTCAAGACTTTTCATCTTCCTTTCCATTAAACAATATTGAAGAAACTATGATTAATAAATCAAATATTGATTTGTGTGCTGCACCTGGGGGTAAATCATTTCAAATTTTATCATCAAAAAAAAATTTGGTACTTAATGACATAAGTAAATATAGATTGGAAAGACTTAATGAAAATTTAAAACGTCTAAAGTTGAATGCTAAAATTATGAATGAAGATGTTATGGATTTGACAGAGAAAAATAAATATGATTTTATCATTCTTGATGCTCCTTGTTCAGCAATTGGAACTATTAGAAAGAATCCCGAAATTTTATTTAGAAAAAATTGCCCAAGATTTAAGGATTTAGTAAATATTCAAAAAAATATGCTTAATAAATCAGCTAAACTTTTGAAAAAAAATGGAATAATTTTGTACATGGTATGTTCATTCCTAAAAATTGAAACTGTTGACCAAATAAAAAATTTTTTAGATATAAACAAAAATTATTCTCTATCTAAGTTTTCAATTAAAGATAGCAATTTTGACTATCAAAGATTTATTAAAAAAAATTTTATGATAACCTTACCAGATCAAATAGAAAACTATAATATCGATGGATATTTTGCTGCCTATTTAAAGAAAATAAATGAGATACCTTAGAAATATATTATTTGTATACATAGTATCCAAATTTATCAAAAATAATAAAGATATTGTTTTCAATGATCTAAATTTTAGAAGATTAGACTTTACAAATTACAGGCAAATAAAAACTTTTATTTTTAAGAAAAACTTCCATGAGCTAAAAAATAAATATGTACAAAATTTTGACTTCTTAAATTATTCCAAAGATCTGGGAGGTAAAATAGGTATAAACTTATCAAAACAAAGTATTATTCGCTGGTTTTATTTAAATAAAAATAAAACAGGATATCCATGGTCTGATGATTTAACATCAAGAAGATTGGTAAACATTCTTTACAATTATGAGTTTATAAATTCGTCATCTAATGAAGCAGAAACTAAACTCTTAAATAAGATTATATTAATTCACATTCATAGATCAATTTTAAATTTTAGGATTAAGACAATTGACGAAGTTTCTACATATGATCTTATTGCAAATATACTATCTTTTTTTATTTTAAAAAAAAATAATGAAAAGAATATTGAATTTTTAATCTACGTTATAGAAAAACAAATAGATAGATTGGGAGTGCATAAGAGTTATAATATTTTAGAACATGCTAAATTCTTAAATAATATATATGAGTTAAAAAGTATTTTTTTATATTATAATCATAGTATACCAGTCAGAATTGAAGAGGTTTTGATCAAAATGAATTCTATATTGAATGAATATTTTCATTTGGACGGTTCAATACCTTTGTTTAATGGAGCAAATAACAACTATGCAAAATTAATTTATAATTCTTTAAACAAAGACGAGTACCTTAAATCAAGAAGCTTTTATGATATTAACAATGGAATAGCCTTTTTCTCTAATAAAAATATAAGACTATTTTTTGATGTTGTTCAGCCTGCTAAAAATAGACTTTCAAGTAATTTAAGTGCTGGCACATTAGCTTTTGAATTTAGTTGTTTGAATGAAAAGATCATTACTAATTGTGGTGCTTCTGAAAGCTTGGGTAAAAATCCTGAATACTTGAAATATAGTGCGGCACACTCAACAATAATACTTCAAAATACAAATATTAGTGAGATAAAAGAGAATAATCCACCTATAAAATTTCCTCAATCTGTTACATTTGAAAAAAATAAAGAAAATTATAAAACTATATTTGAAGGCTCACATAATGGATATCAAAAAAAATTTAATAAAATAATCAAAAGAAAATTAACAATATCTAATAATGAAAGCAGAATATATGGTGAAGATTCTATAATTTCTATTAAAAACAAAAACTCTAGAATAATATTTCATATTAGATTCCATTTGATGCCAGATATAATATTTAATTTTACAAATAATAAAAAAAATATAATTTTAAAATCTAAACTAAATAATATGTGGTTATTTAAGAGTGATGTTGAGTTGGTTGTTGAGGATAGTATTTTGGTAGATAATAATAAAACAATTCCCACAAAACAAATTGTTATAAAGGGGATAACAAACGATAATAAGTTGGTAAAAAAATGGTC
>MDTG01019289.1_pt1 | contig 13322 bp, 7 predicted proteins | sample 811421 | NCBI WGS metagenome assembly MDTG01 (sample SAMN05326645, study PRJNA326480) | marine metagenome | isolation source: seawater | place: Pacific Ocean: South East | collected 2011 | reverse complement strand
GGTAATAGAAGAAAAACCAGTGATTGAAGAAAAACCAGTCATACAAGAAAAACCAGTGATTGAAGAAAAACCAGTCATACAAGAAAAACCAGTGATTGAAGAAAAACCAGTCATACAAGAAAAACCTGTTATACAAGAAAATTATAATATAATTAACAGTAAGCAAAGTTTTAGAAATATTTGTAATAAAAATATAGAATTAATTAGAAATATAATTATACCTGACATACCAAAAGAAAATTATTATGAAACATTTTATATAGAATTTCGAATTTTTACTCATGCCGAATTTTTAATAAGAAATACATTATTAAAATTACCAAATTGGGCTCATACTGTAGTATGCGGTAATATAAATTTTGAAAATATAACTGAAATATGTAATAATATATCACCTAATATTAAAATAATTAAATTAGATATTGATAATTTGAATACATCTGAATACAGTAGATTGTTAATGACAAAAGAATTCTGGGAAAATTTTAATGGAGAAAAATTATTGTTGTATCAAGAAGATAGTTATTTATTTCATAATAATATTTCTAGTTTTTTATATTATGATTATATCGGAGCACCATGGCCTTCGCATCAAGATGAACATGTAAATCAAATAGAATATGGAGTAGGAAATGGAGGATTTTCACTAAGAACAAAATCAAAAATGATTGAATGTATAGAAAAGATTGACTGGGAAAAAGATTTAGAATTAGGACCTATGCTAAAAAGATATATGATTTCTACAAATAATTATGTTATTCCAGAAGATGTTTATTTCTCAAAATCGTTATTAGAAAAAAAAATTGGAAAAGTTGCGCCTAGAGATATTGCTATATATTTTTCACAAGAATCTCTTCCTAGTATAAATCCATTAGGGGGACATAATTTTTTTTTAGCAAAAAAAAATCAATTAGTTGATTATAAAAAATTACAACTATTTGATGCTAGTTATTATAAATCAGTAACACACAGAGGTGGATGGAAAGCAGTTATAAATTATGGTTTAACAAATAATATTTTTGATAATAACAGTAATTTATTATTAGTTGATTGTTGTGAAAGTACATTTTTATGGAATAATAAAAAAATTAAAAAAGATTGGTTAGGTATATTGCACATAACACATAATGTGCCATCTATGTTACGTATGGTTCATATTGATAACTTATTGTATAATATGAATTTTAAAGATTCTTTAAAATATTGTAAGGGTTTAATTGTATTGTCAGATTATATGAAATATTATATAGAAAATATGAAAAAAAATAATATATTAATGTCAAGCATAAAAATCTACAGTTTACAACATCCAAAAATAGTAAATAATTTAAAATTTAATTTAAATAATTTTTTAAATCATGATAAATATAATTTAATTCTGTTAGGACAACAATTACGAAAACTTTCTGATATATATTTAATAAATAGTTATTTAATTGAAAATAAAATCTGGTTATCTGGTGTAAAAGATGAAAATAAAAATCATATAATGTATTATAATGATTTGAAATATAATAATTTATTGAAAAAAAAATCTGAATTTATTCATTATAAAGATAAAATTACCATACCTTTTTTTGAAAATTTTAATGAATACGATGAAATTCTTATAAATAATATAATAATTATTCCATTGTACAATGCTTCTGCAAATAATTCTATATTAGAAATTATTGAATCAAATATACCAACATTTATTACAAGATTGCCAGCAGTTGAAGAATATTTAGGACCTAATTATCCAATGTTTTATACAGATGCGAATCAAGTTAATGTAATATTAGGAAATAAAGAATTATTAAAACAAAAATATACAGAAACATATGAATATTTAAAGAACATGGATAAATCTAATTTAACGTACGAAAGATTTTATTCTGATTTACTAAAAATTGTTAATAATTTATAATAAATAGTGGTATTTTATTTATTATAATTAATTGAGAAAGAGATACTATATAATTGATTAACATAAATCATTAATACCGTCATTAAAATTAATTTTTATATTCCATCCTAAATCTTTTACTTTTTTATTACTAATATAATATCGTTGGTCATTGAATGGTCTATCTTCAATATATGATATCCATTTATTATAATCCGTAGTTTTTTGTATTTTTTCAATTAGAATTTTTGCTACATCCATAACACTATATTCCATATCTTCATCACATCCAATATTATAAATTTCTCCTATTTTTCCTTTTTCTAATATAGTCTCAAAAGCAGTTGCAGTATCTTGAGCATGTAAAAATGCTCTAACAGCTGTTCCGTCTCCTTGAATAGTTACTTTTTCATTGTTTTTAAGTTGTTGAATAAAAAGAGGAATCAGTTTTTCAGGATATTGGCTGGGACCATATACGTTATTTCCACGGGTTATAATAATAGGCATATTATAAGAATGATTATATGATTGAGCTATTAATTCAGCACCAGCTTTAGTTGCTGCATATGGATTTGTTGGACATAAAATAGAATGTTCTGTTTTATGTTTTTCATGAATATCATTCATTGATTCACCATATACTTCATCAGTTGACACATGAATAAATCGTTTAATTCGATTATATTTTCTACAATTTTCTAATAATACATGAGTTCCTAAAACGTTATCTCTAGTAAAAGTGAGTGAATCTTCAAATGAATTTTGAACATGAGATTGTGCAGCAAAATGTATAACATGTGTTATATTATTTTCAATTAATATTTGTTTTACTAATTCATTATTGCATATATCTCCTTTAATAAATTTATATTTTTCATCATTATGTATTTCTTTACTTACATTATTTTCATTTGCACAATAATATAATGCATCTAAGTTAATAAGTTTATTGAATTTTTTTTTTGGAAAATAATAATTTATAAAATTGGAACCAATAAATCCACAACCACCAGTTATTAATAAATTTATATCAGGTACATAACTATTTTTGTAATCTAACAAAATATCCTTAACAGAGTCATGTATATTTTTAATTTCTGGATATAATTGTGTTAATTTAGATGTGTCCAAATAATTATTAGAACGGTCAGCATCTAGTATTTTTCTTTGTTCTTCTATAGTAAAATTTTTCCAGCTAAAATGTGGATCAACGATTTCTTTATACATAGTTAATATTTCATTATGTGATATTAATCCTGGATTAGTTAAGTTAATTGTTCCAGTAATTTTATTTTTCATCATATCTAATACATAAGGCAGTAGCTCTGGTAAAACAGTCATACTATTTTTAATACTACATATTTTATCATAATTTACTATTTTTGTTATAAAATTTCTTGAGTTTTTGGTACCAGTTATTGGCATTCTAATACGTAAATTTAATGTATTATCTTTATAAAGTTCCATCATTTGATCGGTAAATCCTTTTACAATAGAATAAGAAGAACCAAAAAAATTTGGTTTACAGTCTTCAGTAAATCCATTTATTTCTTTTTCAAATGGATGTTCTTCATCGAATTTGAATATGCATCCTGTTCCTAGATATGTATAATGAATTTTTAATTTATTACATAATTCAGATAATACAAAAGGAGAATATAAATTATCTCTAATATTTTCAAATAGCTTACCCTCTTGTTCTAAATAATCGATTGTAGTGTATTTTTTGTCATCAATTGTTCCGTGAGTTCTACCTATAAAAGATACAATATGTGTAGGACTCGTACTATTTATTTCTTTTTTAATATCTTGTAAATTATTTATTCTTGAATTTCCACAAATAAAATTTATTTTATTTTTCTTTAAAACTTCTATGAATTGTTTACCAATCCATCCATTAGAACCAAATACTAATATTAACATGCTATACTTTATACTTAAATATTAATAATTTAATTTCAACAAATTTATTATTATTATTATATAATGAGTGATGTATTAAGAAAAATAAGAAAAGAACCATCTAATATTTTCAATAGAAAATCTTTAAATGTTAATAAAAATATTAAAAATAATGTTAAAAAACTTATTAAATCTGTTAAATCAAATGAATCAATTGAATCAATTGAATCAAATGAATCAAATGAATCAAATGAATCAAATGAATCAAATGAATCAAATGAATCAAATGAATTAAATGTAATTTCTTTTGCAACAACTCCAGTAAGAGTAAACAAATTAATAAATATAATTCATAAATATATTTTGAATAATAATAATGTTGATAAAATTATTATAAACGTATGTGTTTATTATAGAAGATTTAAAAAAGAGTTAAATGATAATGGTAATTTAAAAAATAAAATTAATGAATTAAATAAATATTTTGATTGTGAAAAATATGTTTTAAATTACACAGTTGATAAAGGACCAATTTGTAAGTTATTAGGTGGAATTGAGTATTTAAAAAATAATAATTTGCAAGATTCTAATATATGTATTGTCGATGATGATATTATATATGATAAAAATATATTGTCCAATTTATTTTTATTAGTAAATATTAATAAAAAAAATAAAATATTTGGTTATCACATTTTTTCATTAAGTATTAACAAAGATATAAAAATTATACAGGGATATGCTGCTATTTGTTTAAATATAAAAGATTTATCTGAAACTTTATTTAAATTTACAAATTATTATTTAACTATAGACTGGACTGATAATAATGAAAATATAAATTTATTTTTAAAAGCGTGTTTTTTAGCTGATGATTTTTTAATAAGTTATCAATGTAATAAAGAAAATTACAAACTAATACAACCACCTATTCCTAATAATAAACTTTTTGAAAAATCGGTTAATTATGGTAGCTTAGATGATGCAATACATAATTCTAAAATAATTGGAGATAATATTGAACGGTACACTTTTATTTATAAAAATATAGATATTTATCATAATTTTCTAAAAAAAACTAAGATAAATGATGAATTAAAAAATAAAGTTAAGTTAATTTAATTTATCTATTTCTTATAATAGATAAAACTTTACCAACTATAAAATAAATTAATGGTATTGTACCCATATTAATGCTCATTGATGAACTAGGATCACCAACTAAAGTCAAATTATAATCTGCAACTTTATGTATACTTGTATCTTTATCAACAAATCTGACAATATCATGAATTAACAATGATATCCATAGTGGCAAATTTTTAGAAACTAAATGTTGAATATATTCTCTTCCTGATAGTTTTTTAATATATTTTTCATAACATTTTTTATCACTTATTAACTTAGATGGATGTGGTTCTTTATTAGGGTCGTCTGGAATCTTGGTATAAACTTTTTCTTTGTTTAAAATTTTAAAATTTCCTTCACTATCTTTTTCTGTACTACTCACGTTAGGTTCTGGTCCTTTTTGCACGTGAGGCATTAATGTAACTTTACCATCCCATGATGTAGAAACACATTGGTTTTTATCATTTAGCTTTCCCTTTTTACTCTCTATTGGATTATTAAATGCCTTTCCAATACTATAATTTCCTGTAAAGTATTTATACAAAGGATTATTATGTTTAACATATACTTCTGTATTATCAGAAAATGGATAAACAAATAATGTTGCAATAATAATAATTGGTATTATAAATGAATTTATTTGTCCCATAAATCCAGGAACAATTAACATTAAATAAATAGCAAGAAACCAAAATAAAAGTGAAACTATAGATAGTATTAACCACCCAACTGGTCCATAATCTGTGCTTGCACTCCACCAAGTTAACATTGTTGTAAAATTCCATTTATATAATGCAAATACAATACTACCAATTCCACCTATAAATAATCCAGCCATTAAAATAGTAGGAAAAATAGATCTGTTAAATAGTGCAAATATTAATACAATTAACGATTGAAATCTAGCAATATAACGTTGACTAGAATTAATACTATCGTAATTTTTTTTAGGAATTCTTACATTAGGATTTTTTTTATATGATTCTTTAGTTTTATCCCAATATTCAAATTCATTATTGTCAAAGCCAATGTTTTGTAATACTTTATTCATAATATTTCTTGTAAAAGCAAGTGTACCAACAAAAATAAAAAATATATATTTATAAAGATTGTAAAATGTCTTTTTTCGATACGCAATTTGACCATCATTTAAATTTTCTTCATTTTTATTTTTAAAAATAAATTTAGAAACAAGATTCATTACTTTAGTACCAACATTTGCTGTTACTGCCTCCCAAGTATTTGATTCATCTTTATAAGCTCCAGTCTTTAAATTTGCTGCATTACAAAAAGTACTATTATAATATAACCAGTCATGTAATGTATCTGCACGTGAATTAGGTGTATATTTACCTTTTTTAAAGGGTTTTCCATATTTATCAATTTTTTTAGGACAATTTTTATTCCAAGCGTCATTCATAAATTTGCTTGTTGCTAATGAATCACTATAAGATGTATCAATTGCTGTTTTTTGTTCTTCAGCTTTAATTTCATAATTTATAACATCTGAAAAATCTTTAGGATTTTCTCTTGTTTTGGCAGCTTTTGGGTCTTTTGGGTCAAAATTAATTACTGTTTCATTATTTGGAAAATAAGGGGGACCATAAATATATGAACCTGAAAGAACACTAAATTCTTGACCATTTAATCTTATATCTTTATTTGCTTCTTTCATTTTACGTTTTTCTTCATTAGAAATATGTAACATATAAATAAATGCACTTGAACCATATGCAGCTGCCCCAATAAATAATGTAGCACGTATAATATCTGCTATTAAATTTCCTCCATCAGAAGGAGGGCCTTGTTTATCTTCAATAGGGGTTTCACTTTCATTGTCATTTGCCATATTAATACTTATATATAAGAATATACTTTTTTTATGTATATAATTAATTATTAATTTATATATATAAAAATTCTAACTATATGTATATGAAATTTAATCGTTTTACTTATTTAATCATTTTAATATTTTTAGCCATATTTTATTTTGGTTACTTAAAAAAAAATAATAAGGTTTCAGAATCATTTTTAACAACTGTTGATAAATTAAATGATTCATGTACTGACTGTGAATCAAATTGTAAACCTGATTATAATGAATTATGTTTGAAAACAGTGCAAGCATGTGTTGATTGTCGTAGTTCAAAGCAAGGAATACTTCCTAAATCATGGATTTCTATTGAACCAAGCGAAAATCAAAATGATGTATACGAATTATCAAAAAAATTAAATCCTGAAATATTAATCATTAATCAAATGGTAAATACGGATAATTTTCCTAACAGTGGAATTCAACCAACAATGACAAATATCCAATTAAGCGCTCATCCTTATTTTGATGATTTAGACTATGCGCCTAAAAATTTAATTACAGGTATGTTTACAGATAATGATCCTGTACCATCAAATAGTACGCTTGAAAGAAAAGATAACCTAGTTCCTAAATATAAAAAAATCTAATTAGAGAATATTAAACCACAATTACCTCCTAAGAAATATAAAATATTATATCTTTCTTCTAATACAATTAAGTCATAATTATATTCAAATATATTCCATGTAGGTTTATTTACACCAATTACCTCACCATTATCATCACAAATAGTTAATGTTTGTGCGGCTTCATCTAATGGAGGAAGAATAGTTGTAAGTTCTAATTCTATTTTTTGAAATTTTGACATATCTATTGCTCCTGACGGTTGACTATCAAAAATATCGGTATTTAAACAAAAATTATAATAATATACACCTTCGTAAAAACCACTATTAGAATGAGCATATTTTTCAATAAATTGATATATTTCATGGGAAAATGTGTCTTCTCTATAATTTCCATCTAGTAATATGCCAAAATTTTTTAATATATTTGAATTATAAATTGGATTGTATGGTCCAGTTATCATCCATGGAGTTGCTGTTGAATCCGGATTAACCCCTGCACCAAAGCCATTCGGTTGCGCAATTTCAATAGGATAATCTTTTACTAATCCATAATCCTTGTATTTGTATTCCCCCTCAATAGGAGAATTAAATAAAAATACAGGTGGTTGATTTTTATATGGCCAATTAGTATAATTTGTCCATTCATTTCTTAATTTTATGTCACTACGTTGAAAGAAAAATGTCCAGCTTGATACAAGATGACCACTAGCTAATTCTACTTTTTTACTACCTGTTACATTATCAAATTTATATTCATAAACTTGTTTGAATAAATATTTATGCTCATTAGATGCAAATATTCTAGCTTCTTCATCGGATATAAATCCATATGTTGCTATCAAATGAATATCAGCATTCCATAAACTTCTTAAATCACCATAGTCTTCTTGATATATTCTTTCTGAAGGAGGAGCATGTAAAAAACGATACATTGCCATATGTTCATCATTAAAATTTGGTCTAACATATGGATAGTTATTTTCAACATCTTTTACATCTCTTATTCTAAATAAATCATTAATTGGTCTCAATGTAATATCAATAAATAACTCGTTGTATTGTAGTGCAATAAGAGGAAATGCTAGCTTATTAGATAACATATACCACGGATTTAATGGGATATATAATTTTCTTTCATCTATTGAAGGAATAGCACCATTTTCACCTGTATAATATGCATTTGGATATGTATTTACTCTACTGAATATGTTTGAAGGATCATTTAAACTATTAATATTTCCTGTCATATGATTATGAATTGATTTTTTTTCATATTGATAGTCTCTATTAACAATTGAATGTAAATAATTTCCAGAATATTTTTGAATTATTTGTCCACCAACACGTATTGTTACGTCTTGAATAATTGATGTACCTAAGTCTTCAATCCATTTAAACTCATATGGTCTCCACTCATCTTTGTCAGTCTCAGGAGGATAAATTGGACTCCAAATATGAGGTAAAGAAATCACTAAATAAGTATCTAATAATAAATCTGCATAACGTGGTACTTTAAATGTGAATTTACTTTCTTCACATAATCGAAGATTTCTAAGTCCATCATAATCCACTCTAAATTTTTGCATACCAAAATTGGTATATTTAGCATAAGTTGTTTTAAAAAAAGTTTTAGTTGGATTTCCATTTAATATTGGATTATTATTTGAAGCTGCTATTAAATTTAATAAACCTCCACCCATATACTATATGTATTTATAACTTTTTAAATTAAAAAATATTAATAATAATATTTTTTAATAATTATTTTATATTTTTATTATTTAATTAATTTGGTGTAGATTGTGTGCTTTCGAAATTTTCATTATTAACATTATTTCTAGGTGCAAGTGGTATACTTATTTTATCATTAATACTTATTTCAGGGATTTTTATGCTAAGTGTTGAGGGTTGTTTTTTTTTATAATTTAATGCATGAAGTAACATAGCTTCAGGTAGCTGATTTACATAATTAATAACATGATTTTTTTGCATACTATATTTATTTGGTCTTAGATTATTTAAATAAAACTGATGTAAATTATAGGCGTGTGATTTAAATTCTTTTGGAATATCATCCATTTTTTTTGATTTAGTAATATGAGTTTCAACATAATATTTATATAAATCATTGGTAAATTCTCTTGTTTTGTTCCAGTATTCATCAAAATTTTCTTTATGTTCTGGAAAATATTGCAAATATTTATTTATATTTTTATTTTTCTTTAGTTCAAGATACCTATAATCTAATTTGGGTTGATTACCTCTTAATTTACGTACTGATTCATATTTATTATTTCTAATTTTTGTTCTTACATCATTAATTTTATCATAAATAATAACTCCCATTACTTGGAATGATGATTTATTTACAAATTCTTCAATAGACTCATATGTAATATTATTACTTGAATCATTTAAATCTAATTGTGGAAATTGGACCAATGTATTTACAAACATTTCTTTAATTGAATTTAATTCTTTTAATACTTGTATATCAAATGTTTCTTCTTGTTCGTTATTATTAATTTTATAAACTTTTACTAGATGAAGTGTCGGAATATCACATTTGTTTACTATACGATTATCTGGATGATTCATGACAAATATGTAACATAATGATTTATCTAATTTAGAAATATCTAGAAAAGACATATTACATGATTCATCAAACATATTTCTAAAAGTTTTTTTGGATGAATTTTGAAAGAAAGAACATGTTGCACCAATATTACCTCGCGTGCTTGTTTCCCACTGTGTTGTGTAATTGTTGTAATAAAGCATTATCATTGTGCCTTCTACAAATAAATCTACATCAATATTTTCACTAAAATTATTATTATTATTTTTGAATAAGTCATAATTTGTACTTTTTGGCGGACCATATGCAATAAGATTTTTATTATAGAAGATTAGACTTCTATAATCATGTAAATCCTCAGTAAATTTTTCTTTATTATAACCAAATAACGTGTAATTATCTAGTTGTTTTTTATTTATATTATGAATAGTATTTAACTTTTCAAAAGAATTATATTCGAGGCTTTTACAAGAAAATTCCATGTTAATTTCTGTCATTTTATTTAGTTATATATTTAACTTTTATTTAATTCAATTTTTTATTAAATCGTTTATGACAATAATATCTAGTATATGTATAGAGTAATGTCTATAAATAATGAAAATACTAAATTATTACTTGGAGATATTATAAAAATTTATGCACCCACTAATAGTAATATACATGAACAAGAATACTTAATTGAGTATATTGATAAAAAAAAAAATGAAATTATTAAATGAAAACGGTCAAGAAATATTAACTTTAGATGAAAGAGGATATATTAATGACCAAAGTGTTCTTAGAATAGATATATTATACAGAAATAATGATATTGGATATGTAAAACAAAATGAGTTGATTGTGGATTCATGGATAAATATTTATTTTGGAGGTGATGTTCCAAGAATAATTGTTGGATTAATTGTAGATGTAGAAGAAGACATGATTAAAGTTAAAACATATCCAGAAGATGATTATATTTATATCGATTTTGGATATCAAGGAATACCAGAAGAATATAATATTGAAAAAATAGAAATTAGAGACTCACCTGCAACAAAAGAGAAACTTTTAGAAAAAGAAACACAGTTATTGACTAGAGAAGATATATTTAAAGAAGAAAATTTGGAAATGATTAATGAATCAACAATAAATAAAGAATCTAAAAAACAAGATAATTTAGAAGAAGGCGAAATAGAAGAAGAAAAACCTGAAAGTAATGATATGCAAGACTTTGATGAGAATATAAATATGATTGAAAATGAGTTAAAAGAAGTAGAAACATACAAAATTGGTACAAATCTAGGAAAAATAACACAATTTGAAAGATTATCAGAAGACAAAAAAAAATATGGAATTGATGTACAAGTAAATGACTTGGTAGACAACATTATTAACAAAATTCCTTTTAAGAAAAGAAATACTCAATCTTTTAAAAAAGTAAATACTATTGTAGATAGATTTATCATATTACGAAATGATTTTTCAATAAAAGATGAATATTATAATCCAATTAATTTAAACAAAAAAGATGAAAATTTCAAGCCTGTCTTAAATAAATTATTAAATGGAAATAATAATTTTTCCTGGTTAATTCCTGTAACAAAAATGAGTAAAAAAATATATGATTCTAAACAAGATGAAGCAATAAGTGAAGATGTATTTTCCATTAGTTTTACAGATGTAAGAAGTGAAGAGCATAATTTATATGAAAATTATAATTCTTCTTCTGGCGACAATAGATATAAATATTATATAAGAAAATATGATAATTACACGATTCCATTTAAACAACCTATTAATAATGAAGGGACACATATATTAACTGTAAATACTCCAATAAATACTATTGTTAAAAATTTTGGCGATTTTGAGAGTACAATTTATAGTGAATTAGATAAGTATCAAACGAAAGGATTAAATAGTAAGAAATATTTTAATCAAGTTTACATTGACGGTTTAAAATATCCTAGTTTAAATGATAAAAAATTAAATGAATACAACAGCAAATTATATAACCTTACAAATAATGATGAAATGTATATTTTATCTTATACAATGTTTCCATTAGTTTTTGCAGAAATAAATAGACCAAAATTAAAATCAACTAGTATTTATAATAAATGTAAAAATGATGTAATAAGTTATTCTAGTTTAAATGATTTTTTTAATAACATGAAAGTTATTCAACAAGATGCGACTGATAATCAGATTAATTTTGATAATAAAAATATAATTGAATATACGTGGAATAATGTAGATGAATCAAGTGACAATTTTAATAAATATTTACAAAGTATATTACCTGATACAAATGAGATATATAAAAATTTAAAAATAACTGAAAGTACCATATCAATATCTAAGATTTTAAATATATTACATCCATACGGAATAAGCACAGATGATTTATATATAAATAATTATAAATTTCTAAAAGAATCAATTAGAAAAGAACAAGATTTGTATTTTGATAATTTTAAAAAAAAGAGAACTTATTATAATAAATACAATAAATCATTGAAATTATCATCATTTGATAAAAATAATTCAGTATTATTTTTGACACCAAATATGGATTATAAAAAAATGGAAGAAATAAAATCTCTATATTTAAATGTAAAAAATTCAGAAGATATGACTAGTTCATTTAAAAAATTATCTAATAGTGAACTTATTACATTAATGAATCAATTGGATAATTCTAGTTATTTACAATTAATGATGAAAAAAGAAATTATAAAATTAAAAAATCCTGAATATAAAGATATTATTGAATCACAAATTAAAAATGAAGTTGATAAAAAAGTTGAAGAAGAAGAATGTAATCCTATAGTTATATCAAAAAAATATTACAATAAAAAAGATTTAGAAAATGATAATAATAAAGAAATATTTTTTGATAAAAAATTAGATGATACACAATATGACATTATCAAAGCTTATCAGAAAGAGAAAGATACAATGAAAGATGAAGAGTTTTTATCATATTTTATTAAAAAATTACAAGATGTTAATGGGTTATCACCAAGTCGTTCTGAAGAATATGCAAAAATAATGATTGCTGGTAAAAAAAAAGTAAAAGAAAATGATTATGCTGTGTTATATAATTATGTAGATGATGAAATAGAAAATAAAATGGATAATATTGAATATTATAAAAGAGAAAACAAAAATGAAAATAAAAATGAAAATGGAAATGAAAATAAAAATGAAAATGAAAATAAAAATAAAAATGAAAATAAAAATGAAAATGAAAATGAAAATAGAAATAAAAATGAAAATGAGAAATGATTTTTAAAATAATCCGGATGGAAGGATGAGATCGGATGGATGAGATGGGATGGATGGATGAGATGGATGAGATGGGATGGATGGGATGGATGAGATGGGATG
>MDTG01004264.1_pt1 | contig 13322 bp, 9 predicted proteins | sample 811421 | NCBI WGS metagenome assembly MDTG01 (sample SAMN05326645, study PRJNA326480) | marine metagenome | isolation source: seawater | place: Pacific Ocean: South East | collected 2011 | reverse complement strand
GTCAGTACAAGTCGGTTTCGCTCCACCTTGGTTGTAAGCCGCTGGCCCTGGCTCTGCCCCTGCACTTTGAGGTCCGACCATCAGTGCACCTCCAGGATCGATCCATGCAATGCTACCTCCACCCGCACCAATTGAGTGAACATCTACGGCGGCGACTCCAACTGGATTTTCATGTATCTTTAAATCTCTTGTTAGACTTGGTGCCCCTTTGGTTACCAGTGAAACGTCAAAACTCGTTCCACCCATATCAACCGTGATCACATTATCAACATCCATTCGCTTTGACGCAAAAAGCCCAGCCATCGGCGCAGCAGCCGGACCCGATGCAATCGCATTTATAGATTTTTCTAGTAGTTTGGATACCGTTGAGGTTCCGCCATTAAGTTGCATTACCAAAAGAGGATGCTTAAAACCATTAGAGTGCAACCAATCCTCTAACTCAATCATATATTTAGAAATACCCGGCAATACATACGCACTAAGGATAGTGCAGGTCGTTCTTTCCCATTCTCTAATGATGGGAAGAGCATCTGAACTTGCAACTACTGGTATATCAGGCAGCTCTGCTTTTAAAATTTCTTTTACACGTCGCTCATGGGATGCATTCACAACCGACCATAAAAACGATACGGCTACCGCCTCCACTTTTTCTTTTTTCAGCATCTTGATAGCCTCAAAGACTGATTCTTCGTCTAGTGCTTTTAAGATATCCCCTTTGTAATTAACCCTCTCTCCAATAGGAATCCGGAGATAACGTGGAACAAAATCCTTCGGTGGTTGAAGCTGAATATTATACCGTTGAGGCTTGAAACCATCTCTAAAATGAATTATGTCCCTAAATCCCTCGGTGCACAGAACCGCAGTTTTAGGGCCATTTCTTTGAATAACGGTATTTGTTGCGATCGTCTGCCCATGAACGAATAAATCCAACCTCCCAAGGAAGTCAGATAAGGGTAACTTTTCGTTTTCAGACATAGCATTCAAGCCCTTAATAATTGCCTGTTTACTGTCCTTAGGAGTGCTTGCCTCTTTCCAAAGAGTGATTTTACCCTCAACATCAATAAGGGAAAAGTCTGTGAACGTCCCGCCAATATCTACCCCTAGTGTGTATTGCAATTTATCTTCTCCCTGTTTTAATTTATTTAAATTTAATAGAATAAGCTAATCGAAGTCCAAATTAAACTATCTATCTAATTGACTGATAATAATCTGTCAAATTTAATTAAAAATTCTATATACTGCCGCATTGGCTTGTCTCGTTGTCCCCATAATATTAGCCGGGTCGACGCAGTTGCCCACCAAGAAAGACTGCTCAGCCACCCCTTCCCATTTTTTATAACTGTCAAGCTGGTTTTTGAATCCATTTGCCAGAACAATCTCCTCAGCTGGCAGGAATACTTCTTTATTATCCGCGTCAACCGCAATAATACCGTTATCAGTTACTTTTTTATAATCTAAATCAGACATTATGTCTACGTCGAGTTTTTTCAAAAGCTCAAATAACGAATTTCTAGTGAAGAAGCCAACGGTACCACCAATATTTTCCATCGAATTCTTTGACACAATGGTAGCCTTCTTGCCTGAGGTCGCGATGTGCTGGGCTATGTCACAACCCATAAATCCGCCACCAATCACTAAACTGTTTTGGGGCTTCCTCCCTTTTAATAGATCCATTGTTGTACAAACAATCTTGTTATCTAACCCCTCAACGTTCTTGGGCAACTTAGGCGTATCTCCATGCCCGGATGCGACGATAATTGCGTCCGGATTCAACTCCTTTACAAATTCTGGAGTAGCTTCTTGGCCTAACTTCAGCTCGATTGGAAGTCGAACCATTTCTCTAAGATACCATTGAAATAATTTATCTAGATCATGCTTGGTAGGTATAACGCATGCAGGTATTAGTAATCCCCCTAACCTATCCGCTTTTTCGACGATAGTTACATCATGACCGAGCAAACAAGCAGTTCTAGCTGCCTCCATTCCGGCTGCTCCACCGCCAATAACTACCACTTTTTTTGGATTTTTTACTGGGTTGAGATTAAAGGTTGACTCCCTCCCTTCCCAGAAATTTACCCGACATCTCATAGGAGTTCCGGGAAGAATACTATCTAAACAATCGTTGCACCTTATGCAAGGTCTAATTTCGTCAGCTTTGCCAGCTTCGGCCTTTTTCGGCCAATCCGGATCAGCTGTAATTGCACGACACATCGAGATAAAATCTGCTTTATTTTCGTTCAAAATGCTCTCGGCTAGCTCAGGTTCGTTGATCGCCCCAACTGCAATAATAGGAATTGAAACGTGTTTTTTGATTTCGGCAGCCAAGTGTACCAAGTTGCCATACGGATAATGAGTTGGGGCAACGGTATGCTCCCAAACTTCTCCCGTCCCTGCAGATACCGCTATTGAGTCGACACCAGCATCTTCCAACCATCTAGAAAAAATAATCGATTCTTCTAAAGTCACTCCATCTTTAACATATTCCTCGGCACTAATTTTATATAAAAGCGGGTAATTAGGCCCCACTTTCTCTCGAGTGCGTTTGACAATTTCAAGACAAAACCTTGCCCGATTTTCTAAACTTCCGCCCCATTTATCGGTCCTATGGTTGGCGTCAGCAGACAGAAACTCAGCAGGCAGATATCCATGAGCCCCGTGAAACTCTATACAGTCAAAACCTGCTCGCTTCGCTCTAACTACCGCATCTGCCCATGCTTCTATAATTCCATCAATTTCCTCCTCTGCCAATGCTCGAGGTTGAACTTGGAAGTACCCATCTTTCTTAGGCGATGGCGCGACCGGGGTTGCTTCTTTGACCAAACATTGTCTACCTGCATGGATTAATTGTATTCCTGCTTTTGCTCCATTCATCTTAATAGTTTCGGATAAATTCCAAAGGCCACCAATGGCAAAATCTGAATCAATATTCGGTTCTCCATATTGCAATCTTGAATTTACATTAGTCGAAGAGGCTTCGACTAGACACAGACCCACGCCCCCAGCAGCTTCAACTGCATAATGGTCCAATAAAAGTTGGGTGACTGAACCATCTTTGGGAGAGGCATAAAGTGTCGTATTAGCCGCCCTTATGATTTTATTTTTTAAACGCATCCGCCCGATTTTTGCCGGACTAAAGAGATTAGGATAACTTTTATCTCGCCCCGAATACTTTTTGGATAAATTTTGCTCTTTATTTGTGGCTACCATCATTGTGCTCCTAAAATTATCGTCCTTATCACTTCTCTTTTAAACAAACTGTAATCAACGGGCAGGCGTGGTAAGGGAATTAAATATAAACTTCCTCACCACACCGGTCATCAAGAGACCTCTTCGATGCTTTTAACGACCTTCGGATAAAATATTTATATCGAGGTCTCTTTTTATTCTAGATAACTCTGCCCGGGGATAACTCAGACCCCTACAAGGTATTAGAGTTGCACGCCCATTTTGTAAATTTACCACTTGTATTCCTTGGAATGCACTCATCCTAGTTCCTTCGGGAGTAACGTCACCGCCAAATTTATCTCTCTCTTTGAATTGTGGATCCTCAGTCCAGACTGCAGGTATCTTCCAGATTTTCCACAACTCACCAGCTGTATCGTAAGCTTCAGAGTAATACGGTACGTCATTAACCGTGCTTGTCATCATTATTTTAGTCGAATAAGGGTGGTTCGATCTTTTCGGATTTCCTTTTATTACGTGAACTTCTACTAGAGAGTAATCGTCTATCTCCTGCCATCCGTTGGGGCCACCAAATACGGTGTTCAAATTGCGGGAACGAGCTATAGCCAGAATTTTGGCTTTACCTAGATACTCCCAATCCCACTCCAGTAATCTACCCGAGAAGCCATAAAAGTCCTCCAATGTATCTTCTGTACCGAGCAAAGAATCTGATTTTACCTCTACCGAGATTCTTCTAACTCGTCTTAAACTTGGAATATAAGCCCAAGAATCGTCGGCTTTGTGTGCGTCTTTATATCTTAGAATCAAGAAACTTGTTCCAGCGATATCAAATGGGGCATCAAAGCCCGTATATTCCCTGAACTCAGTCTTTTCGGCCCATCTACCCGGAATCCGGTAATTCGTATCCGCACGGTGGGCTAAGTGATTCATATAAACTCTTTGATAAGGTCCATTAAGTATTCGCGCAAATTCCCCACCACCTTGGTAAAATTGACCCTGCCACGTTTTCATTATCGGATGCTTATCGTGGTTCTTGTCGCTCTTTCTAACCCAAACCCACTCAACATCCTCGATTTTAAGACCATCATGTTGCCATCGAAAATTATAATTCCACATTGATTTGAAACCGTCTTCCCTGCTACCGGCTTTAAATCCATTTGGGTCAAAAGGTCTTCCAGCCGTGTAGCCTACAATTGCCCCATCTGTATCTAAACTCGCTTGCCCCGAAAATTTGTCTGTGGCCTCTTTAAAAACAGCTGGCGGAGAAAGATCACCAGGGTCCGATAAATTATATTCCATACCTTCAAAACAAAACCCCTGTTGTTGATAGGCTGGGGGTACGAATGGCAGAAATTCCTGACAATTTTCAGATGTAATCTTAGTTCCGGGAAGAAACTGGAAATCTGCACTTTGATTAGCCTTAAGCCAGCTCTCAAATTCTTCAACACCCGCGGCCACGCTTTTAAGTGAAATGATCAAGGAAAAAAAGATAAGTATGCAAAGTACTCTAGAGTTAGTTTTCATGAAATGCTCCTTTTCAATTAACTCCTTTGAATGTAACCGAAAGTTTTCTTAAAAACGAGTGCTTTTTTAGAAGTTTTAAGAATATAAGCTCATTTTTAGTCACTAAATTGCATAAAACGAGGGCATTTTTTCCAGAAATAGGCCATTTTGATGCAGATCTGAATAATCTGGTTTACGGCCTTATTTTTGACAATTAGACGAAGAACTAGGCTATTATAAGATTCAGTAATATCTTTATCGTTTTAGGAGCTTTAAGAATTGGAAAACACGATACCCAAAGAAGCGAACGTTGTAATAATCGGTGGTGGGGTGATAGGTTGCTCGACCGCTTATCACCTAGCTAAATATGGCTGGGAAAATGTAGTCCTCATCGAAAAAAACCAAATAACTTCAGGTACAACTTGGCATGCTGCGGGTCTAGTGACGACTCTTAGAGATACTGAGAGTCAAACAAAATTAGCACAGTATTCGCTCAAATTATACGATGAATTAGAGAAGGAAACCGGACAGGCAACCGGTTTCATTCAATGCGGCTCAATTCAACTTGCAACTAGTAAAGACAAAGCAGAAGAAATGCGAAGAGGTTGCGCAATGGCCCGCTCTTTTGGTGTAGAAAATCGTGAGATTACCCCTAAGGAAGTAAAAGATTTGTTCCCTCTCGCTTTCACTGATGATTTAGAATCTGCTTTTTACTTTCCTGAGGATGGAAGAGTAAATCCGGCCGATGTGACTCAGGCACTCGCTAAGGGAGCAAGAAATCGCGGGGTTCTAATAAAAGAAAATACCGAATTCCTAGGATTTGAAAAACAAAATGATACGATTAAAGCTGTCCAAACAAGCGAAGGTTTAATCAAGACTGATCATGTGGTTCTCTGCCCAGGAATGTGGGGGTATGAGCTAGGTCAAAAAGTTGGCGTTAATATTCCTTTGCAAGCGGCCGAACACTACTATTTAATTTCTGAGCCCATAGAGGGAGTTAGCAACAAATTGCCTATTCTAAGGGACCCCGGGAGATGTGCCTACGTTAGGGAGGAAGCAGGCAAAATTCTTTTAGGGTTTTTTGAACCAAATGCTGCCGCTTGGTCAACAAATAAAATACCGGAAGATTTCTGTTTCGGTGAAATTCAACCAGATTGGGACAGGATGGAAAAACATATTGAAGTTGGGATGCAAAGATTACCGGTTCTTTTTGATACCGGCATTCGCCAGTTTTTCTGTGGTCCTGAATCCTTTACCCCTGACCATAATTACCTTATGGGAAAAGCACCAAATCTAAAGAATCTCTTTATCGGATGCGGCTTTAACTCTCTTGGAATATTATCAGGAGGCGGAGCCGGCCACGTTTTGTCGAGATGGATGACAGACGGTATTCAACCAATGGATATTTGGGATGTAGATATCAGACGATTACCACAATGCTATAACAATAAATCTTTCATCATAGATAGAACGTCAGAATCGTTAGGGATAGCTTACCAAATGCACTGGCCCAACCGACAATGGGAAACCGGAAGAAATCAAAAAAAGTCAGTACTTCATAATAAACTAGAGCAGCTTGGTGCGGTCTTTGGCCAATCAGCCGGCTGGGAACGTGCTAATTGGTTCGCCGATTCGAACCAAAAAGCAGAGTATCAATATGACTTTTTCAAACAAAATTGGTTTGAAAATAATAGAAGGGAACACGAGGCTGTTCGAGAGCATGTGGGGATTTTTGATCAATCATCATTTAGTAAGTTTTTAATCCAAGGAGACGATTCTCTCAAAGTATTGAATAAACTAGCAACGGCAAACTTAGATAAACCTGTTGGCAAGGTAGTTTATACGCAATTTTTAAATAAAGTCGGAGGCGTAGAAGCGGATCTAACTATAACAAGATTATCAGAAACTGAGTTCTTTTTAGTAACAGCAGCGTTCACAGCGACCCACGTTTTTTCTTGGATTAAAGAAAAAATAGCACAAGGGCAATTTTGCGTAATAACAGATGTCAGCAGCGCATACTCAATGCTTAACATACAAGGACCCAAATCACGCGAACTCATATCCAGCGTCACTGATCCAACCTTAATGTCAAATGACGCGTTTCCCTTTGGAACATCTAAAACCCTCGAAATAGGATATCAGACAGCGCTAGCAGTGAGGATCTCTTATACAGGCGAATTAGGTTATGAACTTTATATTCCAACTGAAATGACCGAATTTGTTTTTGATCAGATTGTCAAAGAAGGTGCAAGCTTTAATCTCAAACATTGCGGTTATCATGCTCTGAATTCCCTCAGAATTGAAAAAGCTTACCGTGAATGGTCTCATGATATGGGGCCGAGAGATACGATAACAGAGTGTGGACTACAATTTACCTGCGACTGGTCAAAGCCTGGCGGATTCATAGGGAAAGAGTGCTTAGAGAAGGTTAAACAAGATCAAGTTACAAGAAGGTTAGTGCAGTTAAAGCTTAAAGACTCGGAGGCTTTACTATTCCATAATGAACCAATAATTAGGAATGGGAGACAAGTAGGTTATGTAGCATCAGCTGGTTATGGATTCACTGTTGGTGCCAGCATCGCTATGGGGTATATAAATAATGTAGAGGGTGTAGATGATGAATTTATTTTAAATGGGGAGTACCAGATTGAACAAGCAGACAGGACATATCACGCCGTACCCACCATTAAGCCCTTTTATGATCCAAAGAGCATAAAGACAAGAAGTTAAAAAACAGGGGGAACTTAGAGATGGCAAAACTTGATTTCGGTTTACTTTTAGCTTTTAGAAATCCACCGACGTGGAGAAGACCGTGGGATAAGATTTACGAGGAGCATATCAATCAGGCCAAGGTGGCGGAAGAACTTGGATACAACACTGTTTGGTTAACAGAACATCATTTTTGGGAAGACGGGTGGTGTCCAGCCCTTTTACCCACTGCAGCAGCGATCGCCGCCAAAACAACAACGATAAGAATTGGCACCTTTGTCATCTTGCTTCCTTTAGGCAAACACCCAATAAACGTAGTCGAAGAAGCAACTGTTGTGGACATTATATCAAAAGGAAGATTGGACTTGGGGTTGGGGTTAGGATACCGAGTTCAAGAATTTGAAGGCTATGGCATACCAAGAAGTGATCGGCCAGCGCTCATGGACGAAGGGCTTGAAATAATACGAAAAGCGTGGACTGAAGATATGTTTTCATTCCAAGGCAAACACTTTAATCTGAAAAACGTTCATCTAGAGCCCCAGCCTATCCAACAACCTCATCCTCCAATTTGGACCGCAGTGATGGGAAGAAAATCAGCGAAAAGAGCTGCAAAATTCGGATTTCATGTAGCTGGAACCGGCGGAGAAAATCTTCAGCAAATGTACGATGAAGAATTAATAAAAAATAATCGCAAACCATCCGAGCACAAAGTCTCTCAGCTAAGACTAGTGTCAGTAGCGCCTACTCGAGATGAAGCATGGGCTAATTGCCAAGAGCATGCGCATTATATGATGGACACATACGATAAATGGTTAAAAGAAGCTGCAGACGTCAAATGGTTTCAAGAAACAATGTCAGTATCAAAAATGCCGCCTCCGGAAAAGCTCCGTGAAGATCCAAATTTAACTTTTTTTGAAGCACCATTGATGGTGGGAACCCCTGACGATATTATTGAAGAAATTGAAAGGTATCAAAAATCCAGCAGAGTCACCCATCTGGTAATGTGGATGCAGCTTGCAGGAATGCCTCCTGAAATTGCAGAAAAATCCATGAAGCTTTTCGCCGAGGAAGTTATGCCTCATTTCAATAAATAGAAACTCGATCTATGTCTTAAGCACCGCGTTGAGGAGAAATTTCGATAATGAATACGAAAGATAAAAACATATTTGAAAAAGACTTGGAAAAATTAAACGCAAACTATGTTGCCCAATCACCTTTAAGTTGGATAAAGCGATCGGCAGAAATCTTTCCAGAGAGAACGGCTATCATTCATGGCAAGACAAGCTTTACTTGGCAAGAAACTTTTTCAAGATGCCGCCAACTAGCGTCCGCTTTGGATGGAATCGGTATACGTAAAGGAGACACTGTAGCGGTAATTGCAACAAACATTCCCGCGTTCTATGAATCTTTGTTCGCCATACCAGCACTAGGTGCAGTTATAAACCCTATCAATATCAGACTAGACTTTGAGGCTATAAGGTTTATCTTAGAACATGGCGAAGCAAAAGCAATTCTAGTCGATACCGACTTTGCAGATGTGACGAAAGCTGCAGTTGAAGGACTTAAAAACAAACCTTTCATTATAGATATAGCAGATATTAATGCTCAAAATCATGAGCAAATTGGTGATGTTGAATACGAAGAATTTATAAAAAACGGAAATAAAAATTTTCACTGGAACCTTCCCTCTAATGAATGGGATCCCATAGCACTTTGTTACACTTCCGGCACGACCGGAAACCCTAAAGGGGTCGTGTATCACCACAGAGGCGCCTATTTAAATGCCCTTGGCTGTGGATTATCGTGGGATATGAAACAACATCCAACTTACCTATGGACTCTTCCGATGTTTCATTGTTGTGGGTGGACATTCCCTTGGACTATTGCGGCACTGTCTGGGACAAATGTCTGTTTGCGTTATATAAATGCTAAGGACATCTACGAATCAATCACATCGAATAATGTGACTCATTTTTGCGGCGCTCCAATCGTTTTAAACTTCATCGCTAATGCCGAAGAACAAGAAAAAAAGACTCTGCCTCACCGTGTTGAGGTAATGACAGCTGGCGCAGCTCCGCCTGCAGCCGTGCTAAAAGCCATCGAGTCACAAGGCTTTCGAATCACTCACGCGTATGGCCTCACTGAAACATATGGACCCGCAGTCTTCAATGCACCCCAAGAAAATTACAGAGATTTAAATGAAGATGATTATGCCGAACGATTAACAAGACAAGGGGTTAAATTTCATGTTCTAGAGAAACTTACAGTAATGGATCCCGAAACAATGGAAGCCGTTCCTGCCGATGGGAAAACAATAGGTGAGATAATGTTCGCGGGTAACGTGGTAATGAAAGGTTATCTAAAAAACCCCAAAGCCACTGAAGAAGCACTAAGTGGAGGCTATTTTCACTCAGGAGACCTGGCAGTAATGCATCCAGATGGCTACATTCAGATAAAAGATCGTTCAAAAGATATAATTATATCTGGTGGTGAAAATATATCCTCTATAGAAGTTGAGGAGACCCTTTACAAACACCCTAACATTCTCGAAGCCGCAGTTGTTGCAAAATCCGATGATAAGTGGGGAGAAACACCGTGTGCATTTGTAACACTTAAGCCGGATAGCTTGAATTTAACTGAAGAAGATATTATTAAATACTGTCGAGATTCAATGGCACACTTCAAAGCGCCGAAGAATGTAATTTTTACAGAGCTACCCAAGACTTCAACAGGCAAAATTCAAAAATTCAAACTCAGACAAATTGCTGAAAGCCTATAGTTATCAGTAGAAACGCCACGGACTTTTTTTCTGTGAATCTTGCTCATAACGCAAAATTTCATCTTTATACTGAAGCGTCAAACTAATATCGTCAGAACCATCAATCAGGCGTTGTTTAATACTGGGCTCAATTGAAAAATTGCAATTAAAGTGAGAACTTGTTTCAACAGTTTGCTTATCCAAATTTACAGTAGCTTTCAACGGATCATCTAACGTGGCAAGTTGAAAAAGTTTGTCCACTAAATCTTCATCAAGTAAAATCAGTAAAAGTCCATTTTTTATCGAGTTATTAAAAAAAATATCAGCAAAACTTGGGGCGATTAAAACTTTAAACCCAAAATCTCTAATAGCCCATGGTGCATGCTCCCTCGATGAACCACAACCAAAATTTTCTCGGCACAGTAAAATACTGGCTCCCTCATATCTGCTTTGATTTAACACAAAATTTGGATTAGGTTCTCTATCATTTGAATTCTTTCCAGGGAACCCCTTGTCTTTAAATCTCCATTCATCAAACAAATATTCTTGAAATCCTGTTTTCTTAATAGACTTTAAAAATTGCTTCGGGATTATAGCATCTGTATCAACATTAGGCCTGTCAAGAGGAACCACTTTACCCGTTATCTGATTGAATTTTTCCATAAACTACGTTCTATTTCTGTAATCTTGAAAACGCCCAGCTATTGCCGCCATTGCTGCCATTGCGGGTGAAACTAAATGCGTTCTTCCCCCCTGCCCTTGCCGCCCCTCGAAATTTCTATTGGAGGTGCTAGCACACCTTTCTCCAACACTCAATTGATCCTCATTCATTCCCAAACACATCGAGCAACCGGGGTTTCTCCACTCAAAGCCCGCATCAAGAAAAATTTTATCTAAGCCTTCATTTTCAGCTTGTTTTTTTACAAGTCCAGAACCAGGCACAACCATAGCCAACTTTACATTCTTAGATTTCTTTTGTCCTTTTACTACTTCGCTAGCCGCTCTTAGATCTTCAATTCTCGAATTTGTACATGATCCTATGAAAACTTTATCAATCTTTATATCGCTTATTTTTTGACCTGGTTTAAGATCCATGTAATCTAATGCATTTTGCATTCCCTTTCTTTTAACCTTGGATGCACACTCCTCAGGATCCGGTATAGATTCATCAATACCAACAACCATCTCAGGTGAAGTTCCCCAAGACACCTGCGGTGCTATATTTTCTGCTGAAATGTTTATTATATTATCAAACTTAGCCGCCTCATCTGACTTCAGTAGACGCCAAGCCTCTAGCGCTTGCGACCATTGAGGACCTGTTGGGGCATACGGCTTTCCTCGTACATATTCCTCCGTGATCTGGTCGAAACCGATCAGGCCAACCTTGCCTCCAGCCTCAATGGACATATTGCAGACTGTCATTCTTTCTTCCATGCTCAAATTTTTAATAACCTCACCTGAATACTCTACCGCGTAACCAGTCGCTCCAGCCGTCCCAATTTTTCCAATGATAAATAAGATTAGATCCTTAGCAGTAACGCCTAACGGAAGCTTTCCCGAGACGTCAATTTTCATGTTTTTTGCTTTTTTCAAGATAAGACACTGTGTAGCCATTACATGCTCAATTTCGGATGTTCCAATACCCCAAGCCATCGCGGCCAAAGCACCGTTAGTCGCAGTATGTGAGTCCCCACAGACGATAGTGGTGCCTGGTAAACACCAACCCAACTCTGGTCCACTCACATGCACTATACCCTGCTCAAAATCACCCATTTTATGGTGAATTATTTTATGTTCAGCGCAATTTTTATTTAACGTTTCCAACTGAATTTTTGCAAATGGATCGCCTATCCTTAAACTGCTTGTTGTTGGGACGTTGTGATCTGAAACTGCTTTTATTGAATTAGTCCGCCATAATTTTCGTCCAGTCAATTGCAATCCTTCAAAAGCCTGAGGAGAAGTAACTTCGTGAATCAAATGTCTATCAATATAGATGAGCGAATTGCCGTTTGGCAAATCACTCACCAAATGGTCATCCCAAATTTTGTCGTATAAAGTTTTGTTTTTCATTAAAATTACTGTACCGAAAATTAGGTATAGTTTAACATTGAAGTAGTAATTAAATAAACAATAGAGATAACCATCGTGAAATTAACAGCTGATCCTATTAGAGAGCAAAGGACTCCTTACGAAAACAACGAAGTAACTAAATTTGATCCATTTGCAAACAAGTGGTTCGACAAGGATGGTCCGCTGAAAACGCTACACGACATCAATCCGATTCGCTTAAGTTACATCCAACAAAAAATAGACCTCTTAAATGCCAATATTGCTGATATCGGATGCGGTGCTGGAATTTTGTCAGAATCAATGTATATCCATGGGGCGACAGTACACGCGATTGATTTAAACGAGAAGCTCATCGAAGCAGGGAAAACTCATGCACTTTCTAACAATTTTGATATTCATTATGAAGTTTGCTCGTCAAAAACATTTGCAGCCGAACGACCAAACAAGTTTGATTTGGTAGTTTGCTCAGAACTAATAGAACATGTTGAAGACGTAGAAGGTTTATTAAACGACTGTAACACACTACTCAAAGACGATGGGGTCCTTGTTATTTCAACGATTAATCGGACATTATCCGCCTTGATTTTCGGCATCATTGCGGCCGAAAAAATTTTTAAAATAATTCCTGATGGCACCCATAATCATGACCAATTTATAAAACCAAATGAGCTTGCAAACCTAGCCAGAAACGCTGGTTTAAATTGTCTAGATGTAACCGGATTTAGTTATAACCCATTTAGTCGCCACGCAAGATTTAGTGACTCTTTGCGTATTAACTATTTTGCGACGTTCGTTAAATTTAGATAATGACTCGTGAGATAAAAGGAGTTTTATTTGATTTAGACGGTACGCTGATTGATTCTGCTCCCGACCTTCATAATTGTATCAACAAAGTACTTACAGATCACAACAAGCCAGAAGTTAAGTTTTCAAAGTTTCGAGGACTAGTTTCACAAGGAACACAAGCCATAATAGAAGAATGTTTTGGTGGCCATTTAGGGGATGGGAGCTTGGAAGTCAAGGAATTACTGCAAACACTATTCAAGCTGGCATTACACCAACCAGAGCATTAACAAAGATATCATCAGATTGGGAAGAT